>CXWF01033135.1_pt1 | contig 77951 bp, 59 predicted proteins | sample 468421 | NCBI WGS metagenome assembly CXWF01 (sample SAMEA2620812, study PRJEB7988) | marine metagenome | biome: marine biome (ENVO:00000447); feature: surface water layer (ENVO:00002042); material: "saline water (ENVO:00002010), including plankton (ENVO:xxxxxxxx)" | depth 5 m
CCGCGTCAGGCAGAATGCTCGACGCGGCCCTTGTCCGTAAGGTCGTAAAGTCCTGTATCCACCCGAGCGAACCAGCCAAGATGGTTCAGATACATCATGCGCGTGGCCTTCGCGACGCCGGTGGCCTTTGCTATCTCGGCGCCCTTCGCAGGCCCGTGGGCTGCAAGGTGAGCCGCGATGCGCGCGCAATCCTGTTTGTAGGCCGTCATAACCTGCCCGCGGACACCGCCCAGGTTCGGGTCGCCCTCACGGCGCGCGAATTCCGACAGGAGCCGGTCCCGGCGCACTTTGGATTTTCGCGGGCGAAATTCGGACGGGTCGGCATGGACCTGCACCGCGCCGTCGGCCAGCCTCACGGACAGCACGCCCAGTCCCAGCCGCTTGCACAGACCGACATTTCCCTTGAACGCACGCCACCCGGCCCGGCCCGCCCAGCGCGGCACGGCGACATAGACGTTGTCCGTCACCGCTTGCCGCGCGACCGCCTGTTGCAGGAGAGTGAGAGAGAAGCCCGCCTTGAGCTCCACCACCACCGGATCGCCGCCGTCGCGGACCGCCATGACGTCCACCGGCCCGATTTCGGCCTTCACCTCGTATCCCAGTGCCTCGAGCCACGCCTTGACCGGCGCGTAGAGGTCTGTCTCCGCCACCCTGCCCATGTCCCCTGATAGCGCGGGCAGACCATGCGGCAAAGGGGGACGTGACATCCCCGGGCCACATCGCTATAGGTCGCGCGAATTTTCAACGCGACAAGGGACAGCGCCACATGACCACTCTCGTTTTCGGCCACAAATCGCCCGACACCGACTCCACCGGATCGCCGCTGATCTGGTCCTGGTATCTTAACGAGGTCAAAGGCGAGCCGGCCAAGGCCGTGCTGCTCGGCCAGCCCAACACCGAGGCCGCTTTCGTCCTCGACCGCTGGAGCCAGTCGACGCCGGACATCATCGACGGGGTCGAGACCGGACAGCGCTGCGTTGTGGTGGACACGAACAACCCCGCCGAACTTCCCGCCACGATCAACGAGGCCGATGTCGTTCAGATTATCGACCACCACAAGCTGGTGGGTGGGCTGGAAACCAAGGGCCCGATCGACATCACGATCCGCCCGGTCGCCTGCACCGCCACCATCATGTACGACCTGATGGGCGACGACACGGCGAAAATGCCGGAGGAAATCAAGGCGCTGGCGCTGTCCTGCATCCTCTCGGACACGCTGGAATTCCGCTCGCCCACCACCACCGACCGTGACGTGGAGGTGGCCAGGACGTTGGCCTCCGAACTGGGTATCAACATCCCCGACTACGCCGCCGAAATGTTCGCTGCCAAGTCGGACGTGAGCGCGTTCTCGGACGCCGAGCTTCTGCGCATGGATTCCAAGGAATATGAAGTCGGCGGCAAGAAATTCCGTATTTCCGTGCTCGAGACCACCGCGCCGAAGATCGTCATGGACCGCAAGGACAGCCTGATGACTTCGATGGAGGCGGTGGCGTCCGAGGATGGTGTGGATCAGGTGCTCCTGTTCGTGGTCGACATCCTGAACGAAGAGGCGACGCTGCTCATCCCGAACGACCTCGTGAAGTCGCTCTGCGAAAAGAGCTTCTCGACCTCGGTGTCCGGCGATACGGCCGTGCTGCCGGGCATCGTGAGCCGCAAGAAGCAGATCATCCCGAACCTCTCGCTCTGAAGCGCAGGGGACTGAAACGACAAGGGGCGCCCGCTGGGGCGCCCTTTTTTCGTGGGCGGCGGGACGGAATGCCGACCCGACGCCGTCAGTTCACGGAAACGGGGTTGTAGCCGCTCGCGATCACTCGCTTCATGCCACCTTCGACCGATACGATCCGATTGGGGATACGATCCGCCAGCACCTGCGCCGCCGCCCGTGTGCGGTTACCGGAGCGGCAGACAAGGATCAGGTCACGTCCATCGGCCAGCGCCGGGCCGACCTGCGCCAGGAACCGCTCAGGGTCCGAAAAGGTGAGAAGCACCGCATCCTCGATCACCCCGGTCTCGGCCCATTCGGGCGGTGTGCGTATATCGACGATCAGCCCGCCGGTCTCACGCATCTGATCGACCGTAAGGAAGGTCTGTTCGAACGGCGGCTGTCCTCCTGCCCGGACGGCGAGGCCGACGCCTGCAGTAATCCCGATACCAGCGATCCCGATCAGCATCGCGCGACGATTGAGTGCGGCCATCTCTGTCTCCTGCATGACATTCAGTGGCCGATATATGTCCTCACGGCGTCCGCGAACACCGCCCCCCGGTGCGCTGCGGCGATGCGCCACGCGCCGCCCGGCCCGCGCGCCCCGTCCGCTTCGCCCTTGATCCCTGCCCGGCCCCCGCCTACTCGTTTCCCCGACACCGCCCAAACCCGAGGACCGCACCCCGTGACCCAGATCATCCGCTCGCTCGCCGACCTGACCGACCGCTACGACGTGCTGCTGTGCGACCTGTGGGGCTGCGTCCACAACGGCCGCGAGGTCTATCCCGAGGCCATCCCGGCGCTGCGGGCCTTCCGCGCGGCCGGCAAGACGGTTGTCCTTCTCACCAACTCGCCCCGCGACCGCGAAGGGGTGGCCGAACAGGTCGCCACGTTCGGTCTGCCGGACGATTGCTGGGATACGATCGCGAGCTCGGGCGACGCGGCGCGCGCGGCGATGTTCATGGGCGCGGTCGGCGCAAAGGTCCACGTCATGGGCGAACAATCCGGCGACGGCTTTTTCCGCCCCATGGAAATTCTCGACGCGCCCGTCCCGATCGAGCGGGTCGCCATCGACGCGGCAGAGGGCATCGTCTGCCTCGGCCCCGATGACCCGATGGCGGATCCGGAGACCTGGCGCGCCGACCTGCTTTACGCCAAGCAAAAGGACATGAAGCTCCTCTGCGCCAACCCCGATATTGTCGTGGACCGGGGCGAGGAGCGCGAGTGGTGCGCGGGTGCCGTGGCCCGGATGTATGCGGAAATGGGGGGCGAGAGCCTCTATTTCGGCAAGCCGCACCCCCCGATTTACGACCTCGCGCGGCGCCGGCTCGCCTCCATCGACCGGACGGCGCCGGATTCCCGGATGCTCGCCGTCGGTGACGGCATCCAGACCGATATCAAGGGCGCGCTTGGCGAGGATATCGACAGCCTGTTCATCACCGGCGGCCTCGCCCGCGTGGAAACAGGCACCGGGACCGACCCGGACCCCGACAAGCTTGCGCGCTATATCGAGTCGGAGATGGTCACGCCGACCTACGCCATCGGCGCGCTGCGCTGACACCCTCACGACTTTCCCCGGCAATCTGACAACGCGGTGTCTCCGGTGGGCCACGCGCGATTGCGTGCCGTCCGTTTTGGGTCTTGCTTTCTGCACCCGCAAAGCAATATTGTTACCCACAGCCGACAATTCGGCACCAATTGTTACCCGGAGGATTCCATGTTGGACAACTTCCCGCGCGGCACGATCTGCATCGAAGACCTTGAGATCGGCATGTCCCGCCACCTCACGAAAGAGGTCACGGACCGCGATATTGAGCTCTTCGCGGAGGTCTCGACCGACCGGAATCCCGTCCATCTCGATGATTCCTACGCGATGGACACGATCTTCGAGGGCCGCATCGCCCACGGGATGCTGACCGCCGGCCTGATCTCGGCGGTAATCGGCGAGCAGCTTCCAGGCCATGGCACGATCTACATGGGCCAGAACCTCAAGTTCCTCGGCCCTGTGCGCCCCGGCGACGTCGTGCGCGCGGAGGTGACCGTGATGACCATCGACTACGGCAAACGCCGTGTCACGCTCAATACCGAATGCACCGTCGATGGTAAGCCCGTGCTGCGAGGCGACGCCACCGTGCTCGCCCCCTCCAAGAAATTCGACTGACCCCGGTTTCCCCTGCGAACTGATCCGGCACGGCACCTTTTCCATTGTGTTCGGGCGATAGCTGAATAATCAGGAAGGGCGTCCCCACTGACGCCCCATCCCGAGGCTGCCCGAGAGACCCGCCATGAAGTATCGCGCCGAGATCGACGGGCTGAGGTCCCTCGCCGTGATCCCGGTCGTGCTGTTCCACGCGGGCAGTTCGCTGTTCAGCGGCGGTTATGCCGGTGTCGATATCTTCTTCGTCATCAGCGGCTACCTCATCACCACGATCATCATTGCCGAGCTTGCGGGCGATGGATTCAGCATCCTGCGCTTTTATGAACGCCGCGCCCGCCGGATTCTGCCCGCGCTTTTAGTCGTAATGGCGGCCAGCATTCCGGGGGCGCTCTGGCTGATGCTCCCGGACATGTTGCGCGACTTCGCGAGGAGCCTTGTCGCGGTCAGTCTGTTCGCGTCCAACATCCTGTTCTGGCAGGAATCCGGCTACTTCGCCCCGGCGGCCGAGCTCAAGCCGCTCTTGCACACATGGAGCCTCGCCATCGAGGAGCAGTTCTACCTGTTCTTTCCGCCGCTCCTGATTTTGCTCTGGGGGCTCGGGCGCCGGGCGGTCCTGGTCTCGCTCGCCGCCCTGTTCATCGGCAGCCTCGCATTGGCTCAGGTCGCGTCGCAGGCGATGCCCACCGCGAACTTCTACCTCCTGCCCACGCGGGCATGGGAGCTTCTCGCAGGCAGTTTCTGCGCCTTCGGCTATCATCGTCTGCGCGCGAACCAGTGGCTCGCGGCCCTTGGCCTGCTCCTGATCGTCGCCACGCTTTTCGCCTATGACGGTGACACGCCGTTTCCAAGCCTCTACACGGTCCTGCCAGTTGCAGGCGCCGTGCTGGTCATCCTGTTCGCACGGGGCGGAACCCCAACCGCCCGCCTGCTGGCGCTGCGTCCCTTCGTCTTCGTCGGACTGGTCAGCTACAGCTTTTACCTCTGGCACCAACCGCTGTTCGCGTTCGCGCGCATCCACGCGGGCGGCGATCCAGCGCCGGGCCTGCTCTATGGGCTGGGCGCATTAGCCTTTCTCCTCGCCGTCCTGACCTGGCGCTTCGTCGAGACCCCGTTCCGGGCCCGACCGCACCCAGCGATGCCTGCACGGAGAACGCTGTTCGGGGCCTCCGCCGCAGGTGCCGGCGCCTTCATCCTTGTCGGACTTGCGATCGTGTTCACCGGTGGCCTGGCGCATCGCAGCTCGCTCGACCCCGCGCTCTACGCCCAGGCGACGCAACTGCCCGAACGGGACCACGGGGGCTGCTTCTATTCGGTCGACAAGCGCCCGGAACTGCCCGTGGGGGCCGAGGGCCTCAACTGCCGACTTGGCGATCCGGACGGCGACACCCGTGTCCTCGTCTTTGGCGATTCATTCGCCGGACAATACGACCCGTTCTGGGATTCCGTCGGGCGCGAGATGGGCCTCGACATCCTGTCCGTCTCCACGAATTGGTGCTTTCCGGCCCTGGATGAAACCTTTCCGGTGCGCGGGCGCGGACGCGCGTTCCGGCAATGCATGCTCAACCGGGCCTGGCTGTCCGAGAACCTGGACCGTTTCGACACCATCGTCTTCGGTGGCCAGTGGGCGACTGCGATGCGGCAGGAGCAGATGAACGCTGTGGCCGACGCGATCAGCGCGGTCCTCGCGACCCCACACACGCAGGTCGTGTTCCTGCCCTCCCCGCCCGCGTTCTACAGGCTGTCGGTCGAAACGTCGCTCTTTCGTGGGCAAAACCTTCTGCACCCGGATGAAAAAGCCCGACGCGACGCGCAGGCCGGCATGGACGTGCTTCGCGATATCGCGGCGCATAACCCGCGCGTCGATGTCCTTGACCAGGCGTGGCTTTTCCCAGAGAGCCGCGCGCCGGGCCTGACCGCGGACGGCCTGCCCTACGCGCTCGACGGCGCGCATGTCAGTCTCTATGGTATCCGCGCCCTGACTGATGCATTCCTCGCGACCGACACGGGGCTGGCGCGGCTGGCACCGTTCTTTGCTCCCGGAACCGGCGAGCCTCAGAACCGATAGGACATCGAGATTTCGACGGTCGGCGCGGCCCGACCGTGGTGGTAGCTCATGATCGGGTGGGCATAGAGCGCCCCGTCGATCTTGAAATCCCCGTAAGACCACCCGGCGCCGAAGCTCGGCACCACCGGAATCGGGAGCCGGATGTTTCCCCGGTTGTTGAAGTTCGCCTTGGTCACCCGCAGCGCCCCGCCTCGCAGGGACCAGCCAGCGTCGAACCTGTATTCGGCGCCGGCATAGACCCCCCGGATATCCACATTTCGCCTGCCATAAGTGCCCCGGAACTGCCGGTAGCCAGCCGTCAGCAACAGCCGGTCGGTCGCCTGCCACGCCGCTTCGGCATTCTACGTCATGGGCAGCCGCGCGACCGTGTTGGACGAGCGCACCTGGCCATTCGTGATCGTGACCATCGAGGCGTGGAGGAAGGTGTTGATGTCGTTGGCCGAGACCGCAACCTTGAACCGGTCGGAAAAGCGAAACGCCGCCCCCGCGCTGACAGACACCGCGTGCGCTTCCACCCGGTCGGCCCGGAACCGGCCGTTCTTGGCGTTCACGCCGCAGGTGTTCGTGCGACAGTCGATGATGTCCACCGCGACGCCAAGGCTGAAGGCATCGCTCGCGACGGGCGACACCCCGGCGGCGAACCGGCGCACCAGCGTCTTCGAATCGATCACCCCGTCATAGGTCCCCTGCAATCCCGGCAGGAGCAGCCGCAGAAAAACGCTCTGCGGATCGGTCGCCGCGAACGCGCCGGTCGAGCGGGCATGAACGCGGGGAAAGCTGGCATAGCCCAGCGTCAGGTTCAGACCCAGCGGCTCAAGCAAGGTCACGGGCAACGTGGCCCCGAAGAAGGAATAGGGCCGCAGCTCGGCGTTGAGCTGGCGCGTGACCGACAGCATGGGACGGTTCAGTCCGGCCAGAAGCGCAGGGTTGTAGTAGATCGCGTGCGGATCGTTGGCGATGGCCGTGCCACTCCCGCCCATTGCCAGAGCGCGCGCGCCCACGGCGGCGGCCACGTCTGTCCCTTCCGCCACGAAGGTCCGGCCCTGCCCGGTCGCATGTGTCACGCAACCAAGGGCGATCAACGCCGCGGCCAGTGCCGCCCGAAAACTCCGCATTTGGTGCCCGTCCCGGTCAATGTCCCGCCGTCACGTTAGCCGCAGCGCAGCGCGCCGACCAGCGCGCAACACCTTGTCCCGGCGCGAGACTTCCACGATCATGCAGACATGACACAGGGCCCTCGTTTCACCCCGCTCGCCGACAGCCTCCCCGCCTCGGTCCCCTTCGTGGGACCGGAAACGCAGGAGCGCGACCGCGGCCGCCCCTTCGCAGCGCGCCTCGGCGCGAACGAAAGCCTGTTCGGCCCCTCGCCCAAGGCCATCGAGGCGATGGCTCTCGAGGCGTCTGAGACATGGAAATACGGCGATTCTCTCAGCTTCGACCTGCGGGCCGAGCTTGCCGCTCGGCTTGGGATCGGGGCGGGACATATCATGGTGGGTGAAGGCATCGACGGGCTTCTGGGCTACCTCGTGCGCCTCACCGTGGGGGCGGGCGACAAGGTCGTCACCTCGCTCGGGGCATATCCCACGTTCAACTACCATGTCGCGGGCTTCGGCGGCGACCTCGTCACCGTACCTTACCGCGACGATCACGAAGACCCCGACGCGCTGATCGCCAAGGCGCGCGAGGTCGATGCCAAGCTCATCTACATCGCCAACCCCGACAATCCGATGGGAAGCTGGCACGATGCCGCGCGGATGCAGGAGATGATCGAGGCCGTGCCGGACGGCACGCTCCTGATCCTTGACGAGGCCTATCTGGAATTCGCGCCCGAAGGCACTGCGCCCCTGATCGACCCAGATGACCCGCGCGTGATCCGGATGCGCACGTTCTCAAAGGCCTACGGGCTGGCCGGTGCGCGCGTGGGTTATGCCCTCGGGGCCGAACCGCTCATCACCGCCTTCAACAAGATCCGCAACCATTTCGGCATGGCCCGGATTTCGCAGGCAGGAGCCCTGGCCGCGCTGCGCGACGACGACTGGCTGGCGGACGTTCAGGCGCGCGTTTCGGCCGCGCGCGACAGGATCGCCGGCATCGCGGCGGCGAACGGCCTCACCACCCTACCCTCCGCCACGAATTTCGTTGCCGTGGATTGCGGGGCGGACGGCGATTTCGCGCGTCGGGTTCTGGCGGAACTGGTCGCCCGCGACATTTTCGTGCGGATGCCCTTCGCCGCGCCGCAGGACCGTTGCATCCGCGTCTCGGTCGGCACCGAGCGAGACCTCGACGCCTTCGAAGCCGCCCTGCCCGAAGCCCTCGCCGCCGCCCGCGCCTGAGCCGCCTCAGCCCCGCGCGATCACGTCCGCCGCCGCGCCCAGCGCGCCGTTGCCATGCGGGATATCAAGCGCCCGCAGCCCGGCCTCGATCACGCCCAGCGCACCCAGGATCATGTGCGCGTTGACGTGGCCCATGTGACCCAGCCGGAAGAACCCGTCCCCCTTCGGATCGTCCGGCGCCGACATGCCCAGCCCGATGCCGAGCGTCAGCCCCCCGTTCGTCTCGACCCAGCGCCTGAGCCGCGTGCCGTTATCCGCGCCCAGCGCCAGCGCCGTCACCGCCCGCGAGCGGCGCTTGGGGTCGGCCACGTTGATCTCCATCGGCCCGCCCTGCCCCCAGGTCTCGAACGCGGCCCATGCGGTGCGCGCGAGCAGGTCGTGACGGTGCCAGACCGCCTCGACCCCGCCCTCCTCGGCGATCAGGTCGAGCGCGGCGCGCAGGCCGAGCAGATGATGGGTCGGCGCGGTGCCGCCGAAATACTGGTAAAACCCCTCGGGCGCGACACGCGGCCGCCAATCCCAGTAGTAGCTCACGCCATTGTTCTGCCGCGCCTTCGCGCGCTCGTTGAAAAAGACGAAGCCCAGCCCCGGTGGCGTCATCAGCCCCTTCTGGCTGGCCGCCACCATCACGTCCACGCCCCAGTCGTCCATCTCGAACCGGTCGCAGGCGAGCGAAGCGATGCAATCGACCATCAGGAGCGCCGGGTGGCCCGCCCGATCCATCGCCGCGCGCAGCCCAGCGATGTCGTTGAGCACCCCGGTCGCCGTATCGGTCTGCACCGTCAGCACCGCCTTGATCCGGTGGTTCGTGTCGGCTCGCAGGGCCTCTTCCACCCGCTCGGGGTCCAGCGCGGCCTTGCGCCCGAAGTCGATGACCTCGGTTTCGATACCCATGCGGTTGCAGATCGTGCCCCAGAGCGCTGCGAACCGCCCCGTGGCGAGGACGAGCGCCGTGTCGCCCGGCGCGAGCACGTTCATCGCGGCGGCCTCCCACGCGCCATGCCCGTTGGCGATATAAATCGCCACCGCGCCCTTCGTGCGCGCCACGGCCTTCAGGTCCGGGATCATCCCCGCGACCACGTCCACCAACTTGCCCTCATAGATATTCGGTGCCGAGGTATGCATCGCGTTCAGCACACGTTCCGGCGACACGGACGGCCCGGGGATGGCAAGGTAATCGCGACCAGAAGACAGGTTCATGTGAGGACTCCGACTGACCGCGAAATCGGTAGCCCTGCCCCGGTCCAAGGTCAATCGCGCCGGTAGCCGCGGGCGAGCTTCGCCGGATCGGTCCCCGCGAGAAACCGCGCCTGCCGCACAAGGTTGCCCGCCCCGCGCCCGATCCAGTTGCCCGCGTAGCGGGTCCAGCCCGTCTCCACCCAGGCGTCGAGCAGACGGGCGCGCGGCAAGGCGCGGATGAGCGCCATGTCCTCCATGAGCGGAATATCCGGATAGCCGCCCGCCGCCTCATAGGCCTCGCGCGACACGAGCAGCCCCTGATCGCCGAACGGCATACCGAGAACCCGCGACCGCAGATTGGCCCACCCCGCCGTCACCCGCGGCCCGACGCCCGTCACGCGGAACCGCAGGCGGAAAAATCCCGGCCCGCCGCGCACAATGCCCCGCTCCACTGCCTCGACCCAGCCCGGCCCCGGAGCGCTGTCGGCATGAAGGACGAGGAGCCAGTCCCCTCCGGCCCGCGACACGCCGCGCCCGAGCTGCCCGCCGCGCCCCGCCGGTCCTGTCACCCAGACGGCCCCGACCTCCTCCGCGATCACCTGCGTCGCGTCGGTCGAGCCGCCGTCGCTCACGATCAACTCGCGCACGATTCCGGCCTCGACCCCCTCCATGAGCGCGACGAGAAGCGCCGGAAGGTGGGCCTCGGCATTGAGGGTCGGAATCACGATGGACAACGGTGCGCGCATGGGACCTTCTCACAGCGGACAGGGTGATTATATTACCCGCGACACAGGCAGGGGAAAGCGATGACCGGCGAAACCCATGAAAACCGAACGATTTTTCGTGTGACGGGCGGGGACCGCAAGTCGTTCCTCGAAAATCTCGTGACGAACAACCTGACCGAGGGGGCGCTGACCTATGCCGCGCTGCTCACCCCGCAGGGCAAGTATATCGCGGATTTCTTCCTTCTCGACGGGCCGGACGCGATCCTCGTCGATGTCGACAACGACGTGGCCCCCGCGCTCGCCCAGAAGCTCACGATGTACAAGCTGCGCGCGGACGTGAAGATCGAGGAAACCGGGCTGCACGCGTTGCGCGGCCTCGGCGACCCGCCGCAGGGTGCCCATCACGACCCGCGCCACCCGGCCCTTGGTTGGCGCCTCTACTCCGAAACCGCGGGCGACCCGCCCGAAACGGATTGGGAGGCGCTGCGCGTCGAGCACGGCGTTCCCGCGACGGGCACGGAACTCACCCCCGACACCTTCATCCTCGAGGCGGGGTTCGACCGTCTGAATGGTGTCGACTTCCGCAAAGGGTGTTTCGTGGGTCAGGAGGTGACAGCGCGCATGAAACACAAGACCGAGCTGCGAAAGGGCGTCGTGACCGTGGCCATCGACGGCGACGCCGCCGCCGGCGACCCGATCACCACCGAGGACGGAAAGCCAGCAGGCACCCTGCACACCCGCGCCGGCGACCACGCGCTCGCCTACCTGCGCTTCGACCGCGCTACCGGCCCGCTCAAGGCTGGTGATGCCCGCGTAACATGGACACAATAGACCGCGCCGTGATCGGCGTGACCGCCGACCGGATCGCCGGGCGGCGGGCGCTGCATGGCGGCGACCTCAGCAACGTGACCATGCTCACCCTCCAAGGCGGCGACCGGATCGTGGCCAAGACCGGGCCAATGGTGGACCGGGAAGCCCGGATGTTGAGCGCCATGGCCGACGCTGGCGCCCCGGTTCCGGCCGTCATCGGGGTCTCTGAGGGGGTTCTCCTTCTCGAAGCGCTGGACGAGGGTCGGGCTGACGCAACGTCATGGGCTGCTACGGGTCATGCCCTGCGCCGACTGCACGACGCGACCGGGCCCGGTTACGGGTGGGACGAGGATTACTCGTTCGGCCCGGTCGGCATCCTCAACGCCGCCCGCGACGACTGGCCGGACTTCTGGGCTGCGAACCGGATTCTCGTCCACGCGCCGCACCTTCCGGGCGGACTTGCTCCACGGCTCGCAAACCTTGCCGAGGCCCTCCCCCGGCTTCTGCCCAAGACCCCGCGCCCCGCGCTACTTCACGGCGACCTGTGGTCGGGCAACCTCCTCTTCGGCGCGCCCCCGGCTGTGTATTTCATAGACCCGGCTTGTTGTTGGGGCGATCCCGAAGTCGACCTCGCCATGCTGCATCTGTTCGGCAGTCCCGGCGCGGCCTTCGATGAAAGCTATGGCCCACTCCCACCGGGATGGGAGGAGCGGCGCGCGGTCTACACCCTCTGGCCTGCGCTCGTCCATCTGCGCCTGTTCGGCGCCGGGTATCGCGGGATGGTGGACCGGCTGCTGACCGGATTGGGGGTCTGACGGCGCGGTTTGCGCCCTGTCACCCCGTCGTGTGAAATGGCGGCGTACAGGCGGACCACCCGCACGCCGCACGCCTTCGCGATCAATCGGCAATGTTCGAAAATGACAAGGGCCGCCCCAAGGACGACCCCCAAGCCACTGAAAACATCGGAAAGCGTCAAGCGCGCTCGGCGTATTCCATCGTCTCGGTGTTCACGATGATCGCTTCGCCCTGCCCCACGAAGGGCGGAACCGTGATGCGCACACCGTTGTCCAGCACGGCTGGCTTGAAGCTGTTTGCGGCCGTCTGACCCTTCACAACCGGCTCTGTTTCCTCGATCGTGCAGGTCACTTTTTGCGGCAAAGTGGCGTTCAGCGCCTCGGTATCGTGGAACTCGACAAGGATGGTCATACCGTCCTGAAGGAAGGGACGTCGCTCGCCGAGGATCTCGGCCGGCAGCTCCACCTGATCGAATGTTTCGGTGTCCATGAAGGTCAGCATCCCGTCGGATTCGAACAGGAATTGCATGTCCTTCTGCTCGAGCCGGACGCGCTCAACTTTGTCCGCCGAGCGAAACCGTTCATTAAGTTTGGAACCGTTACGAAGGTTGCGGAGTTCGACTTGCGCAAAAGCCCCGCCCTTACCGGGTTTGACGTGATCGACTTTGACGGCGGCCCAGAGGCCGTCGTTGTGCTCCAGAACGTTACCGGGACGGATCTCGTTTCCGTTGATTTTGGGCATGTGGCTAAACCGTGGCAAAAGGTTGACGAAGAGTTGGCCGCACCTATATCCGGGGGGCTCGCCCCGTGCAAGCAGACTAGAATTAGTATGTCTTCACTCGACGATATGCGCTATGTGCATGCCAGCCATGCAGTTGAGCCAATATCGAATCGCGGCCAAACACGCATATTGGCCGACACGCCAGCAAGTGCAAGACAAGAACAACAAAGGACTGGGAATGCTCGACAACGTCGACGGAACTGCCTTCAACCATGAACAAGGAAACCGGGCGCGAAAGCTTTTCGCCGCGGTCGTCCTCGCCGCTTTGGATGATGCCATCGCGGACGACAAGAAGTACGGCAACGGACCGGATCAGATCGCGCGTTGGGCCCGATCGCGCGATGGGCGCGAAGTACTGTCCTGCGCCGGGATCGACCCGAACGAACGCGTCGTGACGGGCCTGATGGACTTCGTTGCCAAGGGTGTGCGCACCTCGGTCGCGCTGTCCCGCGAAGAAAGCGAACGCCGCCACGCGGCGGAAGCTGCCGAAGCCGCCTGATCCACCAGATCACCGGCATCTAGAAAAGCGCGTCCCTGGGGGGCGCGCTTTTCTGTTGGAGGGTCGGCAACGTGCATTTCGCCTGACCCGCTCACGCCCCCTTCCCCTCCATGACCCGGCGCGGTAACGGGTGGCATGGCCAAGGCGATCATGATCCAGGGGGCCGGCTCAAACGTCGGCAAATCGCTCCTCGTCGCAGGACTGGCGCGCGCCGCGGTGCAGCGCGGCCTCTCCGTCGCCCCGTTCAAGCCGCAGAACATGTCTAACAACGCCGCCGTCACGGTCGACGGAGGCGAGATCGGGCGCGCACAGGCGCTTCAGGCGCGCGCTGCCGGACGCGACCCCGTCACCGACATGAACCCCGTGCTGCTCAAGCCCGAGACGGACACCGGCGCGCAGGTCATCGTGCAGGGCCGCCGCTTCGCCACGGTCAGGGCGCGCGACTACGGGGCCATGAAAGGCCAGCTCCTGCCCCGCGTGCTGGAGAGCTTCGGGCGGCTCTGCGACACCGCCGACCTCGTGATCGTCGAGGGGGCCGGCAGCCCGGCCGAGGTCAACCTGCGCGCCGGCGACATCGCCAACATGGGCTTTGCCGAGGCCGCTGACGTCCCGGTGGTTCTTGCGGGTGACATCGACCGGGGCGGCGTCATCGCACAGCTCGTCGGCACCCACGCGGTCCTCCCCGCGCCGGACCGCGACCGGATCACCGCGTTTCTCATCAACAAGTTCCGCGGCGACCCGCGCCTCTTCGACGGAGGGCTGACCGAGATTACCCGCCACACGGGCTGGCCGTCGCTTGGCGTACTGCCCTGGTTCGCCGAGGCGTGGCGCTTGCCGGCCGAGGACATACTCGACCTCGCAGCCCCGCGCCCCGGCGGCAGCTTCAAGATCGCCGTGCCGCGCCTGAACCGGATCGCCAATTTTGACGACCTCGACCCACTCGCCGCCGAACCCGGCGTGACAGTAGAGATCGTCCAGGCCGGCAGCCCGCTCCCCGGCGACGCCGACCTCGTTCTCTTGCCCGGCTCGAAATCCACCATCGCCGACCTCGCCCATTACCGGGCGCAGGGCTGGGACATCGACCTCACCGCTCATGTCCGTCGCGGCGGACATGTGCTGGGTGTCTGCGGCGGTTACCAGATGCTCGGCACGCGGATCGAGGACCCCGATGGTCTTGAGGGCGAACCAGGCGCCGTTCCCGGCCTTGGCCTTCTCGATGTCACGACCCGGCTCCAGCTGAAAAAAAGGCTCTCCCTGACAAAGGCGCGTGACATCGAGACCGGCGAAACGCTCACGGGCTACGAGATCCACCTTGGCACGACGACCGGCCCCGGGACCGACCGGCCCTGGCTCACCATCGACGCGCGGCCCGAAGGGGCCCAAGACCCAACCGGGCGCGTGCGCGGCACCTATTTGCATGGAATGTTCGATTCAGACGCTTTTCGGCGGGCGTTCCTCGCCCGTTTGGGAGCAACAACATCGGAAATGTCCTATGGTGCATCGGTCGAGGCTACTCTGGACGCCCTCGCCGAACACCTCGAAACCCACCTTGACGTGGACGCGCTTCTTGCCCTCGCGCACTGACGTATCGTCACCGCCCGCGCCAACGTGAGCGCCTGTCCACCGGACAGGCGCGAGGCATGGACTTGCGCCGAAGGCGCGCCGCTATCTTGGAAAACTTAGTCGAAGTCCTTGAGCGCCATCGCGCGGGCGATCTCGCGCCGGACCATGCGGCGCAGGTTACGCGTGATCCGCTCGCCCATGGTGCCCTGAAGCTCCTCGCGCACCAGCCGTCCCACGATCTCGCGCAGCATGTCCTCGTCGATCACCATGTCATCCGGGGATTCGTCGCCGCTCAAACCAGCCGCGACGTCCGGATCGTTGTAATCAGCGTCGGCGTAGAGCGTGTTGTCTTCCGTTTCTAGTGTCTCGCTCTCAGAGGAAAACGCGATGTTCTCGTCCTCGACATCTTCCCAGTCGGTCGCCTCGGACGCCGCGCTCAGATCGTCGAAGTGGTCTTCAGCCTCCGACGCCTCCTCTGCGAGCGCGTCTGCCTCCGACTCCGCCGCAGCGGGCCTGTCGAAGGGCGAGGTATGACGAAACAGGACCGTCTTGGGCGTATCCGGCTCCTCGGACCCGTCAGGCTCCCAATCTTCCGACGCAGGAGATGTGACCACGGCCTCAAGTTCCGCGATCCGATCTTCGAGTGACTCGGTGATCCCGGCCACGTCCTCCTGCGGCGCGACGGTGTCCGCCACAGGCTCCTGTTCCGGCGCCTCGTGGGTGGTGGTTTCTCCGCTCAAAGCGGCAAGCGCCGCGTTGAGCGGGTCCGGATGACTATCATCGGGCGTCGGCGTTTGCTTCGCGTCAGTGTCCGGCGTATCGGACGTCTCCACGGCATCATGCACCAGAGTCTCGACGGAAAAATCGCGCGTTTCGGGCACGTCCTCTTCCATCGGCGCTTCCGGCACCGGCGCCACTTCCGGCTCGGCCGCCGGCGCCGTGTCGACGCGGAATGCGGGCGTCAGGACAAGTTTGCTGGCCATCTCGCTCGCACGTTCCTCACGCCGCGGCGCACCGGTTTCCGAGACAAGCCGCCGGACTGCCGACAGCACGTCCTCGATTTCCGCATTGGTTACAGGTTCCGACATGGATTCGTTACCGCCTCGATCTAGCCCCGGTCCACAGAATACCCAGCGCAGCCCTCTGGGGCAATCCGCACATGCGCATTAACCCACGCTTCAGTTAGGAAACCCTTAAAATCTCAGCGTTTTCCGAGCGCTTCGAGGATATGGTCCAGCTTTTCGCCCTGAGGGCTCACCGTACGCAACGGCGCATTTTGGACCGTGTTGAAGTACGCAGACGGGTCGTAGGTGGCGATCCCCAGACGCAGGTGGTCGGCGGTCAGCAGGCCCATGGCCGCAAGGAGATTGTAGATCGCAAGGTACTGGTCATACCGGGCCTGGATCGCCGAAGACCGCGCATCCAGCAACTCCTGCTCCGCGTTCAACACGTCGAGCGTTGTGCGTGCACCGAGCGTCGCCTCCTCGCGCGCGCCGCGCAAGGCGACCGTACTGGCACGAATCTGCCGATCCGTCGCCTGAAGACTGGCCGTAGCGATGGCAAGCTGGGCCCAGGCATTGCCCACCGCCTGCTCTACGTTCAGCACCGTGACGTGAAGGCCAGCCCGCGCAGCCTCGGCCTGCGCAAGCGCTTGCCGGTAAAGTGCCGACAGCCGCCCGCCCGAATAGATCGGCCCCGAAAGCGTGAGGCTGCCCGAGACGCCCGCGTTCGGCCCGCTCGACGTCGTGGTCCCGATCGGCGGTGGGGAATAGGTCGTCGTGGAGCGCAGACCGGTCGTCGCCTGCACCTGCGCGTTCAGCGTTGGCATCGTGCTGCGCTTGGCCAGTTCGATGGACATCTCGGCCACGCTCACCGAACGCTGCGCCGCCTTGATGTCGGGGTGACGTCCCCGCGCTTGCGACTTGGCGGCCTCGACAGTCGAGGGGACCGAAGGCGGGTTCGGCGGCGGTGACAGACGCCCCGGCATCCGGCCGACCGCGGCCTTGTAGGCCTCGCGCGCGACAAGGAGGTTGCCCTGCGCAGACGCTTCGGCAGCCCGCGATGCCGCCAGCCGTGCCTCGGCGAGCGACACGTCGGTCTGCGTGATCTCACCCACCTCGAACCGGTCGCGCGCCGCGCGCAGCTCCTGCGTGATGAGGCGCACAGAGTTGGCCTGAAGGGCAACGGTGTCACTGGCCGACAACACATTGAGATAGGCGTTCACGGCATTGAGCAGCACGTTCTGCTCCACGCCCACCAGCGCCTCACGCGTCATCAGCACGTTTTCCCGCGCGATCTCGATCCGCTTGTCGGTCGCGCCGAAATCGAACAGCAGGAGCGATGCCGTCAGGGCGAGAGATCCGCTGACCGATTCCGAGGCCGCAGGCGTCGTGCCGCCCACTGACGGGTTGTTGAAGTTCCACGATCCCTGCGCTGTATAAGACAGAACCGGGCGAAGGGCCGAAACGGCCACAGCGACGTTCTCGTCCTCGGCCCGCAAAAGTGCGCGCTGCTGGTCGAGAAGACCGGAGTTCTTGTAGGCTGCGACCATCGCGTCGGCCAGCGTCTCGGCGCTGGCCGCGACAGGGGCCAAGACCAGCAATGCCGACAGGCAAATGGCCGTCACGCGCCTGACAAGACCCGACTTAATATTTTGCATGGTACTCTCGTCCCTGTGGCGTCGCGCCTCAGAGCGCGAATTCTTTTGTCGCCGTGAACCCCGGCAGGACCGGTGCAGATGCGTTGAATGCAAAGCGCCAGTTTACGGCTCCATCAATCTTGTGCCCGATTTTCGCGATTCCAAGATTGTCCTCGGAAAAAATAGTGGCAATGCGACCATTTTCACGCAGTTGGTCAAGGATCACTTGCGGTACCGTCTCCACCGCGCCCTCGATGAGGATCACATCGTAGGGGCCATGCTTGGACGCCCCGGCGGTCAGCGCCTCGTTGATGACGGCCACATTGTCGACCCCCTCACCCGCCAGACGCGACTCGGCCTCGCCTGCGAGCCCATCGTCTTCTTCCAGCGCGACAACGAAATCGCCAAGCTGGGCCAGAACCGCCGCGCCGTAACCGAGACCGGCCGCCACAACGAGCACCAGTTCGTCGGGCTGGATCGACAGGACATCGAGGAGTTTCGCGAAACACCGCGCTTCCAGCAGAACCCGCCCCGGCGCCAGCGAGATCTGCGTCTCGCTATAGGCCGCCTCGCGCTGATCGTCCGGCACGAAGTCCTCGCGCGGCACGCTCAACATGGCGTCAATGATGGGGTATTTGGTCACGTCGGACGGCCGAACCTGTGTGTCGACCATCATGCGGCGGCGTGTCTCGAAGTCGCTCATGGGAAGGCGTCCTGTCTGGCTCCGTAGCTCTTCGTGGGTCTTGCCACAGAAACCCGGGGGCCGCAACGCCAAGCGCCTCGCGACCCCCCTTGCACAGTCGGCGCCCGTGAGATTTCCCCGCACCCTTCGGCGAGTTGGCGGAGTGGTCACGCTGCGGATTGCAGATCCGTCAATTTCCCAAGAAAATTCATCATATCAGGTAGCCTTGGCTATCGGGACAGATGCCGAACAATGGCAGAAACTGAAAACCGCACAATTGTATCCTTCGGCACCGATCCGGCGCCAAAGTGCTCGTTGCAGTTCAAGTTCGGACTGGGCTGTGAAGCAAACCCGAATGCCCTTTTGATTTGGCTCGATCGGGTCTTCAATGCTGAATCGTCTCAGATACTGGCGCACGGAATACTTGGCGGAGCGCTGTTCGGTCCCAGCAGATTAATACGAACGTGACCAAGCAAGATCGGGCCTTGTCGCGCAGAGCGCCGCTAGATGCTGATGGTGAACTTTCCGCCTTAGCAAGGCGGGCTTTCAATCTGGGCGGGTAACTGCCGTTCGCGGCTCCGTACACGGAGGTCCGCTATATAGAATTTTGTGCCTTTCGCCGCCGAGATCTTCGCTATACGCTCGCCAATAACGTGCGCAACAAGCCTAATCCTGCATGGTCAAAAAGAACATGTGGTATAAAGCTAATTGGTGAATGGCGAAAAAGGTCGAACTAAATGGCTGAAATCGAGGGCCTCCAAGACGACGACGAACCGCTTGATGTCGGGAACATGGTCATCCCGGCCGGCGCTTCAGACAAAGAGATCGAAAAGCACTTTGAGATTGGGCGTCTCAGGGTCGTACAGGAAAAGAACGACATCTTCCTGTCACATGTCCTCGACTTCATTCAAGGCACCAGCGAGAGCCGTGTATGGACCAACCTGAGGCCAGAGTATCAGCGTCGTCTTCGATGGGACAATAAGAAGAAAAGCAAGCTCATCGAGAGCTTTATCATGAACATCCCCGTTCCGCCGATTTTTCTTTATGAGAAGACCCTCGGGAAATTCGAGGTCATGGATGGTCAGCAGCGCCTCAATGCGATTTCCGAGTTCTGGGCAGGGAGCTTCGAGCTGGAAGGTCTGAAGATTTGGGCTGCCTTGAATGGCCGGACTTACGCACAGCTACCACCACTTGTGCGCCGGGGGTTAGAACGCGCCAAGATTTCTGCCATCACATTGATGTCCGATACATCCGGGGGAGAAGACAACAGCATTGAACTTAGAGCTCAGGTATTCGAAAGGCTAAATACTGGTGGGGAACAGTTGAACGCACAGGAGCTTAGAAATTCGCTTTATTCAGGCCCCTTCAATGATATGATTATAACTCTTTCGAAGGAAAAGTCATTTACGGACAGTTGGGGCATTCCTGATCACGAAGAAAATACACTGGCTGACGGAAGCGTTGCAGAGGCCCTCAAGAAGAATGTCCTATATAAACGAATGACTGATGTTGAGATTGTTTTGCGGTTCTTCGCGTTTCAACAAGATGACAGAATTTCTGGCTCGGTTCGCTCAATGCTTGATGCTGCTATGAAGTCTAATCGGAATATGAAGGAAGAGCAGATTGAAATCTCAAAAGGGCAGTTTCTTGATACGCTGTCCCTTGCCAGTGAGGTTTTCGGAGATGATGCTTTCCGGTTGCCCGGCGTTGGTGATGGAAAAGGGAAGCTGTCGAAACCGCTCTATGATGCACAAATAATTGCACTTTTTAGGCTCTTCGATCGCGCTGAGGATATTCGCGCCTCAGCTCCTGCGATAAAGGAAGCTGTTATGAATTTGGCACAACCGGACCGCGAGACATACGAACTTATGGTCGGCCGCGGGAACACGGCTGCCACGATCAAAGAACGGATTGCCGCGGTAATAGCCGCCATCCAGGGCGTGATCGGCAATGGCGCAGCTTGATAGCGCAAAAAAGCGCGCATTCTCATATTTATCGGAACTTCGCGAAACTTTAGCTGTTCGGCAGTTTTTCTCTGAGATCATTATTGGACGAAATGGTGAACTTATGGGTGCGTTCGGATACGATGCGGCAGTTCGGGCGCGTCTGACTGAAGCGGCGAGGCTCAAAGCCACCCCTCCAGCCGCTCTCTACCGTGGCCTCTTCGTTCAGGCCAATTCCATTTTTGAGGCATATGTCCGAGACCTCTCCTCGATAGTCGCAGAGAACATGGCCTCTAAGGCCACGAAATATTCCGAGTTGCCAGAAAACTTTCGCCTTCAGCACATTCACTTGTCCGGCCAAATCCTTCAGCACATGAAGACAGGGACGCTCGCCGGCCAGAAGTTCGACTTCGGCCGCCTTACAAATGCATTGGGGCAGTGTTTTTCCGATTTCGACACATTTTCGATCATGCCCGAAGTATTCACATTGATGATGGGGAATGTGACGCCTGATCGATTGGAAAACCTATTCGAAAAGATTGGCCTCCCAGAACCGTTCAATCCGGGTGTGGGTCGAAGCGGAGCGATTAAGAAAGTGTTTGGAGAGGCGCGCCATACATCAGCAGCCAAGCTTGCTAAAGACAAGCTTCAGGAAGTGGTTGGGGTAAGAAATACTCTGATCCATGGCGATTTAAGCGCCACTGTAGAACAATCTGACCTGAATGGGGCAATCGATTTTTTGGAGGCCATGATTGAAGCTCTGGACGAACTTGCGAGGCCTTGTATCGTTTAGCCAGCAATTTGGCGTACCTTCGCAACGGATATTGCTTTTTAATGTCTCACAATACTTGGCAAAATTTATGTGCGACGACCGCAATCCTGAGCGCACTTAACCGTCCGGAGCATTTTGCCTTGGCTTGCGACGGTGTGAACCGACGGCCTTAGTATAGCAATACTCCGATCAAGCTGATCGCCGTTGCAGGCGCTCTTGGCAACCCAATGCGGTCGCGCGTTTACGGCTGGGGGAACGGCAGCTATGGGCCGTTCGCCGATCTAGTGCAAGTGCGGCGTGGTCAACCTCATGACAGAAACGTCAGGGGACGGCATTGCTTACACAACTCCAATTCCGCGGGACCATGCGACTTTTCCGCCTTCCACGCGTAGAGCCGTACATCATTCGCGGCCTGTTGAAATGGTTCCTTTCCTGGACATAAGTCGGAATTGGTTCGAGACGGTTGGCCCCGCAAGCCCCTGATTTACTGCTAAAAATACGTGTACACCTTTCAACACCACTGGGACCTGCGCTCTGGTTCTTGACCTGCGCGCCAAGGCCCGGCGCCGATGGCCCTCTATTGACCGGCTGACTCTGAGATTCGAATCTGAGCCTGAACCTGGAGATTGCCTCCACAGCGCTATGGCACCGGCGCGGAGGTCGGATTCGCCCTCATCCAATCTCAGGCTTACCGCGTTGCCGTCCAACGACTGTCGTAGTTGGCCGTCGGGCAATCGGGCTCTTCGGGTTCGTCCTCTTCGATCAATCCCAGCGACGTGGCCCCGGCTATGGCACCACCTATGGCCTCACCGATCCCTGACAAAGCACAGGCCATGTCCGGCATCCGGGCCGTGCCTTGGGCGCTCATCGAGTTCTCACCTGTCAGCGTCACCTGGTAAGTCACCGCGACGCTCACGCCGTCCTGGGACATGAACCCCTCCAGCATCAGCGTATCCCCGGACACGCGACCTTCGACCGGCATTCCACCACTCTCCGTAAGGATGTCTCCACCAGCGACTCCGTTCTGCACTGAGATCCTGATCTCGAGCGGTAGCGGGAAGGTTTTGCCTTCCGCACTTATGCTGATCTGTCCGGTGCCACGCCACGAGCCGTCGAACGTCAGGCTATTTCCGCCCGGAACCAGCGTCGGTGCAGCGGCTGGTGCCGGACGGGTTTCCACGCTTTCCTGACCAACCGAGGCACAATCTCGCCGTGCCGCATCCAGACGTGCCCGGGCGCGGTCGAGGGCCGCCACGTTGTAGGAAATCCCGTCAAGCCGCACTGCCAAGGCATCGAAATCGCCGGAACACGACGCAACCGCGCGGTCGACGTCTGCTATGGCCCCCTGAAGCGTCGCGATGGCGGAAACAGCCCCTTGAACCCGGCTGCGTTGCTCGGGACAGTCCGAGAGGGCCTCCGGCATCGAAGCAAGGCTCATGGCACGGGCCAGCAGGTCGCGGGCCTCGCCCCAGTTCCCGCGATCAGCCGCGGTCGCCACGTAGCCCTCCATACGGGAAAGCTCCGCACATGGGTCGGATACGTTCGGGCGGCTGGCTTGTGCCTCGCAGCTGCGGCGTGCGCTGGCGATGCGCGTCAGAGCGGTCTGGAACCAGAGGTGCCCCTCGCCCCGCGCCCGTGTCTCGATCCGGTCCATCGTCCCGGTATCGCAAGCAGACATCGCGGCCGAGAGCTGACCTTCGAGCGTGCGCAACTTTGCAATGTTTGACAGCCCGGCGTTCACCCGGGACAGCATCCCGTCGCATTGCCCCGCACGCCCATTCAGGGCCGCCCTCAACTCGGCCAGTTTCGCGTCGGCCCGGCCCAGCTGGTTAGCGCGGTAGTCCGCACGTGCCGAGTCCAGGCGCACCGTCAAGGCCGAACACAATGCCCTGGCACCAGCTGCTTCCTGGTCGGCCGCGTCACACTGCTTCCTCGCTGACGCCATCCGAGCGATCTCATCCCGGAACATCGGATGGTCACGTCCTTGGCTGGCCTCGGAGAGCTGCGCCATGAGCGGGGTATCACAGGCCGCGATGGCAGCGTCCACGCGCGCGCGGAAAGCTTCCAGCGTGGCGATCTGGTCGAGACCTCTCTGCGCGCGATCAGCGAAGGCCGCGCAGAGCGGCGGGTTGGCGGACCGCGAGATGTCCAGCACACGTCTCAGGCCGGAGGCTGCCGGTTCGAGCTGGTTGGACTGGTAAGCGCTGCGCGCCGTCTCGAAGGTATCGACCAGTGTGCGTGCCTGCCTGACGTGATCACCCAACGCTCCGAGACGTACACCAGAAAGCGCTGCGATTTCAGACGTCGCCCGGGCAAGGGCGCCGGGATCGCACCCCTGCAAAGCGTCGCGTGCGAGTTGTGTGACACGCCGGGCTTCATCCACCCTGTTGCGCAGGTCCGCGAGTCGATTGCCGAGCGGCGGTTCGCAAAGAGCGCCCTGACCCGTCGCCTCGGCATGAGGGTCGATCCGTTGGGAGACCCGGTTGAACAGCATGTCTCCAGCCGACAGAAGCTGCGCCTCCGTCTCGACGAGGCCGCGTTCGAGCGCGGCACAGGCGGCGATGACCTCAGGGTTCGGCGTTTCGGGCTCCGGCTCGTCGGGTGTCGGGCCGACCGTCGCCCCGCCCCCGGTGTCCTCGCCCTCCGCCGGGTCCGGATCGTCCGCCTCTTCTGCCGGTACTGTAAGTGCGATCTCTGTGCGCGCGGTTATGCCGCCGTTTCTGCGTTCGTAGAACAGCGCATTACGCCGGACGTAGCCACGCCGGAAGGTCTCGCTCGAGCCTCGGCCCGCAGTCGCCTCGGCAGAGGCAGTCACGACGGGAAACCGTCCCGTCGACAGAGCCGTGATCGAGAAGCGCCCGGACAGGTCCGCTTGCCACGCCTCGCAGCCCCGAACTTCTTCCCCGTTGGATACCGACACGTTCAGGATCGCGCCGGGGACCGGACGGCCGTCCTCGTCGAGCACGCGGCCCTCAAGGATCACGACGGACAGGCCGCCCAGTTTCTCGGCAAGGTCCGAATAGGTCTCCATCGCCGCGCCCCCGCGGCGCACAGCGGGCCCGAACCCGCCTTCGAAGGCGACAAAGGAGGCCGCGATGACCTTGGCGAGCCGTTCGCCCCCCTCGGCCAGCGGTCGGGCGAGGCTTTCCGGCGTTTCGCCCATCGCAGCCGCGGCGGACGAAACGATCTGGTCCAGCGAACAACGGTCGCCTGGCAGCACGAGGGTCCGGATCGCGTCCATGCCCCCTTCGATCTCTTCGACGATCTCCCGCGCCTCCTCCAGAAGCGCGATAGGACCGCCCGGCGGCGACGTGTTGTAAACGGACCCGATGCGGTTCACATGCCCGTCCGGATCGCGGGTGATCGGATAGCCGAACTCGACGCCCGCGTCGATCAACTCCATTGCAGCAAGGACGCCCTTTCGCCCCGTGGCGTTGGTGCCTTCGATGAAGCTTTGGCCGTTGTAGAAATAGTAGACCGGGGTCTGGGCCCCTTGCGTGACGTAGACGTGCTTGAACGGCCACGTGCCGTATTTCAGCGGACAGGCCAGAAGCCCCTTGTCGTTGAAGAATGTCGCCTTCGGGTCGCGCGACGGCACGCCGACACCAAGGCAGAATCCGTTGCGCTTGTTGATCTTCTGTTCGAGCGCGAGGGTCGCTGCGAGCAGTTGATCAGCAGCGTCTGCATAGGCGAGGACGATGTCGCCCATGAACTGAGTGAGAGGTCCGCCCACCTTGCCCGCGACCTCTCCGCCGATCCGCATCAGGCCGAAGAACGCCTGCACCTGGGACACGGGTTCTTCGGTCCCCACGGCGGAGTAGATCACCGAGACCGCCCGCCCGATCTCATAGGTCTCGTTCAACGCACGCAACTCGCCCTCGCGTGATTTGAACCGGTCCAGCCATTCCCCGGACAGCCCAACCTTGCTCAACACATCCGCGGTGGGCGTGCTGGGCGGCGCCGCGTCCAGCTCCTCCCCCGCACGAAGAAGCTGGTTCACCCGCGTCTGTGCGGTGGTTGCCAGCCCCCGCAGGCCCGCGATGATCTCGGCGGACTGGCCGTTCGTCAGGTCCACATAAGTTTTCCACGCCGACAGGACCCACGCGTTTTCCTCGCCCGACGTGAAATAGGCGAGCGCGTAGGCCTGCGCCTCGGCAGGAGCGTTGTTCAGCCACTCCACGGCCATCGCCTGCATCTCGGGCGAGCCGGGCGCGTACCGCGCCTGCGCTTCCGGTGGCAGGAGCGGGTAGAGTTGTTCGGCCACGAACTTCCAGAACCCGCCCGTGAGTTCGCCGATCTCCCGATCCACCGCCGCGTTGAGCTGCGTTTGAAGCGAGGTCACCGGCCCCGTGACGGCTTCGGTGACCTGTGCGATCCACTGATCCTTCTTCTGGTTGCAAAAATGCAGAAAGAAGGTCTCGGTATCGAGGGTCGCTTTCTCGAACCTGAGTTCCGTTTCGGCGAGCCGCGACGACAATGCCGCGTAGAGATCGCCACAAGGGTCCACCGGATAGCTGATCTTGACGGCATTCGGTCGGCCCACACCGTCGAGGACGCTGGAGAACCTCGTTTGGGCGGTCAGGGGCGCGGCGACCATCAGGGATATGACGCAGGCGACCCAAATGGTCAGGAGCGGAAAGATCGCCCTAGAAATCATCGAGCGACCCGGCGCCGAGCAGGTCGCCATCTGACCCGGACGACGCTGGAGATGCCGGCGCGTTCGCCGGAGCGTCAGCAGGCGGGCTGCCGCCGGGCGGGCCGATCATGTCGTTCATCGAGATCAGGTCGGCCGGGTTCGCGGCAGGTCGCGTGTCAGCGATACGGCGGATCGCGGCCTGAGTCCCGCCCCCGATAATACCGTCGATGGCGCCGGTATAGACGCCCATCCGCTTCAGCTCCATCTGGATGCCTTTGCAGAACTCGATCATGTAATCTTCCTGACACTCACCGCGCGCCGCGCGCCCTTCTCCAGCCTGTGCAAGCACGGTGGGGTCGGCCACACGCTCGAACGCCCGGACGGCGAGGAAACCCGCGAAGTGGTCGAAGGCGGGCTGGTTGCGACGCTGACTCTCGATACGAACGCTCCGCAGGAATTGCTGGGTTTGCAGCACGTCCCCGTTCACCACGCGGTAGAGGTACCAGCCAGTGACGCCGGGTCGCGTATGGAACGTGTCGTCGTCGAGCGGGACGCCGAGCCGGGCCGCAACCTGCCGGATTTCCTCCAGGTCGTACAGCGCCGCCCCGGCCTGAGAGCTGGAAGAGCCAGGTGCGGGATCGCCGCCGAAGCCGACGCAGTCGATGATGTCGGTCTCGATGGCCGTATCCAGCATGTCCGACGGCAGGACCTGTGCCTGACGGGACGTAACCGACGTGAAGAAAGACAAGGCGCGCGAGTTCGGGCGCGCGGCAACGACGAGACCCTGGAGATCGGACCGTGCCCCGACATAGTCGGCACAGTAAGCGACGAAGGGCGTGTTGCCCTTCCCGGCTCCGAACAGAATCCAGTGCATCTGCCGGGTTGGAAGGTGTCTTTTGACAGCTTCACGCGCCTCGGTCAGGCCCGGGAAATCACTCGGAGTATTCTGGGCGTACACGCTTCCATAGCTGAAAACGAAGCCGAGGGTTGCAAGAATGGCTTTGCTAAACATCTTGAGGTCACATCCCGATCCGCTGGACCCGTAATGGACCAATTGTATCACACGCACCGTCAGCGGCCAAACAGGGGCGCGCAAGCAACAGGTGCTGCCGATTTAAATCGCGGCCTTTGCCGCCCGAAGTACTTGCAAAAAGCAGAGGCCTGGGGTCGAACGAACAACCGCTTATCCCTTGGCCGGATTGAGCGGTGCAGAAATGGCGGGTTGTGGCCGCACCTCTGCCCCGACTGATTGTCGAACTTGGTGTCGGTAGTGTGCAGCGCGCCAGCGATTGGACAAGATTCCGCTTGAACGACTATGATGGCATGAGACTTCGACTCACATAGGGCAAGACCGACAAGGCCCTGTGGTTCCAACGCACAGGGCTGCTCAAAGCCTTGCTGGACAGTGCGGCTCACGACGGGCTGACGATCCTGACCCGTCGCAGTGGGTCGCCCATGGACTGTCGCCACATGGCACATATCATGAGTGCCGAACGCAATCGCCTCGACCTTTTCGACCACGCGCTCCGCTATCGTGGCGTGATGGAACTGGCTTCGGCCGGATGCGATGACGACGAGATTGCGAGCTACAGCGGGCACAGTTCCAAAGACATGATCCGGAAATATGCCGGCCAGGCTCGGAAAATGATGCGGGCACAGCAGGCTTGGGAAAAGCTTCAGTGAACAGAGCAGGCACAGAAAGGAAACCTGAAAACTCGCCTGATAACCGCTTGACGCCCTCGGCCCTGAACCCTATCAAACCCTTCACTTCGGCGAGTTGGCGGAGTGGTGACGCAGCGGATTGCAAATCCGTGTACACCGGTTCGATTCCGGTACTCGCCTCCATTTACTTTCAATGACTTAGACGATTTTTCGCGCTCCGGCGCGAGAGCGTCTAAACATTTGTCTAAACATTCTGTTTTTGTTCTGTTCACGTTCTCCGGCCTCGAGTGACGATGGCGAACGGCGCACTCAGGAGCGATCTTCACCCAAGGCGAGCAGGAGCAAAATCGCGAGGAGTGGTCTTCCTACCAACGAAATCAAGACCCAGATGACCGGGCTGCGGTTGCGGCGGGAGGCCATACCCGCGGGCAGGAAGAAGTAGACCCAGACGACGAGAAAGGCGAAGAGGCCGAAGAGGATCAGATTTACTAAGGCTTCCAAGATTGGCCCCCGCGATTGCCAAATGCGGTGCGCATGATAGTCAACGCGCCCTTGGCGGGTTGTTCTGTGCCCGCATGGTCTGGGCTTGGGTCGCGCGGAGGCGCTGGCGAACCTTCTTGGTGTAGTGAAGCACCATTGCGGGGCTTTGCCCCGTCACCGATGCGATCAGATCGTCCTCACAGCCAGCTTCCAGCAGCTCGCACGCCGCATTGTAGCGCCAGCTATGGATGTCATAGTCCAGCGCGCCGATCTTCTCCCGCACGGTCCTAACCGCGTGTGATGCACCGCGATAGGACCACCGGTTTGTACCGCGCTCATTCGTCACCAGGTAAACGGAATGGCGGCTCGCGACATCGAGCGCGGCTTGAAGCTCGGGCAGGATCGGCACCCATAGCTCTTTGCCGGTCTTGCTTTGCTTCACCACGATTGCGCCGTCCTGAATATCAGACCAGCGCATTTCGAGCACGTCACCGATCCGTTGACCGGTACCGACGCACAATTCCATGACGAGTCGTTCCCGAGTGCCGATAACACACTCGCTCCGGAAAGCTTCAAGAAGCTCACGCGGCCAAGGCTCGCGCCCGGCCTTCTCCGTCTTGATCTCAGGAACCCCTTTCGCTGGGTTCGTCTCGCGCCAGCCTAGATCGACGCAGTGCTCCATGAGCACTCGCAGAACGCGCAACGAGTAGTTTGCGAAGTACGGCTTTTCCGCATTGGTATCCCGCAGCCGAATGACGTCCTTACGCTGCATATTTGCAGGATTGGCGTCCGCCATGATCGCCTGGAAAAAGTCGAGATACTTATCGTAGTCCAGCGCAGTGCGGGGCTTGAGACGCCGATACCTGGGCGATTTGTGATAGTCCTTTATCAGCGCCCCGAATGTCCGAGTGGACACCTTCGGCGCTCCATACATACCCGCGATCAGGTCCGCGTACTCTTTCCAGAAGTCCGGCGTCCCGAAGTCAGCCTTGATCTTCCGGGTCTTCCAGCCCCGCCGTTGGAAATACAATCCGTTGCGCTGTCTGTAGACGTGTTTGGGCAGCTCACGTTTTGCCATGCCGCATATCTATCCCCTCGAATTCGTCTCGCTCGTGAAGAGATTGACGAAGAACGACTTCGATCTTGCGGCCATCGATCACTATGCTGCTCACGGGCCTTCCAGACCCTTCGAACGCACGGAGCAAGGAAAGCGCCTTTTCCTCGATCTTCATTCCCGCCATCAATCCACCCTCAGTAGTCGGCATTGCCGGGCCGAAGCTTGCGCACCCATATGAGGTGAATGCGCTTGGTAGCGGCATGCAAACTCGGCGTGGGTGAATTCTAAGAAGGCCGGATTCAGCGAGCAAGAAAGGTCTGGCGATTTAGGCCCAGGTTGGCGGAGCGTGTCACTAAGTGCATAGGACATTTGTTGCGCCACCGCACCATGCGGGAGTGTTTCGCAACGCTCAGCGAAAAATTTTCTGGACTTTCCCGAAGCGCAAAACGGCACGCAAGAACGCGAAGTCGCGGCTCATTCGAAGCCGCTCTTCCAGCCCGTTTCTGGCACTTGTGACACGCTACGCGAACCAAGAGCGGTCGTCCTTGGTCCGACAATTCGAGGCGGTAGCGTGTCACTAAGTGCATAGTCATACAAGAATGGTGCTTTTTGCCCGCCCCGGCCCTCCTCCGATAGATGGAATCTACGGAGGGCCGGAGCTGTGCTGAGAGCCGCTCTCAGGGTCCTGTTTTACGGGCTATTGGGTCGCGGTAACGTCAGGCCTCGCAAGACAGGCCCCTGAGCGATCTTCTCGCCTCTTGCGGGCCGTTGCGGCCCTGAAAGCCATCGGCGAGCCTCTAGGGGCGTCTAAACGGCTCTCCGCTGATTTCAGGTAGCCGGGTGAGCGCGTTCGATTGCTGGAAGATGCTGCCAGCGTCTTAGTGCCCTGAATGGCGTTCCCAATGATCTACCCGAAGGGCGGGAAGCGGACGTTCGCTGCACGCGAGCACCGCGAGTTGGGTAGGTCATAAAGCGGACGTTCACGCCAGTATTAAATGGCTCAGTTTGGGATGCACGAACCGAGTAGCCTAATCTTTTCCGTCACACGAAATCGAATGGCAGGAGGAAGAGACACCGGCCGCTGTAGCTGAGATTTCTTTGCTTCTTCAACTTGCTGATGGAAATTCCGTGTTCCAAGTCCTCGACCAACAAGCCACCAAAAGGCGTGCTCAATCAAGTTAAATACGCGAATGGAGACCTGCGCGGTCAGCGACTTTATGACTTCGATCGTTTTGTCCCTACGCGGTGCACAGAATGCCTCTAGAACCAGACTTGCGTAGCGGTTTCGCAGGTGCTCTTGTTTCGTTTCCCGGAACACCAAGTCAAGGAACAGGGCAGCGACACCAGTGTTGGTTTCCAAGTCCGCGTTCTTCCCGCCAACCACTTCTAACATCCTCTTCGCAGTACTTTGCCCGCTGAACCCTTCAGTCTTCGCCTGGATTAGCAAAGTTTGAGAGTCCATTGACACGTAGGTGAAGTCGCGGTTCAGGCAGTCTACGATGAATTTGGTGTAGTCCTCAATCGAGACCAAGCCTCGATCTTTGGCAAGCAGTAGAACAGGCTGCAGCCAACTTGATCCGACCTCAAACGCGGCTGCCGCCCACTGTCGCAATCCTTGATCCTCTGATAGCAACAGCAAACCATTCCCCTCAGCCGCCAAGACACTGTCTCTCGCCGAAGAGCCTAGAACCTCAGATATCTCAAGGTTTTGGCCTTCTAGATCGGCCTGTGGAACGGAAGTAGCGATTTTGCAGTGAGCTAGAACATCTTCGCGTTGACGTTTCTTGACTTCGAAATCGATTTGGTTCTGCTCAGGCGTAATCTCAATCATCGTGAAACGACCGTCTTGCCAAGACGTTATTCCGGATCGCCGGTCGATGTTGTTCTTTGCCTCAATTTCCCGTTTTGCAAAGACCTCCAGCGTTGATTGAGTAACGTGAACTGGGCCGCAAACTTTCGAAATAGTTTCCCAAAGATGAAAGTCCGAAGCCAGAGCGGCGGTGATCGGGTCAAGCACGCACCCACTTTCGGCTTTGGACTGGATTTCCTTGATTGCATTGTTGCGCTCGTCGCGACTGCCAATACAAACACGTGGCTGGATACCTACTCCGGGAAGGCCCGCCCAACCGTCAACTACGTCCTTCCCAAGCGCTTCAGCAACAAAACAGAATGGGAGGGCGTTTGCAGCGTAATTGTCCAAAACGGATTGGTCGCGATCATGTGCTGCTTTGGTGATACGTTCCATGTCGACGAGAGGATTGTCTGCCTGGAAGTCGAAGGTCATTCGCTGCATACCCGAGTTCGTCGGGAATCTCTTATTGAATTCCTCCAGAGACTTATGAAGAAGGTCGAGAGCTCTCGGCTTGATCCACAAGACCTCGAACTCGATGCTTTCATACTGAGTGGCGATAACAAACTTCTCGCCTACAGTTTTGCCAATGCAAGCCTTCGCGAATTCGCTGGTCGGCGCGTGTCTTTCAGCCTCAAAATTGTGAGCATTCGTTCCTTCAATACGAGCGCGTCGAACACCATCACTGGACATTGCCTCGAAAACGCACTTCTCTTGTATCGTCGTGGACTTGGGGATTGCGTCCTCCAAGTCATCATACATCAGGATAAGGCCTTGATAGGCTAGGTGAATGGCGGGATCACCCCAGTTTGAAATCAACTCTTGATAGGCTGTATCTACTCCCCACTTTCTGTTCCCGTACTGGACGGCAAGGTGACAGAGGCGCATACGTTCCAGTGAGTTGCCGTCAGGAATTCTCGTCTCAAAAGTCCGCAGTTTCCGTCGGATTTCGCTCTCGCGGCCTTGCAGTTGCCACAGCCCCAGCCTCGAAATTTGCATTTCTAAGTCGTTGGGTTCGACCCGAAGGTAGGCGTTAAGGTGGTTCTCAATATCCGCAGCGCCAGAATTGATCGCTAGGATTGATCTTGCGCGAAGGTACCATTCATCACTTGAGAGTTCTGGCGGGAATACACTGAATAGATTCAGCGCCCCACGGTGCTTTTGGCCCGAGATCAGTGCGCTAAGCAACAACCGAAGTGCTTCACTGTCGTGTTGTGTTGAAACCTGATCCTCCAGCAAAACTACGATTGGGTCATGGTTGCCAAGTTGTCGGTATTCTGTGGCGATTTCTACCCGTTCGGCCATCGTAGCATCCGGCGCGAGACTGGCTACAATCTGATCAAGGTGAGAAATTGCCGCTTCAACATCTCCGCTTAGCCGAAGAACCCTCGCCAACACTATCTTGAAACGAAGCGAGTCGGGGTTTTCTGCAAGCCCCTGCCTACATTTCTCGATAGCCGTGGTCCAATCTGCCATCTTCGAAAGGGAGGTCAGCTCAGACGAAAGCAGCATCAGCCGATGTTCTACGGACCAGTTCGTAGCATCGATGCGATCAATTGCTTCTAACGCGTCAGACGGGCTCAATATGTGAGCCGTCGCCTCAGTTCTTAGCGAAATGACCTCAGGGTGCTCGCTGCCCTCGTCGAGAAGCTCTAGGATTCTGCCGAAATCTCGATCCTCATGGGCAATTATGGCTAGCTGAAGCGATATTGATGGCTCCCCAGAGCAAAGGGCGAGCCCCATTTCCAATACCTGCTTGGCCTCGTCGTTTCGATCAACAAGGCGCAGTGCCAAACCTGCATTGTGGATTGTAGCCAAGGAAAAACGTGACCGTCGCGAAATACACGCCTGGTATAGTTCTTCGGCAGCGGAGTTCAGGTCCTGAAAGCTAGGGAATTCACTGATGCCACCTTGTGCGCTTTTAGCATTGTTCTGAATTTCAAGCTCCAGAACAGCCTCCGCCCAGTTCAAACGAATCTGATCGTCGGATTGGTCGGACTGGTAGGCCTCGACTGCCATCGTAAGCCAAGCTGTGTCATCGCGATTTCGATATGCCTGGCACAAAGCCGCCTTTACAGCCGACTTGCCTTGCACACTCTCTGAAAGTCCCTCCAACAGATCATCGGCAGGGAAGAAGCTTCGAGCTTGAACAAGCACGGCTGCAGCGATGTCGTCATCAGGTCGCGCATGTACAGCCTCTCCTGCCAACTTCCTCGCTTGATCGTATTCACCCTGCAACAACTTCGACGTCGCAAGGTTCCTCTTTGCCGTCTTGTGTTCTGGGCAAATGTCATAGGCGCGCTCCATTAGCGAATACGCCTCGTTGTCGTCCCCCATCTTCAATGCGGCTGACGCAAGGCCAATCAGAACTCGATACTTCTCTGATGAAGTGGCGGATTCCCAATCCGCTTCTCTCAAATCAGCTAGACCCGTGCGGCCCACTTCCAAATTGCCATTTTCTATCATCTCCACGAAGATCGTGATCTTCGTATGTCGTGGAGAGCTTTCATTTTCCGCCTGAGCGTTGAAGCTGGGAGGACGGACATCATTTTGAGCGTCTGGCAATGCAGACGTTACAAGGTCTTTCACCTCATCAATTTTGACAGCGACCTGTTCAAGGCCTCTCTTTGAAAATGGATCGTATGTTGGGTCAATCTGATCCCAAACGTCGGGATACAGGGAAGCGTGCTCTTGGAATTGATCCCATCCCCAAACAGAAACAGAGAACTCATCGTCCGTGCCTGCGAGTTCGTCTGTGATTTCCCTAGCCGTTTTTTGGATGGCAGCATCTCGACGAGCCGTGGTAACAAGAATGTACTCTTTAATTTTTGGTGAGAACAATTTCGCTTTCTCAACTTCATCACGCAATTCAATTTCAGTAACAGCTTCATCCATTTTTTGCTTGCACTGAACTCCGACCCAGTGCGTGCGATTTCTTCTGCCGTAGACATCGACGCCGTGTTGAGCTTGGCCTTGCCGCCCATTCTTTTCTGTCGCATGGTCTTGCAGCTCAGCCCTAAAAAGCAGCCAAGCGTGGTGCTCGAAATCTTGCCAGTTTTCGGGCTTCGGCAGTGAACGATTGGATAGGGACATCACTGTACTCGTTTAGAGGGTGCCCGGACGCATGCTGCGGCGACTCTAGGGTTTACCACAACATATGGTGCCATGGCGTGCCGGGCAACGGCGCAACGGGTGGCGATTAAAGCACCTATCGGGCTGACATTCCAATTTCACCTTGGATCGGCTTGCGCAGACAGGTGGACAGGCTATCCTTTCCGCCATGGAATACACTTACCCCATTTATTTTGTTGGCCACGATGAGTGGATGAACAGCGGGTACGACCCGGGCTTGTCGCACGGCGATGTCATCACTCGCAACGGGGAGATCATCGGCAAGTGGCGCGTTGTTGGCTATGATCCAGATGATGAGTATTCCGGCGGTCGTTTTGAGTTTTCAGCTTTGGGGGAAGACGCTTTAAAATTCACTGAACACTTCGCATCACTTGATGTGCGCATGAGCCGAGGCTTTGCGCTGTCAACGCTGACGAGAACAATCAGGGAATGGTATGAGGCCAGCAACCCAACAATCTCCTGATTGAGGGGCTATCAGAAGAATGTCTGCAATGCGGGCTGCGAACGCGGCCTTAGAAACCAGTGCTCAATGTCGGCTTTGGGCCGGAAGCGCTCAATCACCCTCGCTCAAGGAGACTGTCGGACGCACCTACGGCGTCAGCCCGCAGGCCTCGTTCCTCGGCACTGAGGAAACCGCGAACAACCGAGAAACGTATCACCAGATCTCTTATTTGTTCTCTCAACCATGTTTGCGCCACAGCGGGGACACGCGGACGCGGTCTGTTTGGGTGTAAGTTTCGCCGCTTTGACATTTTGGATGTGGGCTTGCCGCGTACTGCGATTCGATTTCAAGGCAGCTTCCCGAATGCGGCGCTTGATCGAATTGACTTCAGCACCCTCGAGAACTGCAACGCGCTGCGAATTGATGAACTGAGCAAGCTGTCTTTCGCTCCAAACCACGTTCCTGGGCATTGGAGTCTTTGGAATGGCATCTCCAACGAACGCAACAACGTTGAAGATTTGGTTTTCGCGAAGTCCTAGCAGATCCTGCAAAACCTTTACATGCTTGTAGTTCTGTCTGAGCGGGTTCTGAAACTGTTGTTTGTGGCGATGAAGAGTTTGTGTCCAGCGCGCTTGGTTCGGACCACCAAATATCCAACCCGCCATATTTTTCGTTTCGACCACGAATACGCCGTAGCGAGACACCACGACATGATCAATCTGTGTCGTACCACCTCTAATCGTGGGCAAAGTGATATCTCTCAATGAATGATATTCGTCCGCGGGGAGAGAACGTCCAAGGACGCGCTCAACACGAGCTTCGCCCGCCGCTCCCTTGAAGGACGGCGAGCGCAGGTAGACGCCCAACGCAAAAACTAGAAGGAAAAAAATTATGATTACGGCTTCCAACCGAACGGCCTCCTCAACCGGTCTGCCTAACCGTTAGCGGTTCCGTTGGCTGCAATCCACTTATTACGAACGCTCCGCTATCGGATAGCGCCCGCACATCGATTGAGTGTGGTTCGAATAGTGGAATTCACGGAAAAGTCCGTCTAAACATTCACGATACGTTCTTGCTATTTTGGGTCTTTCTCTAAACACGAACCCCAACAATTTCAAACCCATGCCTACTCTTGCAAATCCGTGTACACCGGTTCGATTCCGGTACTCGCCTCCAATACCCCCATCACCCTGAAAACGCTGAGGAAAGCCGCCTGTTGTCCACCAAGAAGTTGTCCAACATAGACCACATCCAAGGGAAGGACACAGGTGAATGCGCTACCTCAAGCAAGCCAGAGGCGAAGGGAGCGGGTACATCTTCCGCATGGTGACCCCGGAAAATCTGAGGGGCACCGAAAATCCGTGGACCGGCAAGCCGTTCGGTAAAGAGATCAAGAATGGGCTGAACAACCGTCACCGCCCCACAGCGCAGCAGCGCCGTGACGTGATAGTTGGTGAGATACGGGCGCTTGAGCTGGGAGCCGAAGAAGCGGACACCTTCCCGATGCAGTCGGCCCTCGCATGGCGTGAAAACATCGCCGCAGCGAAGGAAGCCAACCCCAACGGCCTCAAGACCGAGATGCTTAAGCTTGCGCTGTCAGATCTGCTACGGCGGGAACACAAGCGGCCAGACGCGCCCTCGGCTCGTGCCTTTCGCCGGTTGAGGAACGTCGCGCAGGGGAGCCATTTCCCGTTGTCTGAGGCGGTTCCACAGTACATCCGGGAGCGGAGCCCCGATAACCCCTTTGGCTTCAAGCCACTGAAACGCGCCACCGTGAAGGAAATGGAGATTGCGGTCAAACACCTCCGCGGCTTCCTTGAGGACACAGAAGATGCGGCCTGCTTAGAGGATGTGACCCCGAAGCTCGCGCGGTCGTTTCGTCAGGACTACTTGCCCTCGATCACTTCCAAGACGACCATGAAGCCGATGGCAGTTCGCACCGCCGAGAAGTACGTCACCATGCTCCGGAAGCTATGGGACTGGGCGATCTCTGACCGTGAACTCACGTCCGCCAAGTACAGCTCGAACCCGTGGGACTTCGGTCGCTCTGTTCCAAGGGACAAGAAGCGTGACGAGGTAACGCGCAAAGCATTCACAGCGTCCGAGGTACAAGCGCTGCTGGCAGCCACGCCAAGGGGTACCCGTGGAGGAGACGCTTTCCGCCTCGCTCTCGCAACCGGAGCCCGGATCAACGAGATAGTGTTGCTTGAGTTGGGCGACGTCGAACCCGATGCTTCAGGGACCTATATCCGCGAAGGCAAGTCGTCCAACGCGGTCCGCTTTCTCCCCCTTGTTGGTGACGCCGGATCCCTCATGAGCGCTCGCCTGAGCGCCCACGGCCACACTGGCAGGGTAGCGTACTTCGACGCCAATCGCCGTTGGCAGACAGACTTAATCCAGCCTTACCGTCTGCTCGGCCCAAACATCGAAGATCAATTTCCCCGGGTCTGGCGCCTCGAGCTCCGTGCCATGAAAGGCGTCGTCTTGCCAAAGCCGAAGGGGCCTTCCGTGGTCAGAATTCGCCGGGCGTTGCCGAAAAATGGAGACCGGCAAGGATCTTGAGGCGCTCTGCCGTTTCACTGAACTAAGCTTCCAGCGCCTCGTCGGTCAGGATGTTGTCCACCTTCTGACGTGTCGTGTGAGACATGGCTGGCCCCGGAGAAAACAGCCGAACCACTCGAGGGGGCTCACCCTCTTTCCTTTCTTCTTCCCTTAATTATACATTTGCCCAAGTAAGCCCAAACCGTATGTGTCGTGCAGACATATCGGTTTCGCGGACACATTCAGCGCACGACGGCACAGCGGAACAGTGACATATGGCGAACCCTCCCCCTCAAGCCCGACCGCGCGGGACCAAGTCGACCCGGGCCAACGGAGACCAGACGCGTGATAAGATCTTGAACGCGGCGGAACGCCTGTTCGGCGAACACGGCTTCGCCAACGTGTCGCTTCGCGACATCACCAGGGCGGCCGAGGTCACGCTAGCACTCGCCTCCTATCACTTCAGGACCAAGGAAAACCTTTTCGAAGCCGTGGTCGCGCGTCGGGCCGCCCGGCTTGGTGACGAACGCCTGCGGCGCCTCGAAGCACTTCAGGACCCGGACACGCGCGCCATTCTCGACGCCTTCATGGCCCCCCTCTTCGAGATGGCAGCCCTCGACGATCCGGGAATGTCAGCCTACCTGCGGCTCCTCGCCCGTCTTGGAGAAGGCGACGACTGGCTCCCTTTGCTTGAACGGTACTACGACGGCGTCGGACAGATATTCCTCGCCCGGCTGCTCGAGAAATCCGCGGGCGCGCTCCCCGACGCAGTGGCTCGGGGCTTCGCCATGGCGCTCCAGGCGATGCTTGCAACCGTTTCGCAAAACGGCCGCGTCACCACGCTCACGGGTGGCAAGGTCACGGCGAAGGACCTGCAATCCGCCTATCCCGCGCTGCTCGATTTTTGCACGGCAGGGATATCGGCCCTTATGGCGCAACACTGACCGCCAAGTTTCCCGCGCAAATGGAAAGCCGCGCAATTGCGTCCAACCACTTACATCTCGTGGCGCCTTGCATGACTTCCAAAAGAACCGCGGCGCGGGGCATCTTCATCGCTCCTTTCTTACTTGAACAGGCGACCAAACTGCGCAACTAACTGATCAACCGACCAATGAAGGAGGAACCGATGGTTTCGAAGAACGTCCGCCGGGTGGTGACGGGGCATGACAGCACCGGGCGCGCAATCGTCCTTTCGGATGGCAGCCCTCCTAACGTGATCCGACCCAAACACCAGCCGGGGCTTGCGTTTCACGAACTGTGGCATACCGATGCCTCCCCGGCGCCGATCGCGCGGGCCCAGCCGGAACCGACCGACGGCTACACCGAAACCGCGCCCCCGCCGAACGGCACGATCATCCGCATGGTCGACATCCCGCCCGAAGGGCAGGACGGCCCGGAGTTCGACAAGGAAACCGCGCGTGAGCTGTTCGAACAGGTCGGGCTCGCAGAGAACGCCGAACATACAATCCCGGGACGCCACCCGCTCATGCACCGGACCGAAAGCATCGACTACGGCATCGTGCTCGAAGGGCAGATCGTGCTCTTGCTCGACGACGAAGAGGTCGTGCTTGAACGTGGTGACATGGTGGTTCAGCGCGGCACGATCCACGCCTGGACAAACCGGACCGACCAGATCGCGCGGATGCTTTTCGTTCTCACCGACGGTGCGTTCGATCCCGAACTGAAAGCGGCCTGCGACGCACACGACCGCCGCATCAAGGAAGGAGCAGGGGTCCTCTGACCTCCTGTGACCTTCAACACGCACCTGTGTGTCCGGGACGCGGCGATTTCGGGTTCGCGTTCTACCAAGAGGCAGTCGCCGCCAGCCGGATCAGGTGCGCAAGCATCGGTTCGCCTCCGATGCAAGGTCGAGGCACGTTTCCATCGACGGGTTGAGCCCGGCGTCGGTAAGCCGCCAGCGCGGAGCACTCGCTTTCCAGTGCTCCGCTCCCCTTCAACGCGGCCGGCCTCTGCCCCGGAGTCGCGTGTTGGATACCACCGCAGGCCCAGAATGGACGTCAACCCGTGCGCCAGCACCGAGGCCGCTATCACGAGGCTGGCGGCGTGCCAGATAACCGCTTCGCCGGTCGCCTCCTTCAGATGGAGGGCGTAGTACAGTGCGGCGACGCCGATCGGCCCAAACCATCCCAGAAAAACGACGTCAGAGCGCCCGAGCCCCCCGCGCAGGATCGGGCCGCAGATCAGCAGCGTCACCGGACGGCGGAGGAGCAGAATGGCTGCCGCCAGGACAAGGCCGGTCCATCCGAGGGCCTGCCATCCCGATCAGAACGACGGCGAGACCCGAAATGGCAAGGGCGATATTCAGCTGGCTCATTCTTGAACACCGGATTTCGAGTGGACTGTATCTCAAACCATGGCTGGCCGGGTCGGGTTCCGTTCGCGCGACCCGGCACATGGTTCTATGCGGTCGTCGGCAGTCGGAAGCCTTTGAAGATGAGCCAGAGGCTCAGGCTGATTTCGAACAAACCGCCGGGCAAGGCCAGCATCGTGCCTATGCCGTAGCCGAACATCTCGGCGGTCGTTCCGACCATGAAGACGACGTATCCGACCAGCCCCCAGACGGCCAGCATACGCGGCACGAGGCGCCCGATGAGCAGCGACGTGCAGAGGATCAGGCCACCGACACCCCAGAGGGTCATGCTCAGTTGGTATCCGTAGAAGCCGCCCCGTTCGAGGACGAGCGCGACGGCGTCGTACGACCCGGTTTCGATGCCGTTGACGACGTAGGCATCGCTCAACGGCGCCAGCAGGGCGAGGAACAGCGCGCCGATCACCGCTGTCGTCGTCGCCGTGATCCCTGCCGCGAAGTAGCCGCGCGCAAAGTATCCGCTTACCGTCTTCAGCACCGGATAGGCGAGCACGGACAAGCCGATAGTTACCACTGAATGGACGGTCGCCATAAGGATCACGCCAATCATCAGGGTGGTCTTGTGCGCGGCCACGCCTTCGAGCCCAAGGACGTTGCCCGTGACCGAAGCGACAAGGCCCGAGCCTGCGCCGTAGCTGGCGAAAGCGAGGATGAAGAAGATACCGAACAGACGTGCGGCGAGGCGGTGGGATTTCAGGTCTTGAGACATGGTCTTAAACTCCCTTTCGGGGATGCGCAGCTCGGGACGCGTTTGTTGGAAATGTGGATCGGATGACAGTCGTCCGGGCGTCCATCAGACGACGACGACGTTCCCGCGCTTGTGGCCGGTTTCCATGTACCGATGCGCTTCGACAAGTTCCGCGCGCGGATAGGTCCGGTCCATGACCGGCGCGAACCTGTCCGCCTCGACCAGATCGACGAGCTTTTCGTGCATGGCGCGATGGACCTCGGGCTTGAGCATGCCGGTGGCCGAGAAGCGGGCCTTGCGGGCACCGAAAGCCGTGGTGCGAAGGGCGGCGAAAAGCAGGCCGAGGTTGAGAACCGGGCACACATAACGACCGGAGCGGGTCAGCACGCGCTTGGCCTCGCGAAAGGAACTGATGCCGAGCGTGTCGTAGATCACGTCGTAGCGTTCCGAGGATTTCGAGAAGTCCTCGACCGTGTAGTCGATCACCCGGTTCGCACCAAGCGACGCCACCATTCCCGCGTTCCGGGCGCTACAGGTTCCGGTCACGTCGGCCCCCATTGCGGCGGCGATCTGCACGGCGGCGGTGCCGAGGCTTCCCGCTGCTCCGATGATCAGGACCCTCTCCCCCGCACGCAGCTCCGCAATGTGGTGCAGGAAGTTGAAAGACGTGGTCGCTCCATCCCCCATCACCGCCGCCTCCTCGTGCGAGAGAGAGGCCGGTTTGCGCATCAGCACCCCGGCCTCGTCCAGACAGATGTGGCTCGCGTTCGCGCCGAATGACAGCCCGGCCATGCCGTAGACCTCTTCCCCGACCGAAAAGCGGGTTACGTCCGGGCCGACGGCGATCACTTCGCCCGACAGGCAGGTGCCGATCAGGTCGTGACGCGGGCGCGACCAGCCGATGACCAGCCGGGCGAAACGGGGCACACCGGCGCGCATCATGCCATCGGCGCGGGTCACCGCCGAGGCGCGGATACGGATGAGAACCTCGGTCGGCGCGGGCGTCGGCATGTCGCGCGTGACCGGGGCGAGCGTCTCGGGGCCACCATAGGCAGTGACGCTCCAGGCAGTCAGGGTTGGGGTCGTTTGGTCCATTGGTCGTCTCCTTCGTTTGCTTGACGCGGAAGACGTACCGGATCAGGATTAACCCGGATATTGACCGAAATACCCCACGATGGATTGAAAACGTTCCACTGATGCTCGATTGGAAATCTCTTCCCGCTTTTCTCGCCGTCGCCCGCCAAGGGTCGCTGCGCGCCGCAGCCGACCAATTGGGCGGCACTCACGCAACGGTGCGGCGGCAGGTCGAGGCGCTCGAAGCGCAACTCGGCGTTCAGCTTTTTCGGCGCGGCGCCGACGGGTTTCAGCTTACCGCAGCCGGGCGGACTTTGCTGCCGCAGGCGTTGAGCGCAGAAGAAGCCCTGCTTCAGGGGTTCAATGCCGTTCAGGGGTTGGACAGGGAGGCGTCAGGTCTCATCCGACTGTCCGCAGACCCGGTCAACGCGCATTTCCTGCTCGCGCCGGTGCTGGCCGAGTTCTCGGCGCTCTACCCGGAGATCGACATAGAACTTCGACTCTCGTTCGAGATCGATTCAATCGAGAAGCTTGAAACCGACATCTCTCTTCGCACAATGGCCGAGGTGGACGAGGACGTGGTGGGGCGCAAGCTGTTCCCGGCGTCCATCGGCATCTTCGCCGCACGCGACTACATTGACCGGATGCTCCCAAAGGCCGGCCCGAAGGGTCAGGGACTTCAGTGGATCGGGTATGGTCCGGTGACGCAACTCCTCGACGCCGTCCGCAATTCGCCGTACCCCGAAGCGAGGATACGGCACACGATCCCGGACCCCGAGATGCACTTGCACCTCGCCCGCGCCGGCGCGGGCATGACGATCCTTCCGGCTTGGGCTCAGGATGTCTTTCCGGAACTTCAGCGCGTCCCCGGCACGAAGCTGGACGAAAGCCGGTCGATCTGGGTGTTGCTCCACTCCGACCTTCGTCGCGTGCGCCGCGTCCGACTATTCGTCGACTACATCTGCGCCGCACTTCTGGAGCGGCGGTCCGAATTCATCGGCGGTTAGGTTCGACGCCGAGTGACCACACGGTCCCAGCGTTCGGCTTTGGATGGCGAAGCTAAGATCAATCCGTGGCAGCGTCAGGAAAGGGTCGACGGGTCGGACGCGCCAACCATCTGGCCCGCCTCCTGCGCGTTTCGCCCGACAGCCCAGCTTGCCAGCGCCAGCGCCTCGATGCCTTCTATGATCTCCGGCGGCAGTTCGGCTTGGTGATCAGCCGTGTTGGGATCGTCGTGAAACAGATAGAGCCGGGATACGAACTGGTCGAAGGGAAGCGACCCTTCCCCGTGCCGTTCACCATGTCCGCTGGTCGACACAATCACGTCGCCCCCCCAATCCTGGCCGCTGTCATTGTTCGGATTGAAGAAATAGACGCGGAAGGTCCCGTGCTGATCCTCGTCCACACGCAGGATCGCGATGGCATGCCATCCGACGAACCTGGCCGATGAGTCCGTTACGGCGATCCCCGCCGGTTGCGGATGAATGACCGGGCGACCGCCGTTGTAACGCGGGTGATAACTCTGATGAAACCGGCTGACGAAGGCGTCGTATTCGTTCAGCATTCCGGTCGCGACATCCACTGCCACAAGGCATTCGCGGGCGACCCACCAGCCGTGAAACTCCGGGTTCACCCAGCGATGCGGGTCGCCTTCGCGCCCGACGCATCGGCGCCCCATCTCGGCATAAATCTTGTCCAGATGCGGGACCAGTACGACCGACACCGGGTCGGCATCGATCGGCGCACCCAGTGCGAGACCTGCGGGCAAGTCCTTGGAGTTGATCGGGTGGCCTTCGAAATGCATCAGAATGCTGTCTGTTTCGCTCACTTGCCGGATGACATGGAGCACATAGTCCGGATCGTTGAACGACCACATCGAAATGGCGCGCGCCGACTGGCAGGTCGGGTTCGCGCCCTGCCCCAACCCCAAAGGCTGACCAAGGATGTTGAGTGTGCCGGCGAGCAAGAGACGCTCCGGCTCCACCGCGCCCCCGAATGCGAGTTGTAGGCGCTCGGCCACCGGTGGCGTTAACGTCGAACGCATCTGCCGCTGAAGGGCGGGTGCGATTGGAGGCGCGTGCAGGACGCCGCGCTCAAGCAGGAGCGCGAGGCCATAGACGGCCTGCGGAGTATGCGCCGAGACCGCATTCTCGATCAGGTCCGCCACCAGTCCGCGCCACCGGCGCAGCGAGTCCACCCCGGTCGGTCCCAACCCAAGCGTATCAGGCAGAAAATCTGCATCGACTTTCTGGGCGATCCACCTGAGAAACTCCGCGTGATACGCGGACACCAGACCGGTGTCATGCATGGCGCGGGAAAACCCGAGCGCCTCGCGCTGAAGGCCGGTGTCGTCGAGATGGGATATCCGTTCCAGAAAGACATCTATGCCCGGATCGTCCATGCTGGCCGTCGTCGGGCCGAACAGAGCACTCACGAGCCGGTCGGCCCCGATGCGCTCCTGCCCTGCTTCAATCTCCGCGCCGCTCATGGCCAGAGAGATCTGCATGATCATTTCCTTGACCGGCCCGACCTGGACCGGGCGCTGCTCGAGGATGCGCCAGATCTCTTCAACGAGTGTTCCCAGAACGTCGCCAAACCCGATCCGCTCGACGATAAAGCGGAACAGTCTTGGCCGCAGGTCGGTCGGGTCCTTTTGCCGGTCGGCTTCGCTGACCGTCGCAAAGAAGAACCGAAGGTTGTGGGCAAGCACCTGCGTGAGGAAATGTCGGGCCGCGTCGGCATGCAGGTTCCGGTGCGTGCCCTGCCCGGTGGCGACCGCGAGCAGGCGCATGAGGCTCGCCGCTTCCAGCGCAACGAGCGTGCGGTCTTCGCTTCCAAGAGTCTGGCCCGCCAGTTGTGGCAGGAGCGCCTCGGGCATGTCCCAGTCGGAGCCCGCGAACAACCCGGCCTTGTCGAGGCGGTTTGCCGCGTCGAACAGGTAGTGCAGCCCGTCGGGCTGCGCGATCAACCGCCCGATCACATCGAGAACGGCCGATTGATGACGGGATTTCGCAAAAGGTCGCGCTTCGTCAAGCCGCGCGGACAAGACCTGCAGTGTCTCTGCAAGTCTTGCACCTTGGTGTTCGCCATTGGTCACGGATCAGCCTCCAGACCGATGCTTATCGGGAGTGTCTTTACACGCCCGGGTCATGCGCGAAAAGATCAGACGTAGAAGTCCAGGTCTTCTTGGGTTTTCAGCAGATCGCGCAAACGGTGCGGGTCCTCGCCGAAGAAGAAGGCCAGACCCCAGTGGGTGCCGAACGCCGTGCGCTTGGTCACTTTCTGCTCCATTGGCTCCGAGAGTTCATGGAATTCGAAATAGGGGTCGTTCTGGGTCTCTTCCGGCACTTCCAGCTTGCTCACGACCCGGCGGCGCGGATAGACGCCGAAGCAACCGGCATGCCCTTTCGCGTCGGTGATCGGTTCCGGGAAGAACGCCTCGAGTTCTTCCTGTGTCGTCTTCGGGTCGAATACGACGATGAGACCCTGATACCCGCTGAACCCGTAGGCGCGCTCGATCAGTTCGAGCGCCTTGAAGCCCGGCGGCCGGTAGGCGACCTCCCCGAAGTAGAGTTTTTGATCGTTGGTCAGGAAATACTCCGGATGGATGAACCCGAAGTCGATGTCGAAAGTCTCGATGAGCTTCTCGATCTCCTCGGTGATCCGTTCACGGTGCGCCTCGAGCTCGGGCGTGGCCGGAACGAAAACGGAGTAGCCGAGCGTCACATACTCAGAGATGTTGAGGAACTGGATCTTGCGGTCCTTGATCCAAGCCTCGACCGCAAACTCCCATCCGTCGAGATGGCTTTCCAGCAGCGCCGGAAACTCCTCATCCGGAATGTTGTCGACGTCCTCCGGGGTCCGGATCACGCGGTGGCCGGCGGTGCCCGACTTGTCGAACGCCTTGAAGTGGATCGGGTCGTTCGGATCACCGTCGAGCTTGAGCAAGGTCTGGTTCACGCGCACGAGGAACCGGATCACGTCGCCCCGGTCATGCGCTTCCTCGAAGACGCCGACACGGATGCCGCCAAGTTGAGCACGCCGCTTCATCAGGGACTTGTCACGGAACAGCATCGATTGACCCAGCAGGCGCGGGTTGTCCATCAGGACCGAATTGATGGCACCTGCCCACTCCACGGTCTCTTCATAGAGCGGGATGGCGACGTCGACCCCTTCTTCCTTGAGCCTGTGCGCAAGCTCGTGGGAGCGTTCGTTGAGCCTGTCAAAGTCCCAGCTTATGAACGGGATGTCGTTGTGCGAGCAGTATTCCTCGGCCCATGAGGGCGCGACGACGATGTACCTGCGATCGAACCGGTCCGCGGCGTCAATAGCGTTGAGACTCCAGCCAAGCAGGGCGACGTAGCCTTTTTCGGGGTCATAATCGTTCATGTTGTGCTCCTCTGTTGGGTGCAACATCGAGACGGCCACCTCATGCGCGCCTCACGGCGCGTCGAGCGCGTCGAGGCGCTCAACTTTGGCATGATCACACCGGATGTCGCTTTCCATCAAACCTAACCACGTCATGATCCTTTGCAAGGGAAACAATAAAGCCATGTTATTTACCTTTTTATATCAGTATTTTATCTGTAGATTGCGGAGGTTTCTTCGCGATATGCTTCGTATTTTCAAAGCATTTTTCGCCGACGCCTGTTCTTAAGGGACGGAAAGATCGCGGTTGAGGTATTTGTCGGCCGCCGGGGGCACCGGCAAGGACGCCGCGCCTGCAATCCCTAGGCGAACACAAGCCCGGATTGGTTTCCATGCTTGCCGGCAAGCGACACAAATGGACGTTTCCCGCGACTGGAAGCGTGTTTTGTTCTATCCTAGACTGAAAGAACCCCGCCGGAAGAGCGAGGGTATGGGAGGAGACATGAACGACATGAGCACGCCCGTGGTCCGGGCGTCAGGTGCCGCATTCCAGCGCCAGATGAACGGGTTGCTCCGTACGCGGTTCGAACTCAGTTCGAATGGAGCGCGGCCCTATGACGGGGAAATCCGAAAGTCCTACGTCTCGGATCACCTGCGCCTTGCCGACATCGTGTTTTCTCCGCATTCGACGCGGTTGAAGGCCGGCCGCCCTTCGCGGGAGGGCCACTCGTTCCTCGTCTCACACCAGATCGAGGGTCATGCACGGGTCCGTCAGGGCGGTCGCGAATCCGTCGTCGGGCCAAACCAGATCTTCTTCATCGACACGACGCAGCCGTTCGAGATCGAAACGGACGAGATCCGGACGCGGTCGATCTATCTCGACTCGCATTTCTGGCGCGAGATATTTCCGGAGCGTGAGTTCTACACGGCGACCGCTCTCGAATGCGACAGCGGCATGGGCTACACCTGCAAGACCATGGTCGACGAGATCTTCGACATGAGCTGGGACATTCACGACCGCACGATGCAGCGGCTCGCCGGCTGCCTTGCCAACCTACTAGCCGTGTCGATGGTTACGGGCAAGCCGATGGACCCAGCCGCACAGGCCGGGGCGAGCCAGACGCTGGACCGTATCCATGACGCGATCTATCGCAACCTGTCGGACCCGGAGCTGGACTGCACCCTGATCGCCAGGGAAGTCGGCTTGTCGGTGCGCCAGCTTCACGCGGTCTTCAGCGGGACCGGAACGACGCTCATGCGCCATATCTGGCAACGACGGCTGGCGCGGATCGCGGCCGATCTGGAGAATGGCAACCTGCTGCACAAGCCCGTGTCGACCATCGCTTTTGAATGGGGCTTCAACGAGGCCGCGCATTTCTCACGCCAGTTCAAGGCGGCGTTCGGTATGCCTCCCGCACGTTACCGGGCGCTTCACACCGGGCTGCTGACGGAGCCGAAAAACCTGAACTGAACGCTACATGTGGCTGGGCAGCCAGAGCGCGAGCGCCGGAAAGGCGATGAGAGCGGCCACCTTGATCAGATCAACGAGGACGAAGGGCGCGACGCCGCGGTAGATCGTGGTAATATGTGTGCGTTTCGCGATCGAGGAGAGAACAAAGATGTTCATGCCGAAAGGCGGCGTGATCATCCCCATCTCGACGCAGATCACCGTCACGACGCCCCACCAGACCGGATCGAAGCCCATCTGCATGACCAGCGGCAGAAAGATCGGCACGGTGATGACCATCATCGCGTAGCTGTCCATCACCATCCCGAGGATCAGGTAGACGGCCACCAGCATCACGAGCACACCGTAGGGCCCGACATCCATCGCGAAAATCCAGCCGGACAGAAGCGCCGGGACCTGCGTGAAGGCGATCAAAAACGAAAACGTCACGGCCCCGAAGATCAGCGTGTAGATCAGCGCGATGGTCGTGGTGGTTTCGGCCATCACCTGCCCCAGTTGGCCCGCACCAAGCCGGCCCCGGAAAAGTGCAAAGAGAAAGGCCCCGACTGCGCCGACCGAGGCGGCTTCGGCATCCGTCACGACGCCCGTGTAGATGCCGCCTATGACCGCGCCGAACAGGACGAAGGCTCCGATGCAGCGCCGCGCGGCCTGCAAGAGCGCGCGGCTGTCGATGGCGCTGCCCTCGGGCGCCAGACCGGGGCGCAGCGTCAGCAGGACCTTGATCGCGACGAGATAGAGCGCGATGGCCAGCGCGGCCGGGATCATCGCGGCGACGAACAGCTGGCCGATGGATTGCTCCGACAGGAGTGCATAGAGGATGAGCGCCGTCGACGGGGGGACGAGGCTGCCCAGCGTGCCGCCCGCTGCGACACTCCCGGTCGCCAGCGCCTCGTCGTAGTCGCGGGCCTGCATCTCGGGCAGCGCGACCTTTCCGAAGGTGGCGGCGGTGGCGAGCGAGGAGCCTGTCAGCGCCCCGAAGCCCGCGCAGCCCGCGATGGTCGCATGGGCGAGCGCGCCGCGCAGGGGCCGCAGTAGTTCGTTGGCAAAACGATAGATGTCGGCGGACAGACCCGCGATGGAGGCAAAGGCGCCCATCAGCAAGAACAGCGGCAGGACGGCCAGCGTCTCGCTCGTCAGGAACTTCGCCGCCTCGGTGCCCACGACGGAGCCTGCGGGTCCGGCGGCGATCAGGATCGCGGTGCCTAGAAACCCGACGATCCCCATCGACGCGGCGAGCGGCACGCCCAGCACCATCAGGACCCACATGCCAGCAAAGAATACCAACGCGGCGATGCCCGCCTGTATCGACTTGATCCAGTCGAAACCGGGCAGTAGCGACAAGGAGTCGAAAGCCACGAACCCTGCCACGATCAGCGCCAGCAGCGCCGGCACGAAGGCGAGGAAGCGCGAGGCCCCTTCCCCGTTTTCGAGGATGTCGAGGACGACGCCCAGCAGATGGATAAGCTGGATCGGCAGGCAGAACAGCACGAAGACCGCCATTGCATAGTGGAATGGCGCGATCTGCCACCCGAGGATCAGCGAAGTCTGGTTGCGCTGATCGAGGAGCCGCGCCACTTCGAAGAGTTCCGACCCCACGACATACAGAAACAGCGTCAGGAGAAAGACGCCCAACAGCTTGAACGCCCGCGCCCTGCCGCCACGCAGCCGGGCGGTCAGCAGGTCGAGCGAGATGTGGACCGCCCGCGCCGCGCCGGAGGGCAGACAGGCGGTGATCGCAACACCGAGCGCGAGGATCAGGATTTCGTTCAGACCGCGGATCGTGGTCGAGAACACGGTCCTGAGCCCCACGTCGAAAAGGGTCAGAAAGGCGATCAGCACGATGGAGAGCACCCCGACCGCCGCGACGTAGCGCGTCACGCGTTCCGCGCGCGCGGTCAGGCGCTCCATGTCGAACCCGGACGCCGTGACGCTATGCTCGGCCATCGGGCGTCTCCGGCAGGATGTCGGTCAGAATGGCGGTGCAGACCTCGGCATGATGCAGCAACGGGAGGTGCGCGGCCCCGGCGATTTCGCGCAATTCTGCGCCGGGGATGGCCCGCGCCAGTGCCTCGGCCGCGGGGCGCGGTGCGGCCTTGTCCTCGGACCCGTAGGCGACAATGGTCTTGCAGTCGATCCGTGCCGCTTCCTGCGTGCAGTCGGCCAGAGCCAGCGCATCGCAAGCGGCCGCGTAGCCCTGATCCGTCACGCGCTCCAGCATACGTTTCAGCCCCTTCCCTTCGGGCGTCTCCGCCTCGTCCCCGGTCATCCACAATCCAAGGACACCCGGCGCGATAAATGCAAGGCCGTCCTTGCGTATCGTCGCCGCCCGGTCGCGCCACATCTGGGGATCGAGGCTTTTGACGTAGCTGTCAAAGATGGCGAGCCCCTGAACGCGCGCCCCTGCCCCGGCTGCGACAAGTTGCGCGACCACGCCGCCGAGCGAGCAGCCTGCGAGGGCGAAACGGTCTACGTCGAGCGCGTCGAGGATCGCGAGAACGTCTTTCGCCAGCGCCTCGCACGTCAGGGGCGCGCGGCTTTCCGCGCTCAGGCCGTGCCCCCGGAAATCGGGCCGGATGACACGGTAACGAGCACTGAGGGCCGCCGTCTGCGCGTCCCAGAGCGCCGCTTCGGTGCCCAGTGAATGCAGGAGCACCAAAGCGGGGGCGTCAGGGTCGCCGCAAACCGAGACGTGCAGGGTGTGTTCGTTGATGGTCAGGAACATGCGTGCCTCAATATGGCTGATTCAGTTCGGCGAGCGCCTCTTCCACGACCTTGATCTGATCGATGGGCGAAGACCCTGCCTTTTCGAGGCGACCGAGGGTCAGAGACTTGTCCACGACGAAGGCGCAGCGATCGAAGCGGCGGGCCATGAAGGCCTCCAGCGCGGCTTCGACCGAGGTTTCGGACGCGGCACATTCGCCGAGCACGACCCCGTCCTCCATCGCCATTCCGGCCCCCGAGGCGAGCTGCGGGGTGGTCGCGTGGGCCGCGTCGCCGATCAGCACGACGCCATCGCGATACCACGGTGCGGGGCAAACGACGGTTTCCAGCGGCCGCGCCACGATATTGCTGTCGGGGGTGAGCGAGTCGCGCACGTCGGCGACGATCCCGCCGTAGCTCTCCATCAGCTTTGCCAGCCGTGCCGGCAATTCTTCGTCCGGTATCCACTCGACCGTCTCGACGGGCTCCAGCAGGAACATGTACATCTCGTCAGGCGACACCGGGTTCATGCCGATCTTCATCGGACCGCCGAGGAAATAGGTGCGCCGGTCGATGCCGGGATGGCGCGGGGCCATCAGCCGCCAGCAGATCTGCCCGACGTATTTCGGGCCATCGACCTCTGGAAACAGCGCTTTGCGGGTGTCCGAGAAGATGCCGTCGGCCGCGACCACGAGGTCGTATGTCGCTTCGGTCCCATCGGAGAACGTGACTGTCTTGGGCCTGCCCTTGGGGATATCCTGCACCGTGAGGCCGAGCGACACGTCGATACCTTCGGCTTTAACGCGTTCGGCGAGCAGCCGGTGGAGGGTCGGTCGCATGATCCCGCCCGCTCCTGGGATGCCGTCCCCGCCCGAGGTCTTGCCCGCGATCTCCGACAGGATGTTCCCGTCGGGGTCGCAGGCCCGGATGTCGGCCGAGGTCCATCCCTGCTTCAGCACCTCGTCGAGGATGCCGAGCCGTTTCATCACCCTGAGGGTCGGCCCGGTGATGGTGATCCCGGCGCCCGAGACGCCCCAGTGGGCATCACGGTCGATCAGCCGGACGCGTACACCTGCTTCGGTCAGGGACAACGCCGCCGACATACCCGCGATCCCGCCCCCGATGATGAGGGCGTTGGTAAAGGCCGGCATCAGGACACCTTGAACCGGCCGATGCCGATCCCCGTGTACCAGTCGTTGACGGCCTTGTAGTAAGTCCGCTCGAACGCCGCGCCCTTCGCGGCGCCCATCGCCGCCATCCACATCCGGATCTCTTCGCAGCCGTTACCCGCCGTATGGACGAAGTCGGTCGCGTATTGGATCGTGGCGTCTATGTCGCCGCTTTCCATGTGGCCGAGGAAGGTCTCGTCGAATTCCTCGTTCACCATGCCCATGCGCGGCGTGGCGATGTCGTGGCTGATCCCGCCGGTGGCGAGGATCGCAACACGGTCGACTGCGTCGTATTCCGCGATGGCATGCCCGAGAAACCGACCGAGGTTGTAGCTTCGGCGCATGGTCGGCATCGGCGGCTGAACGCAGTTGATGAGCACCGGGACGATGGGAAGGTCCGGGTCGACGCCTGCGAGTTCCAGCGGTGTGAGCGAGCCGTGGTCCAACACCATCTCCATCGAAAAGGACGGGTCGAAGTCGGCCTCGAGCGCGCTTTGCAACAGGTAGGAGCCGAAGGCCTGATCCCCCGCAAAGGTCCGCCGCTTGGCGTGCAGCCAGTGCTCGATGGGGCTTTCGTAGCTTTCCGCGCAGCCGATGCAGTAGGCCGGAAAATTGTCCAGAAAGAAGTTGTGCAGGTGGTCATTCGACAGAACGACCAGCGCATCCGGTTTCCCGGCCATGAAATCGTCGCCCATCGCCTTGTAAGCCCCGAATATCTCGTCCTTCAAAGTGGCCGGGATACGGTCAGGGAAGTTCAGCATGACCGGCGTATGAGACGCCGTGTAGATGCCAGTGATCTCAGCCATCGTTGTAATCCTCGTGGTCCAGAAGGCTTCGCAGCGCCGCGAGGCTTTCGTCCTCGGGGATCTTCACCCCGATGCAATGGGCGCGCAGCAGGTAGGGGTTTACGCCCGACAGATACATCCCCGCCACGTCGTTCGACTTGATCGAGGTGGCGAGGTCCTGCGGCAGATCGAACCGCGTGAGATAGGCGTCGGCGTCCTGGTTGTAGGCCTCGAGATGGTCGGGCTTGTGGTGAAGTTCGTAGAGCACCTTGTTCATCAGGTAGGCCCGGGTGCTGGGCATCATTTCCTGCCAGTTGGCCATGGCGTCCTCCGATCAGGCGAGACGGGCTTTGAGCCAGTCGATGATTGTGTCCACGGTGCCGGGGCCGAAGCCCATGTGCCCGCGACCGGCAAACAGGCGGACGGACTTGGGGTCGCCATGTTCGGTGAGCAGTTCGATGTCGGCGATCGGGCACTGGGTGTCGTTCTTGCCGTTGATGAGCAGGAGAGGCGCACAGGGCTGATCCAGCAGGCCCTGATCCAGAAGCGACAGGACCTTGAAGCCTTGGATGTATTCCTCGTCATTCGTCGCACCGAGCATGCGCGACCGGGTCTCGACCAGTTCCATCAGGTAGCTGTCGGGATAGCGCGATTTCTCGATCCAGTCGGGCTGGAACATGTAGTGGATGCCGCCGCCCCAGTTCACCGCCGCCCGGAACCGCTCGGGCATCAGGTGGGCGAGCTTGGTGGCCCAGTGGCCACCGAAGGAGCGGCCGACGATGGCGATGCGATCGGTGTCGAACCTGCCACATCCCTCGACCCAGTCCAGCACTGGCATGAACTGGCGTTCTCCGTCCGGTCCCGCCTTGATCGGCGATTGGCCGGTGCCGACGTTGTCGAGCGCGACCGTGGCGAAGCCGCGCGCGGCGAGGCCCTCGGTCAGGATCGTCATCTCTTCCTTCCACGCATCGACACCGCCCCACATGACGATGACCGGCGGACTGTCGATCCCCTCGGGCATGCGGACGTAGAAGGTGATATCGTCCCCCTCGCCCGATCTGCCCGCGAACGGGACCGTCACCACGTCGATCACGGGATCGGCGAATTTGCCGAAGCTCTGGTAGGCCGCGACCTCTTTCTCGTAACTCGCGAGCTTGTCGGGGTGGTTCGGGCAAGGAAAGCGTCCGAGGAAATAGAAGCCGTAGGCCTGATACCAGTTGTCACGTGCTGTGCCGGTGTCACCCGCCGCTTCGGCCGTGCGCGCCTTGTCTGAATAGGCATCGCCCGTCGCGGTCCAGGCGGCGGCCCATGTGGCCCCGTCCAGTCCCGTGAGGCCGTCGATGACCGCCCGCGTCGCGTCGATATCGGTGAGCGCCATCGGGTGCACCCGCGCGTCGAGCTTCGTGCGCATCCACTCTTTCGCATCGTCCAGCGATCTGGGCCCGGCCATTTCCGGCATGCCTGTGTCCTCCCTGTTGTCTGGGCTCAAACTGGCAGACCGGGCGGCGATTTGGCTGGCCCGCGTGTGCGAGCCGACTTGTCTCCAAGCGCGATCTTCGGGTTGCAGCAGGGGCACTTTGAGAGCGCCGGGCCGGGTGCGGCGCTCCATTCCCCAAGGATGCAGCGGTTTTCGCCGGCTGCGCCGCCCGCTCCGTCCTTGGACACCTTCGCCTGCTGTCGCACTATGAGACAATGTCCGACGCTCTCTTGGCTAAGAGGATTCGCGGCGCGCAGCCTAGTCTGGGGCTCGCAGGCCCGCGACTAGACACGGGCGCAATCGAATCTACTCAGGGAGGAGTCAGACATGGGATTTGCACGGGCACTTTGCGTCATGGGCGCTGTCATGATCGGTGGGAGCGCACAGGCGCAGACGACACTTACGTTCGGATCACCGGCCCCCGCCCCCGCACCGCTCAACCAGGCGCTGATGCAATGGGCGGAAAAGGTCGGTGAGGCCACGGACGGCTCGGTTACCGTCAATGTGGTGGCCGGCGGCACGCTGGGGCGGCACGGACAGGTGTTCGACCGTGTGACGCAAGGCGTGGTCGACATTGGGTGGGATTTCCAAGGTTACTACCCGAACCGGTTCCCCAAAACCTCTGTCGCGGAACTGCCGTTCATGTTCGACACCTCGCTCGAAGGGTCGATCGCGCTTCAATCGCTTTATGACGATGGTCAACTTAGCGGTGAATACGACGACGTCGTCGTGCTTGGCATGTTCGCCTTTCCGAACAACTCGATCATCCTGTCGCAGCCGCTGCCCGAGGACGGGATGCTCACCGGTCTGAAGCTGTCGGCCCAGAACCCGACCATGTATGCCGCCGCCGAGGCACTTGGCGCGATCCCCGTGTCGATGGGCATTCCCGACTGGTATCCGGCCATCAGCCGCGGGACCATCGACGGGGCTGTCGTGGCGTTTACCGCCGTGCCCGCGTTCCGGTTTCAGGAGGTCGTGTCGCACTACTACAAGACCTCGCTCGGTGGGAACACGGCGTTCATCTTCATGTCGCGCGCGGCCTATGACGGTCTGTCGGAGGAGGCGCAGTCCGAACTCATGTCAGTGAGCGGCGCGGCGCTGGCCGAACACATGGGACGCTTCCTGAACGATCAGGCGCAGAAAGGCGAAGGGCTCGCTTCCACCACCGCAGAGGACATTGTCGACTTGTCGGCCGAGCAGTCTGCGGCATGGAAGGCGGCGCTGGAACCGCTGCGCACGAACTGGCTTGAAAACGGTGCGGGCGATCAGGCGCTGATCGACGCCATGAACGCGGCTGTCGAGGCTGCGCCGTCCGAGTGACGGCCATCTGAAACTGTAAAGAGAGAGGGGTCGACGTGATCGAATTCTACAATTTCCTCAAGTCGACCTGCTCCCAGAAGGTGCGGATGTGCCTTCACACAAAGGGGCTGGATTTCGTCGAGCGGCCGGTAAACCTGTCGCTTGGCGAGCACCTTGCGCCCGACTACCTCGCGCTCAACCCGAACGGTGTCGTCCCGACCATCCGCCATGACGGACAGGTGGTGACGGACAGTTCGGTCATCATGGAATATCTCGACGAGGTCTTCGACACACCGCGCCTGTCGGGCCGCACACCGCTCGAACGGGCCGAGGTGCGCACTTGGCTCAGGTTTTTCGAGGAGGTGCCGACAGTCGCCATCCGCATTCCCAGTTTCAAGCATGTGCTGTTGAAGCCGGTCGAGAAGATGACCCCGGACGAGCGCGGGGCGAATTCCGACAAACGCACGCTGCGCAGGAGTTTCTATCAGTCGATGGAAGACGGGATCGACGAGGCGCGGCTGGCCGAGGCGATGGAACGGCTCGACATGACGATCGACCGGATGGAACGCGCGCTGGCCTCGCGCCGCTGGGTTGCCGGGGACGACTTTTCGATTGCCGACATCGCGGTCATCCCCACGTTCGACCGGATGCGCGATCTGGGCTACGGCGACCGCTGGTCGGACCGTCCGGGCGTTTCGCGTTGGTGGTCGCAGGTCACGCGGCTCGACGCCTTCGACAAGACCTATCCTCCCGGCTCCCGACTGTCCGATGGGATGGCTGTGACGGCGGACTGACGGCTGGCTGGCTGGCAAACGGTTGCGAATAGGACAGCTTTTCATGTCGCGGGACGGGCTTGGCCCAGGCGTGCTCGGACCCCGGCCCGCCCGCCTCTAACTCAAGACGACCGGACCAGACCGCTCAGCGTTCTGCCAAGGGGTGCCGTGGGGTTGCCAAGCTCGAAGACGACGGTCAGGTGGTTGGCCGAAGGCACCGTTTGAACCTCAACATCCGGGGCTTCACGGTCCAGCAGCGCGCCCAACGCAACCGCCTGCTCCTGAAACGGCGCGGTCTCCGTTTCGCCGCGCGTGATGATGCGTCGTGGGCCAGGCATGTGGCGGGCGCGCAGCGGCGACCACGCTTCCGCCTCGTCGTCGCGCATCCCGGCCTCATCCCTGAGAAACGAGCCGGGTATGCCGGACAGGTCGTATACTCCGCTGACCAACAGCATGGCGCGCAAGTCCGGAACGTCGAGCGCCCCCTTGTCTCCCGGCGCTTCTGCCGCGAGCAGCGAGGCGAGATGCGCCCCTGCGGAATGGCCGCTCACAGTAAAGCGGGCCGCATCCGCGTCGATCTCGGGCGCGAGATCCACGATGTGTCGCGCGGCGCGGCGCACCTGTGCGACGATCTCGGCCAGCCGGGTTCCGGGCATGAGGTCGTAACCGATCAACGCGGTAATTCCCCCGGCCGCGACAACTGGGGCCGCGACGAGGGTGTGAGCCTCCTTCTCGCCCGCGCGCCAGTATCCGCCGTGGATGAACATGTGCAGCGGCGCGCCGGGCGCTGGATCGGGTGGGAAGACGAGGTCAAAGCTCTGTCGTGGAGTCGCCCCGTAGCTCAGGTTCCGCTCGACACGCACGGTGTCGGCGAAGGCGCGGCTGCGCGCCTCCGTTTCGGCCATGATCGCGTCGAAATCGGGGATGAAGTCCCGGTTGCGGTAGAGGTCACGCGCCGCCATCTTCGTCCTTTCCCGCCGTCAGAACTCGACGGCGAAGTATTTGGGCTCCATGAATTCGAGAATGCCCGTAACGCCGCCCTCGCGCCCCAGACCGCTCTGCTTGGCGCCGCCGAAGGGGGCCGCCGGGTCCGACATCAGTCCGCGGTTGATGCCGACCATCCCGGTCTCGATCCCGCGACCGACACGCATCGCCCGCATGATATCCTCCGAGTAGACATAGGCCGCAAGCCCGTATTCGGTGTCGTTGGCCAGCCGGATCGCCTCTTCCTCGGTCTCGAAGCGATAGACGGCGGCAACGGGGCCAAAGATCTCCTCATGCGCCAGCGCGGCGTCGGTCGGCACGTTTTCCAGCACCGTCGGCGGGGAGTAGTAGCCGTTGCCCTCCAAAGGCGCGCCACCCGTGGTCGCCCGCGCGCCGCGCGACGTGGCCTCGGACACCAGACGGTGGATCTTGTCGACCGCCTTGGTGGTGATCATCGGTCGAGTGCCGCCGAAAGGTCGGTATCGTCGCACACCACGAAGGGCGCGTTGCCGCCCAGCTCCATCGAGCAGCTCACAACCGTTTTCGCGGCTTCCGCCAGCAGCACGCGCCCGACGCCGGTCGAACCGGTGAAAGACAGCTTGCGCACCCGTGGGTCGGCCAGCATCCCGGCCGTGACCGGACCGGGACTGGAGGTCGTCAGAACATTCTCCACGCCCGGCGGCACGCCGGCCTCTTCGCCCAAACGCGCCATGGCATAGGCGGTCACCCCCAAGTGACCCTTCGCCAATGGCGCAATCGGGAAACCTCGGATCAACGTTCATGGCTGGAAACCGTTAACGGCTCCCCTGTTCGGGCTTCGCCAGACACCGCTACGCATGAGCAATCCTTGAATTGAGTGTCGACGCTTGGGCCGCAGTCTCAGGCGACGTTCCTTTGACACCTCCGGCATCAGGGAAATTGGACATCGCACCTTTCTGGCTGTCGTAGGGAGGGCCAGACCTGTGTTTGTCTTGGCAGGGCCCAGTTGCTACGCTCGACAGACAAGTGGGCCCAGCCATGCGGGGGAGTTCTGTGACAACAGGCGAATGTGCCGGCAGCCGGCGTTCCTGACGCATGGCGAAGAGCATCAGTTTCGGCATCGAAAAGCTGGCGCTTGCGGCGGTCGCGCGGCCACGGCTGGCGACGTCGCTCCTTGTGGGTTTCCTCGCGGTCATCTTCGCGAGTCTGCCGTTCGTTCAGTTCGATCAGAACATGAACCGCGTTTTCCTGAGCGACAGTCCGATTTCGCAAATGCAGCGCGACTTGGAAACTGGATCGGATGCCCCGACACGCACGATCCTGGCGCACATCAGTTCTCCTGAGCCGTTCTCTCCCGACGACCTGTCGCGGTTGCGCAACATCGCGCTGGACCTCGAGTTCGCGGACGGGGTGACGGCCGTCGCATCGCCGTTCATCCTTCGCCTGCCGCCGAGCGAGGACGCGCCATCGGGCCGCCCGGTGTTCGGCGCGACAATCGGGTCCGATTACCGCGAAGATCTGGCGGCATTCCGGGCGCTGGAGACAGGCCTGCCGACCTATATCGCGGATCAGGGCCGCGCGATCCTTGTCACCGTATCGGTCGATGCGGATGCCACGACGGTCCCACAGGCGCGCGACCGGATCGAGTCGACGATCGTCGGCGCCTTGCCAGAAGGTATGACCCTGCAACTGACCGGCGAGGACATCATCAGCATCGCCGTCGTCGAGGGGCTCACGAACGACCTATTCCGGCTTAACGCTGTCGGCGCCCTGCTCGTCGCATTGTCCGCGATGGTCCTTCTGCGCGATCTTCGCATGACGGTTCTGATCGTCGTCCCCGCGTTTGGCGGAGCGGCCAGTGTGCTCGCCCTGTCGGTCTGGCTCGGCTACCCAATCACGATGCTGACGAACGTCATCCCGATCCTGCTGCTCGTCCTCGGCGGGGCCAACTGCCTGCACCTTGCCCGTCACCTGCGACACGGCTCGGGCAAGGTCGAGGAAACGCTGCGCGAGATTGGCCCGGCCTCAGCCCTGACCGCAATCACGACCTCACTGGCCTTCGCGTCGATCATGATCACCGAGAACACGCAGGTGCGCGAATTCGCCATCCTCGGCGCGATGGGCACTCTCCTTGCCTTCGCGATATCGCTGGTCTCGTTCTCCCTCATGGCACTGGTGCTTGGCGGGCGGTCCGTGAAGCCGTCGCAGGCCGGGACGGGGCTGGCCCGATGGCTCACAGGGATTGGCACGACCCACGCGCGACTGGTCGTGGTCGGGGCGCTCGCCCTGTTGGTGCTGGCGGGCTACGGCTTTATTAAAACGACACCCTGGGTGGTTCTCGACGACAACCTGCCCCGCGGCAGCGAGGTGCGGGCCGCGAACGCGGCGGTGGCGCGGGATTTCTCTGGCGTGTTCCAGATGATCGTGGAGGTCGACGGAGATTGGAGCCGCACCGTGGAACTGGCGGAGACGCTGGTCGATGTCGCCGGACCCGAAGCCGTGCTGTCGGAGCCCGGATTGGCAAGGTGGCGCGGCCTCGGGCGTGGCGAGCCGCAGGCGGATGACCTCGACACGTTTCCGCCCGCTCTCGTAAACATGGTGCGGCCCGATGAGGAGACCCACCGCATACTGATTTCGCTGGCGGAACCGATGAGCGACGACGCGGCCTTGTCGCGCTACCGCCGGGTCCATGACGCCGCCGTTGCGGGCGGCGCGGATCGGGTCTTCGGGACGCCGGTACTCATGCATGAAGAAGGTCTCAGCCTCATCGCCGAACTGACACGGAGCCTCGTCATCGCATCGCTCGGCGCGTCGCTGTTCGTCGCCTTCGCGTTCCGGTCGCTGCGCATCATCCCGCTCTTGCTGATCGTGAACGTCCTGCCACTGATGCTGGCGGGGGCCTCGCTCCACATCATCGCGGGAGGCAAACTGACACCGACCGCGGTCCTCGGCCTGACCATCGCGTTCGGGATCGCCATCGACGACACGATTCATTTTCTCGGGCGTTTCGACAGGTCGCGCGCACGCGGCGCGGGCACGGAACGGTCGCTTCAATTCGCAACGTCGAGCGCGGGGCAGTCCATGGTGCTTACCACGCTCTTGTTGACCGGAGGCCTCGCCGTTACGCTGACAAGTGGCTTCCTGCCGATCTGGCTGTTCGGCGGGTTGATCGTGGCGATCCTGTGGGCGGCGCTCGTCGCGGACCTGCTCGTCCTGCCCGCGCTCTTGTCACTTCGCAGAAACGGAGCTGAGTGAATGTACCGACTGCTCACCGCGCTGATGTTCGTCCTGCCAGCCATCGCGGCGACAGCCGACCCTCTGCCGTTGCTGGCAGGTGACTGGACGGGAAGCGGCACCGCGCGCGAAGTGCCCGAGGCGGAGCTGGATGCGGTCCGTTGCCGGATCACCAACAGCTATGCGCCCGAGCGGCTGGAACTGACCATGAGCGGTATGTGCGTGACAGCCGGGCGGCGGCTCGATCTCTCCGGCACCATCCGGGCGCGCGATGACAGCGCCGCGATTTCCGGTCGCTGGTCGAACCCCGACGGTCTGGGAGAGGTGCGGATCGCGGGCCATTCCGGCGAGGATTTCGTCGCGTTCACCTATTCGGCCAAGGACCCCGCCACGGGGCGTCAGCTCGACCAGAACGTCGAGTTGCGTCTGGTCGGCAACGGGTTCCGGATGCGGTCCGTCGACCGGGCCGATCGCTCGGTCTCGATGTCGGACATTACCTTCACGCGCTAGGTCGCGGCCTGGACCCTGGGCACGTCGCCCTCGCCATGGGCGGACGCGTTCGAGACTTCGCTCACGTTCGTGATGTCGAATCCGTGGCTGGTCGCCAGCGCGCTGATCTCGTTGACCTGGCTGAGATCGACGTCGCCGATGCTGAAATCCGCAGACCGCCCATCAAGCCCGAGGATCGCCGTCTCGGCCATGCAGGCGAAGACATGGCGTTTGGGCAATCCGAAATACGCCAGGTCCGTTTCGTTGCCCTCTGGCAAACCGGTGACGCCGCCTGACAGCAGGGCGACATCGTTCCTGCCCTCTGCGATAGCCGGGTCCACGGCGCCGGGAACGGACAGGTCGAACAAGAGGGTCGGATCGGGGCCGAGGTGGTGGGCGAACACGATGGGCGCGCTGGCATTGGTCGCCGCGACGATCACATTGCAATCCGACAAGGCGTCGAGGGTGTCCGCAAGCGTCAGATCGGGCGCCTCGGCCCCGTGCTCGCGGCTGTCCATACGAATGTCGTCCGCAAGGGCCTTCAACCGTCCCTGCGTCCCCGGGCGACCGACCAGCGTGAGCCCGCCGAACCGTTGCGCCAGCGCGCGCGCCCATGTTCGCCCGATGTTGCCCGCCGCGCCAACGACCGCGATCCGTGGCTTCGCGCCCCCGAGCACGCGAACGATCTGGGCCTCCACCCCGGCCAAACCCGCCGCGATGGTCAGGGCGTTGCCCGTGGTGATCCCGATGCGCGGGGTCTGGACCCGCAGCCCGTTCCGCGTCGCGATGGACAGGAACCCGCCAAGGCCGAGCACGTTGCAGCCAGCCTCGGAGGCTTGCTGCGCGATAGCGGCGACTTTCCGGGTGAGCCAGTCGGTGTCCCCCTGCCGCATGGCCGCTTCGATCGTTTTCGCCGTGGCGAAGACGGACCAAAAATGGATGTCGACCTTGGCGCCGTTGGCGGATGTCACCTGCTCGACCCGGAGCGGCATGGGTTCGACCACAGGGGCGAAACGGGCGACCAGCGCCTCACGGGCGTCCGGCGGGAGCCGCTCCCACGACGCGTCCCAGCGCGCGATCGCATCGCTGTCGGTGATGTGTACGGCGAACGCCACCCGCGTATCCGCCGCACCCTCGCCCGTGCCATATTTCCGGTCAGGCGCCACGTCGGGATAATCCCGCGGCGCGTCGAGCCAGTCCGCCCGCTCGAGGAGATGGGAAACGAGGAACGCCCCGTCTCCCATGCGCAGGGCGACGAAGACACGCTCCAACGCACTCACGAGCCGCGCGATTTCCGCCTCGGTGACATACGCCGACGGCTGAAGGCGGAAGGTATTCGGGGCCGACAGCGTCGTGGCAACGCGCACGCCCGACCGCAACAGAAGATGTGAGGTCACGATCTGGCCGAGAAACTCATGCGTGACCGCATCGGCGATCAGCCCGGTCGGACTGCCGGACAGATCCGCCAGTTCGAGCCCGACCATGAGCCCCTCGCCGCGCACCTCCCGCACAATGTCAGGGTAGGTCGACGCCAGCTGCCCCAGACGCGCGGTCAGCGCATTGCCGCGTTCTATAGCAAGGTCGCCCACCCGGTCGCGGCGAGCGACCGCCAACGCAGCGAGGGCTGCGCGGGAAGAAAAATCATCCTCGGCGAATGTGGAGCTTTGCAGCGCGCCGAAGCCGTCGCGGTATCGGTCGCGCCGAACCAGAAACGCGCTGATCTTGGCAACGCCGCCGCCAAGGCTCTTGCCGAAGGTGTAATAGTCCGCGACCACGCCCTTCCGGCTTGCCGCCGAGAGGGCGCCGCAGCGATAGAAACCGCACTGGATTTCGTCGAAGACGAGCGGAAAGCCCCCGGCATCCGCCCCGTCCCTCAGCGCGCGCAACACGTCCTCGGGCAGCGGATGGATGCCGCCTTCTCCCTGAACCGGTTCGGCAAAGGCCCCTGCGATGCGGGAGATGTCGCGGTCTCCGACCCTGATGGTTTCGGCAGCGATGGCGCGCGTGATGGCGTCCGGGTCGTCGCGCGGCACCGAAATGACGCGGAACCCCGCCCGCCCCTTGGGCCATCCGCGGAAATGCCCGATGGACAGCGCCGACAAGGTCTTACCGTGGTAGGATCCTTCGACGGTCATGATCGCGGGCGCGTAGTCCGACGCCGCCTCGTCCGACAGGATCGAAAGGTCGACGCCCGCCCGCTCCATTCGGTCGGCGTAGTCCATCAGCGCATGTTTCAGCGCCGCCTCGACCGCTTCGGCGCCAGTATTGGCGAACGTGGTGACGTAGTCCAAGCCGGTCTCGTCGCGCAGGGCCGCCGCGAGGTCCTCAGCGAGCCGGCCTGCGAGGGGTCGCGCCGCGCCTTGCACCTGCATCGGACGGCCGGTGGTCAGCGTCTGGGTGACGGCCGCCACGATATCCGGGTGGTTGTGTCCGAACAGGCCGCTTCCGTATCCGCCTACGAAGTCGAGCACATCACGCCGCGTGCCGTCGAGCATCCCTGAGAGCGTCATGCCCGCCGCCCGGTCGTAATCCGCGTCGAGTTTCAGGACCGGAAGGTTCCGTGTGAAGTCCGGCCTGACGTTCTTGATGTAATCCTCCGCCGTCGCCTCCGCTTGGGGGGGGATCGCGCCCGGGGCCGGCAACGCGGGCTTCGGGTCTTCTTGTGCCGGAGGCGGCGCGGGCGCTTCGATCAGGGTCTGTGCATCCAGATCGAGCCGCGAGAGCAACAGCGCGGCGAGATCGGAAATCGACGTGGCGTCGTCGATGCGGTCCAGCGGGACGCCGGCGCCGATCTCCTCTTCCACCAGCATCCCGAATTCCAACCCGGAAAGACTGTCGAAACCTAGCGCCTGTAGTGGGGCGTCCAGCGGCATGGTGTCTGCCCCCTGCCCTGTAACATTCGCGAGGCGATCGCGCAGGTATGCAGCCAGAAGCCCGGGACGCTCCGGCACCGCAGCCTTCGCCAGATCGGCAAGGATGCCCGCACGCCCATGGGCGGATAGACCCGCCCGGCCCGCCCCTTTCGGGAACAAGTCGGCACAGATCGACAGTTGCGCGACCGGCGGAACGGGTGTGCCCTGCCATCCTAACGTGAACCGCGCTGCAACCGGGGCGGTCGCGTTGGCCGTGAGGGCTTTCTTCAGCACATTGATCCCGTCGACCCGGCTGAAACTGCGCAGCCCCAACCGCTCCAATCGGTCTGTCGTGCCTGCATTGCTCACGCCAAGTCCGGCCTGCCACGGCCCGAGGACAATTGCCTGACCCGCGAGCCCCGCCGCACGGCGCCGGGCACAGATCGCCTCCATCCCAGCATTCGCGGCGGCGTATGCCATCTGCCCCGGTGAGCCCAGGAGGGTCGAGATAGATGAGAGGCAGACGAACGTGTCGATCTCGCGGCCCTGACTCGCCGCATCTAGGTTGAGGGCCCCGTCCACCTTCACGCCCCATGCCGCGGCAATATCCTTGGGCTCCACGTCCGAAATGAGCCTGTCGGCCAGAACGCCCGCTGCGTGGAACACATGGCGGATGTCGAACCCTGCTGCCTTCGCCTCGTCGAACACGGCCGCGACCGGGCCCCACTGCGATACATCCACCTGCGCCGTCATCACGTCCAGACCGGACGCGCGCCATGCAACGACCCGCGCCAGAGTTGCGCCGGCGGGGGCGGACCGGCCCACAAGCACGAAGGCGCGAACACCGGCCGCGGCCAGTGCGTCCACGAGGTCAAGGCCGATCCCCCCGAACGCCCCGGTCACGAGCGCTGCCCCGACTGAGATGTCGGTGCGCGTGACCGGCGCCGTGTCCATATCTTCGGGCAGGCCCAGAACGATCTTTCCGATATTACCCGCGCCAGCCATCTTCTGAAACGCCGCACCAGGGTCCGACATTTCGAAGCGTTCGAAAGGCAGGGGGGCCAAGTCACCCGTTTCGACCGCCGCCATCACATCGCGCAGGATGCGCCCGGCTTTCTCGGGCGCGCTTGCGAAGAGCAACTCCATATCGACCGTGTGCAGGCTCAGCGACTTGTGCAGAACGCGCATCCCGATCTCGGTGTTCTCGACGATGTCACGTTTCCCGATGTCCACATAGCATCCGAAGGGGCGCAGGAGGTCGAGGCTCGCCTCGATCATCTCTCGGCCGGGCAGCGAACTCAGAACAACGTCGATCCCTTCGCCCCCGGTGGCCTCGCGGATCGTGTCGACAAAGCTCGTATCCCGCGAGGAACCGACAGCCTCCACGCCCAACCGGGCGAGGTAGGCGCGTTTCTCCTCACTTCCCGCGGTCGCGAAGAGGCGTGCGCCCCGGCTTCGGGCGATCTGCAACGCGGCCAGTCCGACCCCGCCCGCGCCCGCGTGCACGAGGACGGATTGTCCGGGCTCGATCCGGGCGAGGTCCATCAGAGCATACCACGCGGTCGAGAAGGCGATGGGCAAGGTCGCAGCCTCGTCGAACGAAAGCGCTTGCGGCTTGCGCACAACCGCAGTCGCGGGTGCCACGACCTCGGACGCGAAGGCACGCGGCGCGACCGCGACCACCGCATCCCCCGGCGCGACACCCCTGACATCCTTGCCGACAGCCCGCACGATCCCGGCACATTCGTCCCCAAGCCAGAGCGGCAGGCCGGGACGGTTGGGATAAAGCCGCTTGGTCTTGAGGACATCGCGGAAATTCAGACCGGCCGCGCGCGGGGTGATCTGCACATCGGTCGGCCCCGGTTCGATGGCCGGGCGCGGGTCGAAGCTCAGACCGCGAGGTCCGGCCCGCGCGCCCGGGACCAGCACGCGCACCTCCCGCCCGTGAGCTGGCGGCGACCAGGTCTGCCCACCCGGCACGGTCGGCTCCAGCCGAAGCCCCGCGAGCGTGCCGTTGCGCCAGCACAGGTCGCTCTCGGTGCCATTGGCAAGCGCTTGAGCCAGAACCTCCCGCCTTCGCTCTTCGGGGAGGTCACGCGGGAGCGTCAGGTTCGCTGCTGAGAGTGCCGGCACCTCGTTGCGAAAGACCCGGATCGCCGCCCGCATCGCCTCCGCCGCCGGATTGGTGCGATCCGGATCTTCGAGATAAACGGCGAGCACGCGCTCCGGCCTGTCCGCCTCGCGGGTCGCGAGATGACGGAGGCGCATGGCGAGGGCCGTAATCGCATCCTGTCCCTGAGCAACTTCACTGCAATCAATCGCGAGGACCAGCGGGCCGCGGGGCGACCCGGTTTCGACCCTCAGGCTCTCGGCAAGATCACCGCTACCGCCGAATTCTTCGACAACCCAGACGCCGCTCGTGTCATGCGACGTTTCCAGCGGCGCCCACGAGGTCGCAAACAGCGGACCCGTCGGCAACGCTGCGCCCGCGCGTCCGTCGATGCGGCGGATGCGCAATCCTTTGACCGAGATGGCCTCTACGTCCTCGGGCGTGCGCACGGAAAGGTCGAAGCTTTTTAGGTCGGGCATGTGCGGGCCATCCACCAGGGCCGCTTGCACGACGGCTTCCCCCGGCATCGACGCATGAACGGTCAGGCTCTCGAAGCCCGTCGGGATCCAGAGCCCGGCGGCGGCCTCCGCGTCGACCGTCCTGAGCGCCAGTGCGATCGGGTGGAACACCGCGTCGAACCGGGCGGGATCGAGCATTGCCGCGCCTGGTGCCGCGCCACCCGTAGCCTCGAAGCGCGCCTCAGCCTGCCCGTTGCCGCTTTCGACCGACCGGATACCCTGAAACGCCGGGCCATACGTCAACCCGTGATCTTCAAGCGCGGTGTAAAGATCGGGACCGGCAACCGCCGCCTTGCCGGGCGGCAGATGCGCGAAAAGGCGCGCCGATGGTGTCGCGTCACAGGGACGCACGAGCGCATGGGCCAGAAGTTTTTCGTCGGCTCCGTCACGACCGGGCGCCACCGCGACGAGGGACCAGCCCTCCTCACCTCGCGTTTCGGCCCGCACGGACAAGGCATGTCCGCGCACCTCGGAGAGCGCGAGGGCTTGCGGCAGGCGGCAGTCCACAAGCTGGAACGACCGGCCGGGTCCGATCAGCTTGAGGGCGGCGTCGGTCATCATGTCTAGGTAGAGCGCCCCCGGCACCACCGCGCGTCCGCCGACCCTGTGTTGGTCAAGGACATCTGCCAGTCCGCCTTCGTCGATCTGGCGGGTGACCAGCGCAGCGCCGGAGCTGACGGTTTCCCGGGGCCGCTCGTCGGGTTCGGGGGCGGCCGTCTTGAACCAGAAAGGTTCGCGCGCGAACCGGAACGGCGGCAGTCGGACCTGACCCGCATCGGCCCGGCGGTCTTTCGACCAATCGACCGTGTGTCCCCGCGACCAGAGCTCGCCCAGACCGCCGAGCAGTCCGGCCATATCATCCTGTCCCCCCGCGATTGCGCGCACGAGGCCCACCGTTTCCCGGTCGCCCGTCAACTGGCGCAACCACGGCAGGAGCATCGGGCGCGGTCCGACTTCGGCGATGGTTCCCACGCCACACTCCAGCAGGGTTTCGACCGCGGCACCGAACTCCACCGCAGAGCGCAGATGACGCACCCAGTAGGCGGCATCCATTGGCGTGTCCGGCCCCACGAGTGTGCCGGCCACGTTCGAGATCACAGGGATGCGCGGCGGGGAGAACGCGACGCCCTTCAGGGCGTCGGCAAAGCGGTTCAGGACCGGGTCCATCAGTGACGAATGGAAAGCGTGCGATACCGACAACGGCGTGACCTTCAATCCCGCCGCTTCGGCGCGCCGGATGCCCAGCGCTACGGCGTCACGCGTGCCGGATACCGTGATGCTGCGCGCCGTGTTGCGTCCGGAAATCTCGAGCCCCGCCGGCAGTTCGGCGACGAAGGCATCGACGGCGTCCGCAGTGCCGGAGAGCACCGCCATCTCGCCGTCGCCGGGCGCGTCGGCCATAAGACGTCCGCGCAGGATGACGAGGCGCATGGCCGCGCGCTCGTCCATCACACCGGCGAGGCAGGCGGCCGTGATCTCGCCCAGACTGTGCCCGAGGACGTAATCCGGCACCACGCCGCGTGCCATCCAGCTTCGCGCCAAAGCCAGGCCGACGGCGAAGAGCGCTGGTTGCGCCGTCGCCGTGTCGCTCAAACGCGCACCGGCCCCGGCGCTTTCGTCAAGGATCGTGTCGATCAGGCCCGGGAACCCTTCGTCCCGCGCCATCATATCCAGCCGCGCCATCACATCGCCAAAGACAGGGTCCTGCTTCATCAGGCGGCGGCACATCCCCGGCGATTGCGCGCCCTGCCCCGAAAAGCACAGCGCGAGCTTGCCCGGTTTCGGCGCGGACGCGTCACCCGCGCGCGGAGTTTCCCCCGCTACTGCCCGCAGACGCTGCACGGCCTCATTGCGGTCGCCAAAGACAATTGCGCGCCGGAACGGGTGCCGCGCCCGGACCTCGTCGGCGCTTCGGCACAGGGCGTCGAGGTCGAACTCGGGATCCGCCTCGATCATCGCGGCGTAGTCCGCGGCCGTGGCGCGCAGAGTGGACGCGGTATGTCCCGCGACCGGCAGGACACGCTGCGCGGGCGGCGGCGGTCGTTTGCCGGCCCGGCTGTGAACCGGCTCGGTCGGCGCTTCGAGGATGATGTGGGCGTTGGTGCCACCGAACCCGAAGGACGAAAGCCCGGCCCTCAATGCCCGCGGCGTGTCGCGCAACCGCATCTCGTGGTCTGCGATGACGATGCGTCCCTCCGCATCCGGGTCGATCGGATCCGCGAGGAAGGGCAAGGACGGAACCAGCCCGGTCTGCAACTCCCGCACGGCCTTGATCGCGCCGACAAGACCGGAGGCCGCTTCGAGATGCCCGAAATGCGGCTTGGCCGCGCCGAGGATCAGCGGGTGCTCGCGCGGCGTTTTTCCGAACACCTCACGCAGCGCGCCGATCTCGATCCCGTCGCCCACCGCCGTGCCGGTCCCATGCGCCTCGATCAGGTCGAGGTCGCCGGGCGCGAGGCGCGCATCGGCCAGAGCATCCCGCAAAACCTGCGCCTGCGCCGCTTCGCTGGGCGTCGTGATCGACAGCGTCCTGCCGTCCTGATTGATCGCCGACCCCCGGACCAGCGCCTCGATCCGGTGCCCCTTGCGCAGCGCGAGATCCTCGCGCGTGAGCAGCAGGGTGGCGCAGCCTTCGGACCTCACGTAACCATCGGCCGACTTGTCGAACGTTTTGCACCGACCGTCGGGCGAAAGCATCCGCGCCTTGGAGAACGAGATCGTGGAAAGCGGTGAGACGATCACGTTTACAGCGCCCACGATGGCATAGTCGCATTCCCCGTTGGCAAGGCTCCGGCGCGCGAGGTGCAGCGCGACCAGTCCCGAGGAACAGGCCGTATCGCTCGCGGCAGACGGCCCCTTGAAATCGAAGAAATAGCTGATCCGGTTGGCGGCGATAGATTGCGCGATACCGAGGCCGGAATAGGCGTCCACCGTGATCAGGTCGGAATCGAGGATCTGCCGCTGAAGGTAGTCCGACGTGGAGATCCCGACGAACACGCCCGTGCGGCTGCCCTTCATCGCGGCAGGGTCTATCCCTGCAGCCTCGATCGCCTCCCACGCGCCCTCGAGCAGCAGGCGCTGTTGCGGGTCCATCAGGCGCGCTTCCCGGGCGGTGGTCCCAAAAAAGCGGGCGTCGAAACCCGCGATGTCGTCGAGGTATCCGCCATATTCCGGGATCGGTTGCGTGCGCGGGCCCTTTTGCTGGGCGACGCGCATCTTTGTCGCCCAACGCTCTTTCGGGGCCTTGGTGATCGCGTGGCGGCCTTCGGTCATCAAAGCCCAAGCTTCATCCGGGTTGTTGGCCTGAGGCAAACGGCAGGCAATACCCACGATCGCAACATCGTTGTCTAATGCCATTCCGTTCAAACCGGGCAACTCCCTTTCCGTGACCTTGGATACGGCCTGATAAAAAGCGACATTCCGCCCCGTAACCTTGTTACAAAAGGCTGCGCCGATCAACGATCACCATCGGCGTCCCGGCGCGCGCGACCAGCGGCGGTGCAGGAAATAGCCTCCTCAGGACCATCGAAATACGGATTACGCTCACGGCATCCCGCCCTGGTGCAGTGTGAACGGCTCGGGTTTCATCCAGCGGCCCGCGTGTTGCGCTCACGGGCCATCGGTGGTCTTCTACCCGGATACCGATCCGAACCCACTGTCACAAAGCGAACGACCCGACATGGCCAGCAATTCCGGTTTCGAGGTCGTCGAGTATCGCGGCTCCCCCGCCGAACTCGCGGCCTTCGTCAGCAAGTGCTGGGACGGCCAGTTTCCGCAAGACGTCACCTGTCCCCAATGGGATGCGGAGTATTTCGCCTGGGCGGTCTTCGGCAATCCCGACAACATGCTCCTCGCGGCCTATGACGGCGGCGAACTGGTCGGGTTCATTTTCGGAGAAGCCCTTGGGTTTCGCTGCGGGGACCGCGTGGTTCAGGGGGTCTTTTCGTCCTTCCTGTCCGCGGACCCTGCCCGCAAGGGCCAGGGGGTGGCCAAGACCATCGCGTCGGAACTGTTTCGCCGCGTCCAGCAGGAGGGCTACGCGTTCGACGTGGGGTTCGAAGTGCCGACGCCCGGCAGTCTGGGACCGAAATTCTGGCTCGGCAGTCAGAAAGGGGAACGTGCGGACGGGATTCGACCGTGGATCAGGCCGCTGGATGCACGGCGCCTGACACGGGTGTCCGCTGCGCGTTACGAACGTGCGGCGGCGCGTGTGGCCGGTCTGGCGCGGCTGGACCGGGTTCCGGCGCGGGCCACCGGCAACCTGCGCCCCTTCGAGCCGCGCGACCTCGATGCCTGCCTGGAGCTTATCCTGGCGAAGGAAGCCGGGTCCGATTTCTGCTTTGACTGGACACCCGAGAGGCTGGCACTCCAACTCGATCACGAGGGGATTCCGACCACGCTCGTCTACGACGACGGCAAGATCAGGGGGCTGACCAATTTCCATCGTATCCGGTTTCGCGGGCGCGAACGGTTCACAGCCGGACAGGTCGATCACCTCGTGGCGCAGGGCGGTGACAGGCACGTTGAACGGCAGCTCCTCGATGCGACGCTGCAAAGCATGAAGAAGGCCGGCCACGCGCTCGTCGTCTGTCCCACATCCGCCGGCATGAGCACGGCTTCGCGCTTGCGCGCCGGGTTCCTCCCGATGCCCGCGCCTTACCGCCTCCTCTTCGCCTTCGTCGCACCGGATCTGGACGTCACGCAGCTCCGGAGGCCGATGCTGCATCTTCGCTAGGGCGCAGACGGAAGCGCTGGATCTTGCCCGAAGGCGTCTTGGGCAGAACATCGGCGAAGCGGATCGAGCGTGGATACTTGTAGGGCGCGATCTCTTCCTTCGTATGCGCCTGCAGGCTTTCGGCCGTTGCGTCATCAGCATGCCACCCCGCGTTCAGAACGACGACAGCCTCCACAATCTGACCGCGTTCGTCGTCCGGAACGCCGATGACCGCGCATTCCTGCACGGCGGCGTGGCTGGCCAACGCCGCTTCGACCTCGGCCCCGGCGATGTTGTAGCCCGCGGACAGGATGATGTCGTCCGCCCGGCCGAAACAGTGGAAGCGCCCGTCATCGTCCTCGAGGAAGATGTCGCCAGTCAAGGTCCAGCCATCCCGCACGGTTTCCTCCTGCCGCCCATCCGCGAGGTAGCGGCAGCCGGTAAGGCCCCGAACGGCCAAGCGTCCGCGCGTGTTTCGGGGAAGCGTTCGCATGGCCTCGTCCACGATCCGAACCTCGTAGCCCTCGACCGGGCGGCCGGTGGTTCCGGCGATGCTGTCCCCGATGCGGTTGGTGAGGAAGAACGACAGCATCTCGGTCGAACCGATGGCATCGAGGATCGGCACCCTCACGGCGTCGGTCCAGGCATCCTGTGTCTGCGCCGTCAGCGTCTCACCGGCCGACACCGCAACGCGCAGGGAGGACTGGTTTGCCCCGGACAGACCCGTCGCGAGCATCTTGCGATAGGCGGTTGGACCGGAGAAAAGAACGGTGGCGCGGTGGTGCGCGATCGCCTGTGGCAAGGCGTCCACGGAGAGATCGTCGCGCAATACCGCGCAGGCCGCGTTGCGGAGCGGATAAGCGACGAGCCCACAGAAACCGTATGCGAAGGCGACAGGTGGTGTCCCGATGCAGATATCATCCGCAGACATCGCGAGCACGTCGCGTGCATACCCGTCCGCCATGGACAGAATGTCCCGATGAAAATGCATCGCCGCCTTGGGATTGCCCGTCGACCCGGAGGTGAACGCGATCAAGGCCACGTCATCGCGCCCCGTGGGCGCTGCTACGGCGGGCCGAGGGGGCTCCCTATCGGCCTCGCCGGTCCCCCCTTCCCGCCCCCTGGCGTCGAAGGAGAGAACGGAAATCCGCCGGCCGGACATTGCGACCGCGGCGTCGATCTCGCCCACAAGGCGCGCATCGCAGACGACATGGGACACAGCGGCTTTCGAGATGATCTCGCAAAGCTCTCCGGCGCGCAGCATCGGCATGGCTGCGACGACGACGCCCCCGGCCTTGAATACACCCAGCCAGTGGGCGACGAGCGCGGGCGTGTTGGCACCGAAAACCATCACCCGATTGCCGGACACGAGGCTCAGGTCGTCCACGAGGCGTTGCGCGATCCGGTCCGACCAGACCGCGAGTTCGCCATAGGTGTAGACGTCCTCCGCGCCGCGCAGCGCGATCCGGTCTCCGTGACCGGCGGCAACAAGGGCGTTGGACAATTCCACGCCCGCATTCACATGGTCGGGGTAGGTCGGGAGGTTGATCAGGTCCGGCCAGTTGGCGGCTGCCGGGAGGTTGTCCCTGCAGAACGTATCGACATGACCACTCGGCCCCAGCATCCGCGCCCCCTTGCGACAAAGACCCTTTGATGGTGCCGCCGGAGGGCGTTCATGGCAAGTCCGGGAAAAGCGCTCACTCAGAGCCAGTCATTTACTGACCGTTGATCGGACTTACATCAACGGGATAGCCCTGCGACAGCTGGCAAACCATACGGCCTGCGTCTTCAGCTATGCCGACAAAGCACCGGATGGCTAGCGCGGAACCATGGAAGGCGACAATGCCGATCACGAGGCGCTAAGGCGCGGCCACTCAATGACCGAGCTTGCCAACTTCGCCATCCGACACGGCGAGCCATCCTTCCCGCCTGGGGCCGAGGGCCAATGTCCGCCCGCAACACGGGGTATCGCCATTCCAAGCGGTCCATTGTGACCCTGATTGGATCAGGGTCACTTCGGTGGCGCACCGTCACGACCAAGGCGTCACGAGATACTTCTCCCCCGTCTTCATCGCGCGGTAATCCGTGATAGCCTCTTTGGTCAGCATCTCTTCGAGATTGACCCGCTTCTTGTACTGACTCGCAAAGGTGGTCGTGAGGCCCTCGAGCACACGTTTGCGCATGCGGCTGACGGCGTCTCCTCCGGCTGATTGGAGAAAGGGAAACAGCAGCCAACCCGAGAGTGTCCAGCCAAAGCCGTAGCTCGGTGACAACGTCGTCAGACCGGTATCAAGACGTCCATAAATGAACATGCGTTTCGGCTGGTTCGAGCCGTAGCGCGAATATTCCGTCATCTGGCTCACGGCGACCTGCTCCATCGCCTTGAAGGCATTGTCGACCATCTTGCCGCCACCAATCGGATCGAAGCCGTAAAAGGCGCCGGTGTCCGCGATCGCGGCGCTCAGCCGGGCCATGAAATCCTCATGCGAAGAGTTGACGATATGCGTGGACCCAAGCCCGGCAAGCAAGTCTGCCTGACTGTCCTTGCGCACGATATTGACCAGGCCCAAGCCGTCTTCGTTGCAGATGCGCGTCAGCATCTGGCCAAGGTTGGATGCCCCGACGGTGTGCAAGATCGCATCTTGCCCGTCCCTTTTGGCATTCTCGGCAAACCCCAAAGCCGTCATGGGATTGACGAAGGCGCTCGCGCCATCCTCGGCCGAGTGATCGCCGAGGGGCAGGCACATGGCAGCATCGGCGATACAGTACTGGCTGTAGGCATTGCCCGGAACGCAGGACACCCGCTGTCCCACCAGTTTTTTGGCACCGTCACCGGCGGCGACAACGGTGCCGGCCCCTTCGTTCCCGGCAGGCAGCTTGAGCCCGTGCCGTGCCTTGGACCCCGTATTGAACGGCTCAGGCACAGACGCCACGAATTTCCCGGGCGAATAGCTCGCGTTTTTCACGTCGGCCGCACCGACCAGAATGGCAAGGTCCGACGGATTGATCGGTGCAGCTTCCATTTTCACCAACACCTGGTTGCCGGTCGGATCCGGATGGGTCACGCCCTCGAGCGCAACGGTCAGGGTTCCGTCCGCTTCCAGTGTCGTAAACAGTTGCTTGCCCGTGGTCGCCATAGCGAAACCTCCAAAGTTCAGGTGTTCGACGAAAATAAACTGTTGGCCTCCCGAGTGAACCGAAAGCGCCACTTGAGCTCCAGACTGTCACCGCCTTGGCCCGTGTTCAACGTGTTAGACTGATCGAGCGCCAAGCTTCGATTGTGCCGTTCGGAGTGACCGAAATGCCTTTGAGAAGACCATAAAGCGCGTCTGCGCTTGTGATCATGAGATAGTAAGTGAAATCGAAATCCCCTTCAGGGGTTTCGACGGTGTGCTGAGCTATCAACCGAGGGAGGTCTTCGTTGGGGCAACCGACCAAAAGCGCCAAATCCTCGTCATTCAAAATCGGTCCGGGCAGCTTGTCGGTGATATCCGAATCCTCGAACAACCAGCGCTCGTCGTTCAGAACGGGTTCGAATTCAAACGTCACGGGATAGCCGGCTTGGGTCACATGAAGCGACCCGTCGCCCTGCGGGGTCACCGTCACAGTCTCGGGCGGACTTGGGGGGATCGGCATAGCCATTGACCCGATCCGAGAGAAACCGGCCATATTGTTGGCACTCCAGGTTCCTTCGAAGGCATCGGAGAAGACGGCCCAATCCTCCGCGGTCAACTGGCAAACCACATCCTCCGGTTCCTGCGCTTGTGCCATCGTTGCGCCTGAAAACAGGCATGCACTCAGGACCATCAGAAATCGCATGGATCGCTCCTTTGCGTCAGTGACATCGCCCGGTCTTCGCGCCCATGATCCAAACGAGGTGCATCCGGGTCACCAGGCCAGACCATCAAAGACTCCATATGGATGGTGAGCGGCGGAGACGTTCATATCCAATTGGTTGAGTGTCAGTCTGTCGAAGACCGTTTCTTTTCGCAAGTGCAGCGCCAGTCGGCGCGTTTTGGATACTTCTCTGACAACCGACAAACACGTTTCCCGCTGTTGGACCGGATGCCTAGAACCCGGCACTTCTTGATTTCGGTGGCAAACACTGGCCCGAACCGACGCCACAAATATCGGACCGTCTTGTGGCTCACGTCAATCCCGTGCTCATGCAGGAGGTCTTCGACGGTGCGGAGCGAAAGCTAAAACCGAACGAATAGCATCACCGCCAACCGGATCCCTGGCGAAGCCTTGCAGTAGCGGAATGGACTTGGCTTGGGCATGCTTCAAACCTGGCCAGCGCCCTGCCCCGCCTCAAGCCAAGTGCCTCAGACAAGCCCACTGCGAGCTAGAGCTGTTGGTGTCAGGCCGTCTGAACGCGCACGTTTCGATTTCTGGATCGGACCCCGGCCAGATATACCGGGGCCCGTATTTTCAGGTTATCCGCCGATCAGAAGTGCCTCGGGGACTGAGAACCGCGCTTCGCCAACGAAGACAACGAAGGTATCGCCGTCGCGTGTAACGGTCATCTCGGCATCGCCATCCGCCTGCGATTGGTCATAACTGACGGGCGTCCCGTTTTCGAAGAAGATCACCCGTTCGCCGCCATCGGGCCAGGTCACTTGGACATACCCATTTCCGTTTCCTTCTCGCACGACGCCAGCCTCACATGAGGCATCCGCCGCATCCCGATCACGCACGCAAGGAATCATTGAGGTTGCGTTGAAATCTGTGCCGGGAACCATCGCGTCTTCGGATTCGGCCACTGGCGCCTCGCCCGGTGCAAGGGGCAATTGTGTCGCCATGCCCGTCTGATCTCCGGTTGAGAACAATGCCGAAGGGATCACGAACCGGGCGTCGCCGATGAAGACGATCCAGTTGTCACCGTCGAGATTGGCGCGCATCTGGATGTCGCCGTCAGCCTGCGACTTGTCGAAATAGGCTGGGCGGCCATGTTCGAAGGAGATCGAGCGCATGCCGTAGCCGGGCGAAGTGATCTGAAGATAGCCGTTGCCGGTGCCCTCTTGAACCACGCCGTAGGTGCAGGTCGCATCAGGTGCGTCGCGATCCGCTGTGCATTGGATCTCGCCGGTTCCGTCGTAGCTGGGGCCGGACGCAGTGGGAATGGCCGCTGGCGTGTCGATGGTGGCCATACCCGGCTCAGACGTCGGCTCGATAAAGTCGGTCGAGACCCAGCCAGACACTGCACCCGAAACCGAACTTACATTGCACCATTCGCGCCCCTGATGGACAAGGCATCCGCCGACGTTCTTCAAGACCGCGCGGTCATGGAACCGACCAACAATCGGGGCCGACGTCGATGGATTGGTATGGACCCTGAGGCTGCTTCCCGAACGATTGAGCGCGACGCGCCAATAGTCGGAGGCAGCGGTCGGTGCCGTCGCCGCAGGTGCCTGTTGCGCTGTGCGCTGCATGGTCGGAGGCACAACATGAGTGGCAGGGGACTGTCCGTCGCGCAGGTATGCCGCAGCGACCCAGCCGGAAGTACCACCGCCGGCCATCATGACATCGCACCAGGCCCGCCCTTCGCTTTCGACGCAGCCGCCCATGTTTCGCAGGTCGGTGCCGTCCATGAGCCGGCCAATCAGTGGCGAAGCGGCTGAAGGCGAGGCATGGATATTCAGATGTGCGTCCGGATGCGCGAGGTGGACATGGAAAAACTCGGAAGCCGCGTTGATGGTGCGGCGAACGGTCGGGTTCGCCGCCATACTGGAAAAGCTTGCCTGCGGCTGTGTGACGCCGGGGTCGTGATGCTCTGTCACCCCGGCGAGAAAGCTGCGTGCGACAAACCCCACGAGTCCGCCACCGTCTGCCATGACCTCGCACCAGTCACGGCCTTCATTCGCGCTGCATCCGCCGATATTGCGAAGCAATGAGCCGTTTGGGAAACGACCGACGCGCGGGGAGTCCTCGGATGGGCCCGAATGCACATTGAGGTGGCCTCCCGTGGATCGCGTGCGCACCTGAAACATCGCGTAGTCGGCGCTCGGATTGCTGGCGACCGATGGTTCGACAAGGTCGAATTCCACGGAAAAGTTGGATGGCTCGCCTGCACGCGCAGCAGCGCGAAACAGGTAGACGGAAACGCGATAGGTGCCAGTCTCCGGGAGTTCCGCCGTGAATTCGTTGACGTCTGGCACCATGTTGGACACGAGGCTGCTGTTCGCGAGCACCGCGTCTCCCGGCCCGTCGCCGGGGGCGTATACGTTGAAATAGGTCGCGGAGTTGTCGGAATACAGCCGCACGGTCAACGTCTGTCCCCGCTCGGCCGAAACGTCGTACGTGATGGTACGCCGGCCCTTGATAGTGCCTTCCTTTACGACCCCGGACCAACCGCCGAAGTGGAGCCGGTGGGTCAGATCGTCGACTTGGGCGAAAGATGGCCCGGCGACAGGCAAGCCCATCGTCAGGGCGAGCAGGATGCGAAATAGCAAAATTCTCATGGTTGGTCCTTCGTTGAAATGACGCCCGGAGACGGCCGGGCACACGACGTGATGTTTGGTGGACAAGGCAGAGCGTTCATGACGCTCTCCTCTTGCCGATGAAGCGGCAAAGCACGATCAGGATCGCAACATTGACGAGCGGCGCTAGTATGGCAACCCACACCAGCGCCCTGCCGTCGCCGGGATCGATCATAAGGTTCCACGGCAAACCCAGGGGCAGAAGAAAGACGCCAGAGAGCGGGTCCTCTTCTTGACCCAGCAATCCGAACGTGCCGATAGCCAACAAGACGAGAGCAACGAGGTACGCGATTGCGAACAAGTTGATGACGATGCGGCACGTCCGGTTCACAAAAATCCCCTTGGCTCTCTCAGTTCGCGAATTCGCTGAACACGGTGACGGAGCCATCTGCCTCGAGGCGACAGGTATAGTTCGAGCCGCCAGCCGCGAGCGTCAGGATAGGACCGCCGCCCGTCTGGATTTGGTCGAGGACCGTGACTGACGCGGCTGATGCGCCAGTAAGACGGGCGGCTTGGCTGGTACATGGCGCTTCCATCGCGGTGAACTGCGCTTGCGTGCCGCTCAGACCGGTATCTGCCGAGCCGGTCATCGTGTCGTCGCAGGCAGCGAGCGCGAGCAGAGCCACGCCACCAATCATCCATCTTTCAATATTCTGCATTCAGCTTCCTTCTTGATCAGTCTTTTCTGTTGAGTTTGTCAGCGGATCCAGACCTCGACTTTGTAGTTCAGTCTGCGGTTGGAGCGATTGATGACCTCGATCACATGATCGCCGGTCTGCCAGAGCTGCCCTCGATAAGGCTGAGACGCGGGTATCTGGGACACGAGCGACGAGCGGTCGGGATTGAATATCTGGTACGACAGGCCGGACCTGTTCGGAGACAGGCGAACGTTCAGCATCTGTCGCGCGCTGGCACCCAGCTCATAACGGCGGGACGCTCCCGGGGGCAGAGCACCAGATAACTCGGCACCAGAAGTGCCTGAGACGAACCGCACACGCTCTGTCGTCGTTCCGCCGACATCGGCAGCAGGCGGGCTGGGTTGTTGAACCGCCGCTCCAGTGGAGAGGTAGCGGGCATTTACCCAGCCGCGTTCGCGCATGTCCGTCAGCATTTCGATCTGGCACCAGCGCGCATTGCCTTGCATCGCGCAGTCAAGCATGCGCACGCGCGACCCGTTCCCGAGAGCCCCCACGACTTTGTACCTGACGCCCGGTCCGCTACGCACGTTCAGGATGTCGTTCGCGGACACGCCTGTCACGGTCGTGTTGGTGCCGGTACTCGTATGGACCATCGCCGGCTGGTATTGACCCTCGGCAAAGAACTCGACCATCTGCCGACCGCTGCGATCGAAAGAGCATGCCACGTCCTCGAACCGGGTCTCGAGGAAGATGCGACCATTGATTGCTTGGGTACCGTCGGTGCGCGTGCCGTTGTAGGTCATGTTGGACTTGGCGGTGTAGTCGTGGAAATAGGTTTGCGCAGCGCGGGCACAGGCATCTTGCATGAGCGACGGCGTCTGAGCGGAACTCATCGTGCCGAGCAACGAGATGATAAGGGCGCTCCATAGAGTTGGAAATCTGGTCCTGAAATGGCCCTGCATTATTTGCGTCCTTTCTAAGTAGTCTTGCGGCGTCATACGGCCTGATCATCAAGCTCCTTTGCGGATCAGCCGGACAATCAGGATAAGTATGATTGCACCGACGAGGGCCGCGATGAACGAGCCGGCCCAACCGCCCAAATTGATGCCGACGAGGGGCAGGACGTAGCCTGCGAGGATCGACCCACCGATTCCGAAGATCACGTCCATTAGGAGGCCTGAACCGCTGCCTTTCACGATCAGGCTCGCGAGCCATCCGACAATGGCCCCAATCACGATAACAATGAGGAGCCCGATTACCCCTCCTATGGCGCCGCCGACTTTCTCGGCGGGCTCTTTCTGTCTTCCGGGTTTCTGTCTCA
>CXWF01025098.1_pt1 | contig 74755 bp, 72 predicted proteins | sample 468421 | NCBI WGS metagenome assembly CXWF01 (sample SAMEA2620812, study PRJEB7988) | marine metagenome | biome: marine biome (ENVO:00000447); feature: surface water layer (ENVO:00002042); material: "saline water (ENVO:00002010), including plankton (ENVO:xxxxxxxx)" | depth 5 m
TCGGACCGAAGAAGAGGCGTGAGTCTGCGGCTCAGGCTTCGACTCCACATGAGAACAAAACGTGAATATACTTGCGACTCATGTTCGTGGAGCTTTGCATAACGTCCAATTTCACCTTCCTCACGGGCGGGAGCCATGCGGAGGAATATGTGGACCGGGCCGCGCTGATGGGGATGCGCGCGCTGGCGGTGGCCGATCACAATTCGGTCGCCGGGATCGTGCGTGCGCATACGGCGGCGCGCGAGATCGGGCGGCTGGCCGAGGCGCGGGCGCGGCTGGAGGCGGAACAGGGCATTATCGGCCCGCCGAAGCCCGCGCATCTGCCCGCGCCGCCGCGTCTGCCCATCGACAATGCGCCGCGTCTGCTGCCTGCGGCGCGGATCGTGACGGACGAAGGCGTGGCGATCACCGCCCTGCCACGCGACCGGGCGGCCTGGGGGCGGCTGTCACGGCTGATTTCCACCGGGCGGCTGCGCACGCAGAAGGGGTCCTGTCTGCTCAGGCTCGGTGATCTGGGCGGGGCGCTGGACGGGATGGAGCTTTTGCTGCATCCGCCCGGCGCGGCGGCGCGCAAGCTGATCGGGCCTTTGCTGAACCGGTATCGGGCGGACATGCACCTTGTCATGGCGCCGCGCTATGACGGGCGCGACCGGGTGCGGTTCGACCATCTCGCAGCGCTGGCGGAGGAGCTGGGCCTGCCCACCGTGGCGAGCGCCGAGCCGATCATGCACCACGGGCGGCGGCGCAAGCTGGTCGACGTGATGACGGCGGTGCGGCTTGGCGTGCGGGTGGAGCAGCTGGGCCACGATGCGCTGCCGAATGCGGAGCGGCGGCTGCGCTCGGAGTCCGAGATGCTGCGGCTCTTTGCCAGGCATGAGGATGCGGTCCATCGGTCGGGCGAGATCGCGGATCGGCTGGGGTTCCAGCTGGACGAGTTGCGATACGAGTATCCGTCGGAGGTGGCGAATGGCGAGACGCCGGGCGCGCGCCTGTCACGGCTGGCGCGCAAGGGGCTGCGCGACCGGTATCCGGCGGGGGCGCCGGAGCGCGTGGTGAAGATGCTGGAGCATGAACTCGCGCTGATCAGAAAGCTGAATTACGAGCCCTATTTCCTCACCGTGAACGACATCGTCGCCTTCGCGCGATCGCGCGGCATCCTGTGTCAGGGGCGGGGGTCGGCGGCGAATTCGGTGGTTTGTTACGCGCTTGGCGTGACGAGCGTGAGCCCAGAGATCGGGACGATGGTGTTCGAGCGGTTTGTCAGCGAAGCGCGGGACGAGCCGCCGGATATCGATGTGGATTTCGAGCATGAGCGGCGCGAGGAGGTGATTCAGCACATCTATGAGCGCTACGGGCGTCACCGGGCGGGGCTCTGCGCCACCGTCATCCATTATCGCGGCAAGCGGGCGATCCGCGAGGTCGGGCGCGCGATGGGGCTGAGCGAGGATACCATCGCCTCGATGGCCAGCCAGGTCTGGGGCTGGGGGGCGAGCGGGATGCGCGCGGCGCGGCTGATGGAGATCGGGCTGGACCCGGACGACCCGAAGCTGGGTCAGGTCCTCGACCTCGTGGACGAGATACAGGGGTTTCCCCGCCATCTGTCCCAGCATGTCGGCGGGTTCATCATTACGGAGGGCAGGCTGGATGAACTGGTGCCGATCGAGAACGCGACGATGGAGGATCGGACGGTCATCTGCTGGGACAAGGACGATATCGACGCGCTGGGCATCCTGAAGGTCGATGTTCTGGCGCTGGGGATGCTGACCTGTATCCGCAAGGCGTTCGGCTTGCTGGAGAGCCATCTGGGCATCGACCATACGCTTGCGACGCTACCGCCCGAGGACCCGGCGGTCTATGACATGCTGTGCCGTGCCGACAGTCTGGGCGTGTTCCAGGTGGAGAGCCGGGCGCAGATGAATTTCCTGCCGCGCATGAAGCCGCGCAGTTTCTATGACCTCGTGATCCAGGTGGCGATCATCCGGCCCGGGCCGATACAGGGCGACATGGTGCATCCGTTCATCCGGCGGCGCAACGGCGAGGAGGCGGTGGAGTTTCCCTCGGACGAATTGGGCAAGGTTCTGGGCAAGACGCTGGGCGTGCCGCTGTTCCAAGAACAGGCGATGCAGATCGCCATCACGGGGGCCGGGTTCACGCCGGAGGAGGCCGATCAGCTTCGCCGGTCGCTCGCCACCTTCAAGAAGCATGGGAGCGTGAGCGATTTCCGCACCCGGTTCATCCGGGGGATGCGGGCCAATGGCTATGACCTCGACTTTGCCGAGCGGTGCTTTTCGCAGATCGAGGGGTTCGGCTCCTACGGCTTCCCCGAAAGCCATGCGGCGAGTTTCGCGCTGCTCGTCTATGCGAGCGCGTGGATCAAGCGTCACCATCCGGCGGTGTTTTGTTGTGCGCTGCTCAACTCGCAGCCGATGGGGTTCTATGCCCCCGCCCAGATCGTGCGGGACGCGCGCGACCACGGGGTCGAGGTGCGGCCGGTCTGTATCAACGCGAGCTACTGGGACAACGTGCTGGAGCCGGACGGCAAGGGGCAGCTCGCCGTGCGGCTGGGGTTCCGGCAGTTGCGCGGCATGATCGAGGAGGAGGCGACGTGGATCACGGCGGCGCGCGGCAACGGCTATACGGCCGTGGAGGACGTGTGGCGGCGCGCGGGGGTGTCGCCCCGGCTGATGGCGCGGCTGGCCGAGGCGGATGCCTTTGCCGCGCTGCGCCTGTCGCGGCGCGAGGCGCTGTGGCAGGCGCGCGCGATCGCCGGGGAGAAGCCCTTGCCGCTGTTCGCGGGCGATCTGGACGGCGAGGGGATCGTGGAGCCGGCGGCGCAGTTCCCGGCGATGAGCGAAGGCGAAGAGGTGGTGGAGGACTTCGTGTCGATGCGACTGACGCTCAGGTCCCACCCCATCGCGCTGATCCGGCACATGCTGACGCCGGGGGTGGTTCAGGCGGGGTGAGGGCTGTTTTCCGTGGCTGATGCGGACCGGGTCGCGGGTGTCTGTGCCGGGACCCTCACACCTCCCCCGCGTCCCGGATCGCCCCCTGCAACAGGTCGAGGAACACGGCGACGGCTTCGGGCGGTGCCTCCTCGCTGAACCGGGTGACACCGATGGAGACGCGGGCGCCGGGCAGGCGGATGTCGACGGGTTTCAGGTCCGCCGGCAGGTTTCGCAGGCCGGACTTGCCGTAGCACAAAAGCGCAATGGAGCCGCTGGCGGCGATCATCTGTTCGGCGTTGGAGAAGGAAAACATCTCGGCCGATTGTGCCGGGGGAATGGTGCCGGCGGCGCGGAACATGCGGTCGAAGAAGGCGCGGATCGGCGTGCCGTGGGGGGCGACGATCCATTGCTCGTCGGCCAGTTCCGCCATCGAGGGTCGCCGCCGGTGGACCGGGTGATCGGCGCGGGCGATCATCATGTAGTCTTCGTGGTAAAGGTGCGTTTCGACCATCTCGGGAAACGGCGAGGGGTCGCGCAGCACGCCGATAATGAGGTCGATCTCGCCGCGCCGGAGCGCTTCGACCAGCGTGTCGTAGCCGCCGGGAACCGCGACGAGGTGGACGTGCGGGTGCGCCCGCGTAATCTCGCCAAAGGCCTGAAGCACCATGCCCTGCCCGGAGAACGGCAGCATCCCGACCGAGACGCGGCCCACGAGCGCGTCGCCGGTTTCGGCCAGAAGCGTGGGAATATCGGTGAGGGTCGTCACCACCCGGTCCCACAGCGCGGCGAGGGCGCGGGCGGCGTCAGTCGCCTCCATCCCGCTCTTGCGCCGGATGAACAGCGGCGGCGTGACGTAGCCGGCAATATCGCCCAGCGCCTGACTCACCGCCGGCTGGCTCATTCCCAGAGCGCGGGCGGCGGCGGAGGCCGAGCCGTGGCGCACGACGGCGGCCACGGCGCGCAGGTGACGCCAGCGCAGGAGGTTGGGCAGGCGCAGCGCCCCCGACTGGTGGAGCACGCCGCGTTCCACCCCTTCGATGTCCGCCGCGACGCGCCGGCATTGCTCGATCACGATGTCGCCCATCGGCGTGGGTTCCGACCCGGACCAGCCGCGCTGGAACAGAGCGACGCCCAGCGCCGCCTCGGCATCGTGCAGCGTGCGGGAGAAGGCCGGTTGCGACATGGCGACCGATTCGGCGGCTTCGGACAGGCGCCGATGGTCGGACAGGGCGCGGATCACGCGGGTCTGGCGGGCGGAAATCGGGGGCTGGGGGCTTTCCATACTGGCATATAAGCAATTTGGCGCAAGATATACAATCTGCGCATAAGCAAAGGGCGCAGCCCGCCCCTACATACGATTCAACCACTTCCGGGAGGACCACGATGAGCGCCAAGACACTTCAGGACAGGCTGACGGGCTACGATAGCCCCTTCGCCATGCTCTATGACAACCAGATGGGGCGCTATCCCTTCCCGATCGAAGGTGAATACACCCATTGGGCCGAAGAGCAGCGCGCGTGGCGCGAGGGCGTGGCGCTGATGAACCAGAGCTTTCACATGACCGATCTCTATGTGAAGGGGCCGGATGTGATGAAGCTGCTGTCCGATATTTCGGTGAACAGCTATGCCAAGTTCGGCAAGGGCAAGGCCAAACAGATCGTCTGCGTGAACCATGACGGCTTTCTCATCGGCGACTCGATCGTGTTCGGGCTGGAAGATGACGAGGTGAATATCGTCGGTCGCCCCATCGTGCCGAACTGGGTGCAGTATCACGCTGAGACGGGCGGCTATGACGTCGTGTGCACGCGGGATGAGCGCAAGTTGGACGATCCCGACAACCGCCGCCTGACCTATCGTTACGAAGTGCAGGGGCCGAAGGCGCTCGATCTGCTCAACGAGGTGAACGAGGGCGGTCCGCTCACCACCAAGTTCTTCAACATGGGCGAGATCACCATCGCCGGCTGCAAGGCGCAGACGCTGTCGCATGGTATGGGCGGTGCGCAGGGGCTGGAGATCTGGGGCCCGTTCGACGAGGGCGACGCGGTGAAAGCGCGGATCATCGAGGCGGGCGAGAAATACGGCCTGCGTCTGGTCGGCAGCCGCGCCTATGCCTCGGCCGCCGCTGAATCCGGCTGGGTGCCGAGCGTCGTTCCTGCGATCTACACGGGCGAGAAGATGAAGCCCTACCGCGAGTGGCTCAAGGCCAACGCGTTCGAGGCGCTCTCGACCCTCGGCGGGTCGATGAAGACCGGGAACATCGAAGACTACTACATGACCCCGTGGGACGTGGATTATGGCCGCGTCGTCAAGTTCGACCATGATTTCATCGGGCGCGAAGCGTTGGAAAAGATGGCCGAGGAGCCGCACCGGCAGAAGGTCACGCTGGTCTGGAATCCCGAGGACGTGCTCAAGGTGAACGCGGGCCTTATGGATCAGGGCGCGCTGCCGACCAAGACGATGGATTTCCCGGCGGCGCACTATGCCTCCTACCCCTATGACGCTGTCACCAAGGGGGGTGAGCAGGTGGGTATCTCCATCGCGCCCGCCTATTCCGCGAACGAACGCGCCTGGATCTCGCTCGCCGTTCTGAACCCGGAAGTGGCGGAAACCGGCACTGAAGTGACGGTAACGTGGGGTGAACCGGACGGGGGATCGTCTAAAGCCACCGTCGAGCGCCATCGTCAGATCGACGTCCGGGCCGAAGTTCATCCGTGGCCCATCCACGACGCCGTTCGTCAAACGTATCGCAAGCAGACCTGAGGAGACCGACCATGTCCGTCGTCAATATGAAAGCCAGCAAGACCGCTCCCTTCGCAGACCTGCTTGAGGGCGTTTCCATCGAAGTGATGCCGCGCACCGCCGCCAAGATCGAGGATTTCACAAAGATCCTGCCCGCCGGCACGCGCGTCTATATCGCCCATATCGAGGGCACGCCGATTCAGGAGATGGTCGACACGGCCAAGCGCCTCGCCGCTGGCGGGTTCGAGGTCATGCCGCACTTCCCGGCCCGGATCATGCAGAACGATGCCGAGTTGAAGGACTGGATCGACCGCTACGTCTCGGAGGCCGGGGTCGAAACCGCGCTTCTGCTTGGCGGGAGCCCGACCAAACCGCTGGGTGCACTCGACAGCTCGATCCAGCTTCTCGAAACCGGCTATTTCGACGGGTTCAAGCGTCTGCACATCGCGGGCCACCCGGAAGGCAACCAGGACATCGACGCCAAGGGCGCCACGACCAATGTGGACGAGGCGCTGCGCTGGAAGCAGGCCTACAAGGACCGTTCGGGGGCCGAGATGGCCATCGCGACGCAGTTCGCCTTTGCCGCCAAGCCGGTGACCGACTGGGCCGAGCGGCTTCAAGCCATTGGCATCACCATGCCGATCCATGTGGGCGTGGCCGGTCCGGCCAAGCTCCAGACGCTCATCAAGTTCGCCATTGCCTGTGGCGTTGGCCCGTCGCTCGGCGTGTTGCAGAAGCGGGCGAAAGACCTGACCAAGCTGCTCAAGCCGTTCGAGCCGACCGAGGTTCTGACCGATTTCGCCGCCTACACGGCCGAAAATCCCGACAGCCTGATCGAGCGGGTCCATGTCTTCCCGCTTGGCGGCATCAACGCCTCGGCGGAGTTCATTCGCGAGAACAGCTGATCCGCTGACGGATGTGAACGACCAGCCCGTTGCCTGCGAAGGCGGCGGGCTTTTTCGTGCTCACTTGCCGCCGTTGAGAAGCCGGTCGTGGTGTTGGCGCAGCAGGAACAGCCCGGCGACCGCCAGAACCAGCGCGACGGTGAGCACATAAAGCGGCGCGGTCCAGTTCGGATCGTATTTCTGGAAGATCCCCGCCTTGGCGATCGAGGTGATGTGCATGAGCGGGTTCCACCACAGCACGTCCTGCACGCGGGGCGGGAAGTCTTCGTACAGAAACAGCACGCCCGAGACGATGAACAGGGGCCGTGCGGCAAAGCCCCACAGGCGCCCGGCGATAGGCAGTTCCATGAACAGGTAGCAGGTGAGGACGCCGAAGCCGAAGGCGAGCGCGACGGCGAGGGCCACGGCCAGAAGCACCGGGGGCAGGTCGAAGCGCAGCCCGTGGCCCGAGCCTGCGGCGATGGCGTAGAGCAGGATGAAATAGACCGCCGTGGCGGTCAGGGCGTTCAGCGCAAAGCGGGCCAGCACAGTGTCGAGCCAGATCACGGTCGGGAAGCGCAGGAGCGAGCGGGAGAATTTCAGCGATTGCGTCACCGGCCCGCCGACCTGTCCGAAGATCGCGAAGACGAGGTGGCCAGAGGCGTAATACATGATGAAGGACGTGCCGAGGCGCGGGGTCTTTTGCAGGAAGCTGAAGGCGATGGTGAGCGCCGCGATCATCAGGAGGGGCGAAAGAAACGCCCAGAGGTAGCCGCCGGGCGACTGGCCGTAGCGCGCCGACATCTCACGCAGGACGAGCGCGCCGACGGTGCGCAGGGTCGGGAAGCTGCGGCGGGCGGGGCCGGGGAGCGGTGGCGCGGTATCGCCGGTGGTCATCGCGCAGGCTCCTCGCGTTCTGGCGCCGGATGGCGCGATTATGTAGAAGGGGGCGAGCGAGATCAACGCAGGCGAAAGGAACGGCCCGGTGCCCGACGATACGGTGAGGACCCGGCAGGACAGCCCGCAGGTGATCGTGCGCCCGATGGCCGGACCCGCGCGGCGGCGCAAGCGGCATGTGGGGCTGTTGGCCTCGATCCTCGTCATCGTCGGCCTGCCGCTTGCGGTCATCGCCTGGTATGCCTTTGCGCGTGCGGTCGATCAGTATGCCTCGGACCTCGGGTTCACCGTCCGGCAGGAGGAACAGGGGCAGACGCAGGCGCTTCTGGGCAACCTCGCGCAACTGGCCGGTCCGAGTGCGAGCGGCGGGGCGCTGGACGGGGATATCCTGAACGAGTTCATCCAGAGTCAGGGGCTGGTGCGGGAAGTGGACGCGCGGCTCGACCTCTGGGCGCATTACAGTGCGCCCTATGAGACCGACCCGGTGTTCGCGCTGAAGCCCGGCGGGACCATCGAGGATCTGGTGGCCTACTGGCAGCGGGTCGTGACCATTGATTACGATCAGGCCACGGGGTTGATCGGGGTCGAGGTGCGGGCGTTTGCGCCGGAGTACGCGCAGGCCGTGGCCCAGGCGGTGCTGGAGGAGAGCCAGACGCTCGTCAACAACCTGAACGCGGCGGCGCGGCAGGATCTTCAGGACGCGGCGGAGCGCGATGTGGCGCAGGCGCTGGTGCGGCTCAAGGATGCGCGGGAGGCGCTCGTGGGCTTCCGCACGCGCACGCAGATCGTGGACCCTGAGACGGACCTCGAGACCCGGATGGGGGTGCAGAATTCGCTCCAGCAACAGCTTGCGCAGGCGCTGGTGGAATATGACCTGCTGGCGCAGTCGGCCGGGGAGACCGCGCCGAGCGTGATACAGGCGGAACGCCGGATCGCGGTGATCCGCGACCGACTTGCGCAGGAGCGGGAGGCGTTCGCTTCGGACCAATCCTATGCGGGGGTCGAGGGGTATCCGTCGCTGATCGCGCAATACGAAAGCCTGACCGTCGACCGGGAATATGCCGAGGAGACGTATCGCGCCGCGCTCGCCCAGCTGGATGCCGCCAAGGCGGGGGCGTCGCGCCAGACGCGATACCTTGCCGCCTATGTCCTGCCCACCCAGCCGGAGGCCCCGGCCTATCCGCAGCGCACGCAGATCGTGCTCATGGCGCTCCTGTTCCTGTCTTTGGGCTGGGCGCTCGTCGCGCTGGTTTACTACTCCATCCGCGACCGGAGGTGACGGCGTGCTCCGGGGCGTCGGGCTGACCAAATCCTATACCGTGAAGGGCCGGCCCAAGGTGGTGCTGGACGCGCTCGACTTCGAGCTTCCGACGGGCGTGTCGCTTGGGCTTCTGGGGCGCAACGGGGCGGGGAAATCCACGCTCCTGTCGATCCTGTCGGGCGCGATCCGGCCCGACGCGGGCGAGGTCGTGAGCGACGGCACCGTGTCATGGCCCGTCGGTCTGCGCGCGGCGTTCCACAAGGACATGACGGGCGTGCAGAACGTGCGGTTCGTCGCGCGGGTCTATGGCGTGGAGAGTGATGAGCTGGTCGAATACGTCCGCCATTTTTCCGAGCTGGGCGATCATTTCTACATGCCGTTCAAGACCTATTCGTCCGGGATGCGGTCGCGGATTTCCTTCGGGACCGCGCTGGGCCTGCATTTCGACACCTACCTCGTCGACGAGGTGACGGCGGTCGGCGATGCGGCGTTCAAACGCAAAAGCCGGGCGGTGCTGCGCGACCGGCTGGCCCGGTCGAGCGCGATCATGGTCAGTCACAACATGGCCGAGCTGCGCGAGATCTGCGATGCAGGGCTGGTGCTGGCCGATGGCAAGGGGCTGTGGTTCGACGATATCGACGCGGCCATAGACCATCACGAAGGGCTCATGGCCCGGCGCTGATCCTTAACACCCGGTGAAGAATCGCGTGGATTGCTCGGATAGTCCGCGCGCGTGTCACATTTCTGCGCCGCCCACCGCCACGGGAGCGCGCGATACCACCCCTGCCGATGCACTTGGGGGTGGTTATGGCGATACTCGTACATGGACATTTCATGTCCGGCGTTGAGGCGCTCGACACCGGGATCACGGACCTTGAGGTCGTGGCCGATGACGGGCTTCTGACGCTGTTCAGCCATTCCGGACGCAATGGCGGGCTGACGGGCTATTCCGTGCCCGTGAGCGGTTCGGAAGCGGTGGTGGATCAGGTGATCTACAAAACCGGCTGGCTCTTAGGCACGGGCGACGCGATTGCCATCGACGAGGCCCCCGGCGGGGGGCTGGAGGCGCTGTTCGGCTCTGCGCTGTCGGGTCGGATGAGCGGGTATGCCATCGCGGACTCCGGGCAAATCGGCAGCGTGTCGAACCACGCGGGATTTGGTGACGCTCTGGGTCGGCTTGTGGATATCGAGGTCGGGGCGGGCGGCGTGGCCTTTGCCGATGCGGGCGGGCAGTTCGGTTTTGCCACCCGCGCCGCGAACGGGACGTTTGGCGGTGTCACGGTCGTCGCGGATGACGCGGACACGCACCTTGCCCATGTCACGACGGTCGCGACCGCTACGGTCGGCGGTGCGCAGATCGTGATCGCGGGCGATGCGGGCGAGGACGGGGTGACGAGCTTCGTCACCACCTCCGGCACGCCGGTTGTCGCGGACGTGGCCGGGCCCGCGGACGGCATCGGGATCATGGCGCCCACCGACATCTCGGTGGTCGAGGTTCTGGGCCAGAGCTACGCCATTGTCGCCTCGGCCCAAGGGATGAACGGGGCGCTGACGGTCTTCCACGTCGCGCCGGACGGGACGCTTACGCGCACCGACCATATCACCGACAACCTGAACACCCGGTTCGGCGGCGTGACCGATATTGTCACGGCGGAGCACGACGGGCACGCCTACATCGCCGCTGGCGGCGCGGATGACGGCGTATCGCTGTTCACTCTGCTGCCGGGGGGACAGTTGCAGTTTCTCGACGCGATCGAGAACACCTGGACCGACGGCGCGGATGGGCAGGCGGCGCTGGCGGATGTGACCGCGATTGCGGGCGGCGTTCTGGACGAGAGGCTCAACCTCTTCGTTGCGAGCGAGGAGGTCGGCGGGCTCACACGCCTGACCTACGACCTGAGCGATCAGGGCGAGCAGGTCGTTCTGGATGCCGCGGGCGGGTCGGCCAACGGGTCCGGTGGCGCGGACCTGCTGGTGAGCGGGGCAGGATCGGACGCGCTGTCGGGCGGGAATGGGGACGATATCCTCGTGGACGGGGCGGGGACCGACATCCTGACCGGCGGCAGCGGGCGCGACACTTTCGTCCTGCGCGACGACGGGGTGCAGGACACGATCATGGATTTCGACCCGGCGCAGGACCGGCTCGACCTGTCGTCCTGGCCATTCTTCTACGACGCGTCCACGCTGACGATCACGCCGAACGCGAACGGGGCGGTGGTGTCGTGGCGCGACGAGGTGCTGGTGCTGCGCTCGGCGCAGGGCGGGCCGCTCGACCCCGGCGATGTCCGCAAGGCCGTGGCGGTGACGCCGGATCGCGCGATGGACCTGTCCGGCTACGACTTCCCCGACTGGGACGGCGAGCTGGAGGAGGAGCCGGTCTTTGGCTACGACATTTCCGATACGGAGGGCGACGACCTTGTCACCGGCGGGGCGGGAGCCGAGATGATCGCCCTGTCGGGGGGAGACGACGAGGTGCATGCGGGTGGCGGCGACGACCGGGTGGACGGCGGCGCGGGACGCAAGACCGTCCATCTCGACGCGGGCGACGATACGTTCGACGACAAGGACCAGAGCACCGCGCTCGACGGGGATATCGTGCGCGGCGGGGCGGGGGATGACACGCTGCTCATGGGCCTTGGCGCGGATGACGTGGATGGCGGCGAAGGGAAGGACCTGATCCGTGCGGGCGGCGGGGACGATACGGTGACCGGCGGCGCGGGCGCGGACGAGGCATGGCTGGGCGATGGCAACGACACCTATGTCGACAGCGACGACGACAGCCGATGGGACCACGACGTCGTCTATGGCGAAGCGGGCGACGATATCATCACGGCTGGCAGCGGGGATGACCAGATCGACGGTGGCGAGGGTGACGACCAGCTTGGCGGTCGGGCCGGGCAGGACATCATCTTTGGCGGCGGCGGCGCCGATTTCATCTGGGGTGCGCGGGGCAACGACCTGTTGCGCGGCGACGCCGGCAACGATGAGATCTATGGCGGTTCGGGCAACGACCACATGCTTGGCGGCGTAGGCGACGACCTGTTGGAAGGCGGTGACGGCGACGACGTGGGACACGGCGAGGACGGAGACGACACCATCCGGGGGCAGGCCGGGGATGACCATTTCATTGGCGATGCGGGCAACGACCGGATGTACGGCGACGCGGGCTCCGACCGGCTGGTCGGTGGCGACGGCGACGATGCGATCGAGGGAGGGGATGGTGCAGACTCCCTGTTCGGCGACGCGGGGGCGGACCGGATCATGGGTGGAAGTCAGAATGACAGCATCTGGGGCGGCGATGGCGACGACCGGATCTATGGCAACCTGAACGACGACATGCTGTCCGGCGGGACCGGTCAGGACGTGTTGTTCGGCGGTTGGGGCGCGGATCGGCTGAGTGGCGACGAAGGGAACGACGTGCTCCGGGGCGATGGTGGGAACGATGTGCTGTATGGCGGGCAGGGCGACGACCGGCTGTCGGGCAACGGGAACAACGACCGGGTCGAGGGCGGCGACGGGCGCGACGACATTTACGGCGGCTGGGGCTCGGATCTCCTCAATGGCGGCGCGGGTGACGACACGATCAGCGGCGAGAGTGGCCATGACAGGCTCTGGGGCGGCGGCGGGCACGACCGCATGTTCGGGCATCTGCACAACGACTGGATGGACGGCGGCATGGGTCGCGATTTCATGTACGGCGGCTGGGGGGCGGATACGCTCAAGGGCGGCTGGCATGCCGATCTACTCAAGGGTGAGGGTGGCAACGATACGCTCTTTGGCGAAGGGCACGACGACCGGCTTTATGGCGGAAGCGGGCACGACAAGCTCCTCGGCGGCTCCGGGCACGACTCGCTTTACGGCGAGTTGCACAACGACTGGTTGGCCGGAGGATTGGGGCAGGACCGGGTCTTTGGTGGTTGGGGCGACGACAAGCTCATGGGTGGCTGGCATGCCGACCTGCTGAAGGGTGATGGCGGGAACGACCGGCTTTATGGTGACGGACACAACGACGTGCTGATCGGGGGCCGGGGCAACGACCGGCTGTGGGGCGGGTCCGGGGCCGACAGTTTCGAGTTCTGGCGCTGGGACGACCGCGACAAGATTTACGACTTCAGCATGGCCGATCAGGTGGTGCTTCACGATGTGGCGCGGTCGATGGTGTCTGTCTATACCGCGAACGGCAGCACCTTTATCGAATGGGGCAATGAGCAGGTCGAGCTGGTCGACTTCACCCACGGGGGGTTCGACAAGTGGGATATCGTCTTCGAGTGAGGCGGCTCAGGTCAGGAAGCTGTCCAGCGTGATCGCGTCGGCAAGCCGGTCGGCATCGGTGATGCCGAGAAACAGAAGGCTCTCGCCGCTCGCGAAGGTCAGCGCGAGGGCGTTGCCCTGCTGCGTGGCGGTCGCCAGCACGGTGTCGAGGGGTTGCCCGGCGAGCAGATCCTGATCCAGCCGCAGGGAGTCGCGTGCCGGAAGGAAGTCCGTGAGCGTGTCTTGGCCGTCGCCCATGCGGAAAACGAACGTGTCCTGCCCGAAGCCGAGCGTCACCGTGTCGTCCCCCTGCCCGCCGTAGACCATGTCGTTCCCCGGGCCGGCGCTGATCGTGTCGTCACCGTCGCCGCCCCGGATCGAGTCACGCCCCTTGCGGCCCATGATCGTGTCGTCGCCCGCCTGTCCGTGGATCGTGTCGTTCCCCCGTCCGGCCATGAGCATGTCGTCGCCCGCGTTACCCTTGAGCGTGTCGTTGCCCCTGCCGCCGGAAACCCAGTCGTCGCCGGTGCCGCCGAAAATTTGGTCGCGCCCGCGGTGGGCCGTGATGCGGTCAGCCCCGTCGCCGCCAAAAGCCGTGTCGTTGCCCCGGCCGGAGAAGAGCGTGTTGTCCGCCGCGTTGCCGATCAGGAGGTCGTTGCCGCCGCTGGTGCGCGCGTTCTCGATCACCACGCCCTGCGCGATGGTGAAGCCCCCCGCGATGGCGCGCGCGGCGGAGAGGTGGCCGCCCCCGCCGGGGCCATAGTCCAGCGTGGCCGCGCGCAGGTCGATCACCGCGTCGCGCCAGCCGTCATAGGCGATGGTGTCGGTTCCGCTTGCGTCCCAGATCGCCTCCCACGCCGTGCCGACCGCATTCAGCTCCGGCAGGAGGTAGGTGTCGTCGCCCGTGCGGGTGCTGAGGTTCGCGCCGTAGAGCGCCTGAAGCGCCGCGATGTCGAGCGCCATCGGCCCCGCCTCATATCCCCAGTCGCCCGACAGCGCGCCGTAGGTGCCCACGTCGCCCGCGTTCCAGCCGGAGTTGTAGGACATGGTCGTGTAGAGGCCCTGATTGAGCGCCGCGCTCCCGAAATCACCGAACGCGTAGGTGACGCCGCGCATCTGGGTCGAGGTCCCGCCGGTGTCGTGCGGATGGGCGAGGCCGAGGCCGTGGAGCATTTCATGCGTGAAGACGACGAAGCCCGCCCCGCCCCGTTCGAGGTCGCCGCCCGGCAGCCTGTCCCACTGCGCACCGTTCATGGTGCCGGTGCCTGCGCCGGGCGCGCCGGGCGGAGAGAAGTAGCCCAGCACGCGGAAGGCTTCGAGTTCATCGGTGTCGAGCCCGATGGTGAAGTCGGCGGCGCTGGCGGAGGCGGTGCGGCTGAAGGTGACGTTGGTGACCGCTTCGATCCGGGCGAAGGCCGCCATCGCGCGGTCGATTTCATAGGGCGTCCAGCCCTCGGACGTGATGCCGTCGACCAGTGTGCCCGCGCCGGCGAAATGGACTGCGATGTCGGTGTCGGCCACCTGGCTCCCCCACAAGAGCGCCTCGGCGGGGGTGCCGCCCAGTGACGCGACGGTGAGCGCGTAGCCGCCAGTGATCGCGCCGGAGGCATAGGCATCGACATAATAGGTGCCGGAACGTTTCGCGGTGTGCGTGATCTGCGCGGCCGGGTTGTCCGGCGCGATGTCGAGACCGAGCGCCACGAGCGCGCCGGTGGGGTCGTATAGGTCCAGGATCGGGTCGGCGAGCGCGGAGGTGCCTGCGCCACGCAGGGTGATGGTCACTTCCTGCCCTGCGGTCAGGTCCAGCCGGTACCAGTCCTCGTCAAAGACGGTCTCGATCGCCCCCGCGCGGGTCGTCCCGACCGAAAGCTCGGCCAAGGTCGTCCTGTCACCTGCAATGTCGGTCATCACCACCCCGGCGTTCGACGCCCCCACGACGCCCGCCCATGTTTACGGTTTGTTTATCTCAAAAGGGAGTAAAACTCTCGGCAATGGTAAACCGGCCTAGAGCGGTTGCGCGGAGAACACCGGGAGCGGCACGCCGCTGTCCATCGCGACGGCAAAGGCGGTGGCCGTGTCCAGCGCCTCGCGGATGGTGACGTCCATGTCGAGGTAGCGGTAGGTGCCCAGCCGCCCGACGAAGGTGACGCCGCTTTCGGCCTCGGCGCGCGCGACGTAATCGGCCAGCAACGCTTTCTCCTCCACCAGACGGATCGGGTAGTAGGGGATGTCATCGGGGCCGCAGGCGCGGGAAAACTCGCGGTAGAGCACGCTGCCTTCATGCTCCTCCCACGTTGCGAAATGCTTGTGCTCGGTGATCCGGGTGAAGGGCACGTCCGGGTCGCCGTAGTTCATCACCGCGCAACCCTGCCAGTCGCCCTCGGCCGTGAAGCGTTCGAAGTCGAGCGTGCGGTAGCCCAGCCGCCCGAGGTCGTAGCCGAAATACCCGTCCAGCGGGCCCGACCAGACGACGTGGTCGTGGTCCGCGCGCATCGCCGGATCATAGGGTGTGGAGAGGCTCAGGGTGATGTTCGGATGGTCGAGGATCGCCTGCACCAGCGGCGTGTAGCCGTGCTCCGGCATCCCCTGGAACCTATGAAAGAAGTAATTGTCGTCATAGTTGAACCGCACCGGCAGCCGCTTGAGAATCGAGGCGGGAAGCTCGGTCGGCGAGCAGCCCCACTGTTTCTCAGTGTAGCCCTTGAAGAAGGCTTCGTAGAGGTCAGGGCCGACGAAGCGCAGCGCCTGTTCCTCGAACGTCTGGGGGTCGTTGATGGAGGTGTCGGCCTGCTCCTCGATAAACGCGCGCGCCTCGTCCGGGCGCATCGTCTTGCCGAAGAACTGGTTGATCGTATGCAGGTTGATAGGGAGCGAATAGACCGCGCCCTGCGTCGTGGATTTCACCCGGTTGCGGTAGGGTTTGAACCGCCCGAAGGCGTTGACGTAATTCCAGACCTCTTCGTCATCCGTGTGGAAGATATGCGGGCCGTAGACGTGGACCATGACGCCCGTTTGCGCGTCCCGTTCGGTATGGCAGTTGCCGGCGACGTGGTCGCGGGCGTCGATCACGGTCACGTCGTGCCCGGCCTCGGCCATGCGCCGCCCGATCACCGCCCCCGAGAACCCTGCGCCTACCATCAGGAATTTCATGGATTTTCCTCCGCTGACGCGCCCTCCTGTGCCACGAAGGCCGGGGTCGCGCAAGGCGCGGGCTTGTCGCGCCGGCGGTTATGGTGGCACAACGATGTGGCTTGTTTTTCTGAGGGGCGATGATGTGAGCAGGGACGGGTCCAACTGGATGGCCGTCGACTGGTCCGAGGGCCGGTTGCGGATTTGGGTGATTGGCGCGGATGGTGAGGTCGCGGCGCGCGAAGAGGCCGACGTGGGCGGTGAGACCGGGTATGAGGCGGTCCTCGGCCCGCTGATCGCGCATCATCTGGACGACGACAGCGAGACCGACATCCTGATCGCCGGCGATCCGGCGGGGCCGGAGGGCTGGCGCGCGCCAGAGCTGCGCGCGGTGCCGTGCCGGCCGCCCGAGGCGGGCGATGTTACGCCCGTCGAGGCGCGGGACGGACGGATGCGCGTGTCGCTGGTCACGGGTATCCGGCAGGAGACGCCTGCGGGTCTGATGCTGTCCGATGCCGTGCGGGTACGTGGATTCCTTGCGCTCAACGATACGTTTGATGGGGTGCTGTGCCTGACCGGGATGCGCACGCGCTGGGTCCATATCAGCGCAGGCGAGATCGTCAGTTTCCAAAGCCATTTGACCGGCGACCTGGTGCGCCAGACACTCGCCGGTCTCGGTGTGTCGGGACAGCCCGGACAGGGGATGGGCGAGGCGGTGTCGGATGCCCTGTCCCGGCCCGAAAGCCTTGCAGCGCGGCTGGGGTCCATCGAGGCCGCGCACCGGCTGGGGCGGGCACCCGAGGCTGATGTTCTGAACGAGGTCTGGGGCCTGTTCCTCGGGCTGGAACTCGCAGGTGCGCGGCCCTACTGGCTGGGTCAGCGCGTGGCGCTGGTGGGGTCGGGCACGCGGATGGAGGCCTATCGCAGCGCCATGTCCGCGCAGGGGGTCTTGCTGGAAACCGGGGAGGAAGAAGACACTATTCTTGCCGGATTCCGCGCGATCCGGGGCTAGGCCCCGACCGCGTCGCGCGCCACGGACACGGCTTTCAGGACCGCAAAGACCTGTTGCCCTTCGCGCAGGTTCATCGTCGCGACCGAGCGGCGGGTGATCCGAGCGAGGATCAGGTTGCCGCCCGCCGAAAGCTGCACCAACGCGCCGGGGCCGTCGCCCATGCGGATGTCGCGCACCGTTGCTTCGAACACGTTGAGCGCCGAGATCCCCTCGGGCCGGGTGGTGGCGAGCATGACGTCCTGTGCTTCGATATGGACCCGGAGCGGGGTGCCCACGGGCGGCGCGACACGGGGGATGAGAATACGTAGGCCGCCCGCGTCCAGCTCGGACACCCCGTCGTCGTGATGGGCGATCACGGTGGCCTCAAGAACCGCGCCTGCGGCACCGGGTCCGAGCGGGGTGACGCGCGGGTCCGCCATGACTTCGCCCGCCGGTCCGGCCGCGCGCAGGCCGCCGTCCTCCAGCACCGCGATGGTGGTGGCGAGGCGTGCGACCTCGGCGGCGGCGTGGCTGACGTAGAGGATCGGGATGTCGAGCTCGTCGCGCAAACGCTCGAAATAGGGAAGGATCTCGGCCTTGCGGTCCTCGTCCAGCGCGGCGAGGGGTTCGTCGGCGAGGAGCATCCGGGGTCTGGACAGAAGCGCGCGCCCGATGGCGACGCGCTGCCGCTCGCCGCCCGAAAGTGCGCCGGGTCGGCGGGTGAGGAGCGCGCCGATCCCCAGCATCTCGATCACCCGGTCGCGGGCCGGTCCGGTCGCGCCGGGTGGTGCGAAGCGGGTGCCATAGTCGAGGTTGCGCGCCACGCTCATGTGCGGAAACAGCCGCGCGTCCTGAAAGACGTAGCCGAGACGGCGCTTGTGCGGTGGAAGCCAGACGCCGGTATCGCTGTCCATCAGGACCTCGCCCCCGACCGCAATGCGCCCCCGGTCGGGGCGGGTGAGGCCCGCGACGGCGTTGATGACGCTGGTCTTGCCCGACCCCGAGCGACCGAAGAGCACCGTGACCCCCGCAGGCGCGGTGAAGGCGACCTCAAGGGTGAAGGCGCCGAGGGTCTGGTGAATGTCGATCTCCAACGTCATCCGCGCACCCTCCGCGCGATGCGCTGGGCCGCGACCTCGGACAGAATGAGCGCGAGCATCGCGATGGCGATGGACACCGCGACGAGGCGCAGGGCCGAGCTTTCGCCGCCGGGCACCTGAAGGAAGGCGTAGATCGCGGAGGGCAGCGTTTGGGTCTGGCCGGGGATGTTGGAGACGAAGGTGATCGTCGCGCCGAACTCCCCCATCGCCTTGGCGAAGGCGAGGATGGCACCGGCAAGGATGCCGGGAAGGACCAGCGGCAGGGTGACGGTCAGAAACACGCGGATGCGGGAGGCGCCCAGCGTGGCCGCGGCCTGTTCCAGTTTCGGGTCCACCGCCTCGATGGACAGCCGGATCGCGCGGACGAGAAGCGGGAAGGCCATGATCGCGGCGGCGAGCGCGGCGCCGGTCCAGCGGAAGGCGAAGACGATGCCCAGCGGTTCGAGGACCGCGCCCAGCGGCCCCTGCCGCCCGAACGTCAGGAGCAGCAGGTAGCCGGTCACGACGGGGGGCAGGATCAGCGGCAGATGGACGAGGCCGTTGAGGATCTGTCGCCCCGGAAACCGCCAGCGGGCGAGCGCATAGGCGACGAAGATACCGAGGGGAAGCGAGGCGAGGGTGGCCCAGATGGCCACCTTGAGCGACAGGGCCACCGCCTGCCATTCCTGCGGCCCGAGCCAGTCCACCCGCTACTCCGGAATGACGCCGAAGCCGGCGGCGGTGAAGATCGCGCGCGCCTCCGGTCCGGTGAGGAAGGCGAGGAACTCCTGGTTCACGGGGTTCCCGCTCGACGTGGTTGCGGCCGCCGGGTAGACGATGGGCGGGTGGCTGTCCGCCGGGAATGTGGCGAGGACGCCCACGCGCGGTTCGGCGCGGGCGTCGGTGGCATAGACGATGCCCAGCGGCGCCTCGCCCGTCGCGACGAGGGCCAGCGCGGCGCGCACGTTGTCGGCCTGCGCGACGCGGCTCGCCACCTGGGGCCAGAGAGCCAGCGCCTCCAGCGCCGCCTTGCCGTAGATGCCCGCCGGGACGGCCTCGACCAATGCCATTGCGAGGACGCCATCGCCAAGCTGCGCGGCAAGGTCCGTGTCGGGGCCGAGCGTGATCGGTTTCGGACGGCCCGGTGCGATAAGGACGAGGTCGTTCCGCAAGACCTCCACTTCGCTGTCGGGGTCGATGGCGCCGTTTTCGATGAGGTTGTCAATCCACGCCCGGTTGGCCGAGATGAACAGGTCCGCGGGCGCGCCTTGCGCGATCTGGCGGGCGAGGACGGACGAGCCAGCGAAGGACAAGACGACGTCGTGTCCTGTCGCGGCCTCGAACTCCGCGCTCACGTCCTCCAACACCTCGCCAAGGCTCGCGGCGGCGAACACGGTGATCTGTCCGGCCCCGGCGGTGAGGGGCAGGAGGGTCAGAAGGGCGGTGAGGAAGAGGGGCAAGCGTCGCATCACGCCACACCTTAACCGCGCCGCTACCCCCGGTGGCAAGCGGTCATTTGGCCGCCGGGGTTGGGAGTGCGCCGGGCCTAACTTCTTGAATCCGCCTTGAGATCGTCATGGTCGCGGGGCAAGGTAAGCGCGATCTCAAGCGTCGAAAGGGACCGCGGATGAGCACCAAGACGATCACGCCCGTTCTGCTGTGCGGCGGCTCCGGCACGCGCCTGTGGCCCTTGTCGCGCAAGAGCTATCCCAAGCAGTTCGTGCCGCTCGTGGGTGAGACGACGCTGTTCCAGTCTTCGGCCAAACGGCTGTCGGGCGGGACCGACGCGATTTCGTTCGAGGCGCCGGTGGTCGTGACCAATTCGGATTTCCGGTTCATCGTGACCGAGCAGCTTCACGCCATCGGGATCGACCCCGGCGATATCCTGATCGAACCCGAGGGGCGCAACACGGCGCCTGCGGTTCTGGCCGCGGCGCTGCGGATCGCGGCGACCAATCCCGAGGGGATCATGCTGGTGGCGCCTGCGGATCACGTCGTGCCGGACGAGGCGGCGTTTCACCGGTCGGTTGAGGCAGGGCTCGCGGCAATCGAGGCGGGCGACCTCGTGACATTCGGGATTACGCCGACCCGGGCCGAGACAGGCTATGGCTACCTCGAACTCAGTGAAAAGCCGGATGCCACCGGCGCGCCGATCAAGCTGGGACGGTTCATCGAGAAACCGGACGCGGCGCGGGCCGAAGAGCTGGTCGCGGCGGGAACTTACCTGTGGAACGCGGGCATCTTTCTGTTCCGCGTGGCCGACATCATCGAGGCGTTCGAGGCCCATGCGCCCACGCTCATCGACCCTGTGCGCAGCTCGCTGGACGAGGCGCGGGTGGATCTTGGGTTCCTGCGGCTCTCGCCGGAGGCGTGGCAGGGGGCCGAGGACATTTCCATCGACTACGCCGTGATGGAGCGGGCCTCGAACCTGTCGGTCGTGCCGTTTTCGTCCGAGTGGTCCGACCTTGGCGGCTGGGACGCCGTGTGGCGCGAGGCGGGGCCGGATGCGGACGGGGTCGTCACCTCGGGCGACGCGACGGCGATTGATTGCACGAACACGCTGCTGCGTTCGGAGAGCGAGCGACTGGAGGTCGTGGGGATCGGGCTCGACAACATCTTCGCCGTGGCGATGAACGACGCGGTGCTGATCGCGAACATGGACCGGGCGCAGGACGTGAAGCTCGCGGTCAATGCGCTCAAGGCCAAGGGTGCCGATCAAGCCACGCATTTCCCCAAGGATCACCGCCCGTGGGGCTGGTTCGAGAGCCTTGTCGTGGGCGGGCGGTTTCAGGTGAAGCGTATCCTCGTCCATCCCGGTGCGTCGCTCTCGTTGCAAAGCCATTACCATCGTTCCGAGCACTGGATCGTGGTCGAGGGCACGGCGAAGGTGACGGTGGAGGATACCGTGACGCTCGTGACCGAGAACGAGAGTGTCTATATCCCGGTCGGCTCCAAGCATCGGATGGAGAATCCGGGGCGGGTGCCGATGGTGCTGATCGAAGTGCAGACCGGCACCTATGTCGGTGAGGACGATATCGTCCGGTACGAGGACATTTACGCACGCGATTGAGGTCAGGTGACCGATCCTGGCGGGTCATTGGCCACTTTCCGAAAACGGATTGTTTCCCTTTCTGCCTTTTTGGTCCGTTTCCGCATGAATTGTGGCGGGATCGCCCGCTGGTCTGAGGCTTTGCGCCACCCTCGCCGCAATCTGGCGCCGTTGTCACCAAATCGTCCATTTTGCCTTAAATACGCATCAATTTGTGACGACTCGCCCCCAATTTCGTCCCGAACTGTAGGTAAACCTTACCTTCAGGCGGCCCCGAGACCCGGTGGCTGCGACAGATTGACCGAAAGGCGGATGGCGTGGCCAGAGCGCAGGCAGGACAGCAAGGCAAGGCCGGGGGCATGAGCGCGACCGACTTCGTCGCGCGCGTCGGCCCGGCTTTGTTCGACGCCTTTGCCCATGCCGATGCGGCGCCCTCGCTGGACGTGTCCTTCCTGAAACACTCGGCCCACTCGGTCGTGTTCCGTGCCGAGATGGACGGGGGCGATGTGGTGGTGAAGGTCTTTGGCGAGGGGGAAAAGGCGTCGGATCGTTACCAGCGCGAGCTTGGGGCGATGGAGGCGGCGCGGGCGAGCGGACTTGTTCCGCGCCTTCGGGGCCATGAACCGCGCACCCGCGCCGTGATCCGTGACTTTGTTCCCGGCCGTCCGTTGAACGAGTCGGTGACGTCCCGCACGCTGGCCGCCACCTGCACGCGGTTGGGCCGGTGGTACGGCGCGTTTTCGCGTATTCGCCGCGTGGACGGCACGAGCGGAAACTGGGGTGAATACCTCGATGGGGTCGCGGCGCTCGATGGCTGCGGGGCCATCTCGGATGTGTCTCTGTTCCTGCGCGATTTCGACTTTCCCTGCGTCTCGCTCGCCAAGAACGACGCGGCGCTGTCCAATTTCATCCTGTCCCCCGACCGGGGACTGCTGGGTATCGATTTCGAGTGCGCGCGGTTCAAGCCGCTTGGCTGGGATATTCTGCTTACGGCGCGGGCCTTGTCGCGCAACTGGCCGGGGCGGACCGACGAGGTCTGCGACATCCTGTGCCGCGAGTTTTGCAGGTCGGGGATCGGTCATTTCGATCGGTTCCGCGTCCTGACCAAGAGTTTTGTAATCGGTTCGCTGTTCGAAAAGACATTCATTTCGGAGGCGCCGAATGCCCGAGACGCTCACGATCAACATTGACGACGCGACCCTGCCTGAAAGTGGGGGTTTGCTGGAAATCGACGTGTCGGATTTCGCCATCGACGAGGATGATGCGAACATCATCACGTTTACGGACGGAGGTGATTTCGCCGGAGGTGACGCGTCGGGGATCGAGTTGGCGTTCATGGGAAAAGACGACGACGAGCCGGACGAGTTCTGGTTCGACCTCGCCGCGTTCAATGACGACTTCAGCATCGAGATCAAGAGCGAGGGGCCGGAGGACACTTTCTTTTTCACACATGTCGACAGTTTTTCGGTCGCGGGCGGGATCTACACGATCAACTACAAGGGGTCGGATGATGTGATGCAGACCATCACGCTCGATCCCGGCGCGGCGTCGGTCATGCTGTTGTGCCTTGCACGCGGGACCAGCATTGCAACACCGACGGGCGAGGTGCCTATCGAGCGGCTCGGGGTGGGCGATCTGGTGCTGACCGCGACGAACGGGCCTGCGCCGATCCTGTTCGCCGGGCGGCGCAAGGTGACCTTTCCGGCGGGCGATCACAGCCAGAAACCTGTGCTGATCCCGGCCCACGCCATCGCGCCGAATGTGCCGGAGGCGGACCTGTCCGTGTCTCCCCTGCACCGGATTTTCCTGTCCGGGCCGGGGGTCGAGATTGCGACGGGGCACCCGGTCGTGGCGGTTCCGGCAAAGGGCCTCGTCGGTTGGAGGGGGATTCGCCAGAAGTCGGGGCAGCGGCAGATCGAGTATTTCACGCTTCTTCTGCCTCGCCACGAGGCCATTCTTGCCGAAGGTGCGCCGGTCGAGAGCCTGTTTCCGGGCGAGCAGGCGCTGGCCCATCTGCCGGACGCTGACCGGCGCGAGATCGAGGCGGCGATGCGGGACAACGATGTTTCCTGCGATCCGGCGGCCCCGTTCCTGACATCTCAGCAGACGCAGGAGCTGGTCGCGGACCTGCGAGATTTCGCGGTGCACGAGCAGGGCGACCCGATCATTCACGAGCTCGCACCGGCCTGACGCGCGCTACTTGCTGGGAACGCCCTTGCTGCGCCGCTGCCGCTTCTGGGCGGCGATCCGGAACGGTGCGTTCGGGGCGCCGAAACCCGCGTAGCCCGGCTCGCGTTGCAGGATCTCGAAGAACAGCCCGCCCGCGAAAGCGCGGGAGTAGGTCTGGAAGAACGCGCCCGTGTCGGTTTCATCATAGAGCAGGTTGAGTGTCTGCATCCGCGCCAGAAGCGCGGGGTCGATGTCGAACCGGGCGGCGAGGTCGTCATAGTAATTCTGCGGCATCGGCAAGGGTTCGAATCCCCGCGCGGCGAGGGATTCGGCGGTGGCGAAAATATCGTCGGTGGCGAGCGCCACATGCTGCACGGATGCGCCGAAGGTTTCGGACAGGAACCGCCCAGCGAGCGTGCGGTGGCTGTCGGCACCGTTCAAGGTGATGCGTAACGCGCCATCCGGACTTTCGACGACCTGACTGCGCACGAGCCCGTCGGGGTCGAACACATCAACCATCGGCGATTTCCGCATGTCGAAGATCGACGTGTAGAACAGCGTCCAGGACAGCATGTCTTCATAGCTCATGGTCTGGGCGAGGTGGTCGATCCGGGTGATCCCGGCGCCCTCGGGGGTCGTGCCCGCGCCGAACTCCACGTCCCAGACATCGGCCAGCCCGCTGCGGTCGTCGATGAAATGCAGCACCGATCCCGACAAACCGCGGATCGCGGGAATGTCCAACTCGCCCGGTCCGATGGGTTGTGCGAACGGTTCGGTCCCGAGCGCGGTGGCACGCGCGGTGACGGCCCCGGCATCGGCGACGGCGAGCCCGATGTCGCAGACCGTGGTGCCGCGCGTGTTGAAGGTGGCGCCCGCGTGACCCTTGGTCTCCTGATTCACAACGATGCGGACCTCGCCCTGCTGCCAGAGCGTGACTGCCTTGTTGCGGTGGGTGCCGGTTTTCGTGAACCCCATCGTTTCAAGCAGGGCCTCCAGCGACTGTGCCTCGTCCCCGCGAGTCGCGAATTCGACGAAAGACACGCCATCCGCCCGGACCCGCCCGGGCATCTCGGGCATGTCGAGCGTGAGCCCCGGTTCGGTCCGCCGCACATCGTCCATGAGCGCCATGAGCGAGCGGTAGCCGTCCTCGGCCACGCCGCGGGTGGAGCCGCCGCGGAACTGGTCGTTGAAGATTTCCAGGCTGACCGGTCCGGCGTAGCCCGCCGCCATGACCGCCCGCATGAAGGCGGTGACGTCGAGGTCGCCCTCCCCCGGCATGTTGCGGAAGTGGCGCGACCAGTAGAGCAGGTCCATGTCGATGCGCGGCGCGTCGGCCAGTTGCACGAAGAAGATCTTGTCGCCGGGGATGCGCCGGATCGTTTCTGGGTCGATGTCCCGGGCGAGCGTGTGGAAACTGTCCAGAACCAGCCCGATGTTGGGATGGTCCGCGCGCCGCACGATTTCCCACGCGTCGCGGTGATCGTTCACATGGCGGCCCCAGGCCAGCGCCTCATACCCCACGCGCATCCCGCGCGCCGCCGCCCGTTCGCCGAGCGCCGCGAAGTCGTCTGCCGCGCGGTCGATGCCGCCCAGTGCTTTCGGGTGGCACGAGGAGCAGTAGAGGACAAGGTCCGTGCCCAGCTCTGCCATCAGGTCGAACTTGCGCTCGGCCCGGTCGAACGCCTTGGTCCGGTAAGGCTCCGGCAACCCCTCGAAGTCGCGGAAGGGTTGGAACAGGGTGATGTCGAGCCCGTGGTCGCGCACCATCCGCCCCACGTCGCGCGGGCTGCCGTCATGGGCGATGAAGTCCTGCTCGAAGATCTCGATGCCGTCGTACCCCGCCGCCGCAATCGCTTCCAGCTTCTCGGTCAGAGAGCCGGAGATGGAGACGGTCGCGATGGAGGTTTTCATGGCGTTATCCCTGGTAGCCGAGCAGACGCGGCAGGAAGAGCACGAAATCCGGGACGAAGGTGATGATCATCAGCGCCACGAACAGCGCAAGGATGAAGGGCACCACGTCACGAATGATCCGCCCGATCGGCTCGCTGGTGATGTTCGACGTGATGAACAGGAGCAGCCCGTAGGGGGGCGTGATGAGGCCGAGCATTGCGTTCACCACCACGATCACCCCGAAATGGACAAGGTCGATGCCCATCGCCTGAACGGAGGGGATGAGGATCGGCACGATGATGAGCAGGATCGCCCCGCCTTCGAGCACCATGCCCAGAAGCAGGAACAGCACGTTGATGACGATCAGGAACTGGAACCGGGTGAATTCGTATTGCGACAGCAGATCCGCGATGGAGACCGGCAGTTGTTCGCGCGTGATGACGTAGTTGAACGTGATCGCGCCTGCGACGAGGACACCGACGCTCGCCGTCGAGCGGGCCGAGCCGAGGAGCGCCTCGTAGAACGCCTTGAACGTCACCGAACGATAAAGCAGCACCGAGATCAGGAGCGCGTAGAACGCCGCGACCGCGGCGGCCTCGGTCGGGGTGACGATGCCACCGTAGATGCCTCCGAGCAGGATCACGGGCAGCATGAGCGCGGGCAGCGCCTTCCACGTGATCCTGGGCAATTCGCGCAGTGGCACCACCTCGTCCACCGGGAAATCCCGGCGGCGTGCGATGATGTAGTTCATCACACCCATGGCGAGCGCCATGAGCAGGCCGGGCGCCATGCCAGCGGCGAAAAGGAAGCCGACCGACTGGTCCGAGACGATGGCATAAAGCACCATCGGGATCGACGGCGGGATGATCGGGCCGACCGTGGCGGTGGCTGCGGTGATCGCGGCGGCGTAGCTTTTGGAATACTTCCCGTCGCGGGTCATCAGGTTGATGATGATCTTGCCCATGCCCACCGCATCGGCGACCGCCGAACCGGACATGCCCGAGAAGATGAGCGACGAAACCACGTTCACATGGCCCAGCCCGCCCCGGAACCGGCCCACCAGCGCCTGCGCGAACCGGAGTAGCCGGTCGGCGAGCGACCCGATGTTCATGATGTCGGCGGCGAGGATGAACAGCGGGATCGCAAGCAGCGTGTAGTTGTTGAACAGCCCCTGCAACATCGTCTCGGAGGCGATCGAAGGGTCGAACCCCATGAGGACGAGGTAGACGAAGCTCCCCCCCATCATGGCGAGCCCGACGGAGGCGCCGAAGAGCGACAGGATGACGATCAGGATGAGCGTCAGGGTGAACGGTTCAATCATAGTCGTGCGTCTCCGCGCTCGCCCCGGTGTCGAACCGGGGGCCCGATCCCGTGATGCCCGCCCAGGCGGTCATCAGGCCGCGCACGGCGACCGACAGGGCGAAAGGAATGTAGATGATGAAGACCCAGAAGAACGGCACGCGGATATAGGCCGTCCGCTCGCGCATCATGAAGTCGATGTAGTCCCAGCTGGCAGGCAGGGTGTAGAGAAAGATCCCTGCGATGGTCAGCCCGGTGAACACATCCATGACCCGGCGCGGCCCGCGCGGCAGCGCGGAGTAGAGCACGTCGAGGCGGATGATGTCGGTCTCGCGCACCACGAAGGCGAAGCCGAACAGGATGCCCCAGAGCCAGGCGATCGTGACCCATTCGACGGTCCAGCCCACCGGCAGGTTGAGGAAATAGCGGAAGACGACCTGAAGCAGAAACGTCACGAACATCGAGAACAGGAGCAGGGCGAGGAAGTTCTCGGCCCGCCGCCCCAGCCAGGTCCACACAGTCTTGAGCCGGTCCATCCGCCCCTCCTTGGAAAAACGGCAGGCGAGTGATCCCGCCTGCCGCCGTTGCGTTATGCGTGCCGATTACATGCCAACGCCGACGATGGCGTCGACAAGGCCCTCGGGCCATTCTTCGGAGTACTTTGAGTCGCGGTAGACGCCCAGCACATGCTCCTGGAAGGCGGCGTTGTCGGGCTGGTAGACGTTGACGCCCGCTTCCTCGATCTTCCCGCGCAGTTCTTCTTCGAGCCTCAGGGTTTCTGCGTCGAGCTCGGCCTCGAAGTTGTCGGCGCATTCCTGCACCTTGGCCTGCTGGTCCTCGTTCATCTCGTTCCAGGTATCGAGCGAGATGGTGAACTCGTTCGCCGCGATCAGGTGCGCGGTGGTGCCCATGTGGGTCATCACTTCGTGGAACTTCATGCTGTAGGTCGCCGGGAAACCGTTGTCCTGACCGTCGATCGCGCCGGTCTGCATGGCGGTGTAGACCTCGGTAAAGGGCACCGGCACCGGGGTCGCGCCCATGGCTTCGCCCACGAACTGCCAGCCTTCGCCCGGCGGCATCCGCAGCTTCACGCCTTGGAGGTCGGCAGGCGTCATCACTTCGCTGTCGCCTTTGTAGCCCAGGTGGCGCGCACCGATGTAGGGATAGGCGAGGATCTTGACGCCCGCCTTCTCTTCGATCTCGGCTTCCAGATCGGCCAGCACGTCGCTGTCGTAGACCGCGCGCATGTGCTCGTAATCACGGAACAGGAACGGCGTGCCCAGAACCGAGGTCGAGGGCACCTGGTTGTAGAAGTCGAAGATGGCGAGGTTGCCCATGTCGAGGTTGCCGCGCTGCATGGCGGTCAACTCGGTGCCCTGCTTGAACAGCGTCGCGCCGTGATAGGACTGGAAGTCGAAGCCGTCGCCGAGGCATTCGCCGAAAGCCGAGCGCAGGATCTCGGTCCGGACGTCGGTTTCCGGCACGGTGTCCGAGTAGATCAACTCGAACTTGTCCTGGGCCGTGGCGGCCGTGGCTGCGACGATGGCCGCGGCGGAGATGGTGGTGAGCAAACGCATGGTAATCCTCCCTTTTGCGTTTCAGGTTGTTTCGGTGAAGGCCTCGAACGTGGCCCGCATCCGGTTTTCATCGGGGACAAGCCCCGAAAAGAGTTCAAAGGCGCGCACGGCCTGGAAGACGGCCATGCCGGAACCGTCGAGCACCCGGCAGCCCTTTGCCCGCGCGGCGGCAAGCAGCGCCGTTTCGCGTGGGAAATAAACGATGTCGGCGACCCAGTGACGCGCGTCGATCAGGTTCGGGTCGATGGCCATGCCGGGCAGTTTCGCCATGCCCATCGGCGTGGTGTTGACGATGCCGTCCGCGTCGCGTGTGGCAGCTTCCAGATCCGTGATCGCGCGTCCGCCGACGGCCGCGGCGAGCGCCTGTGCCGCGCCACCGGACCGGTCGAAGATTGCCAGGTTCTTCACGCCCACGTCGCGCAGCGCATGGGCGACGGCCCCGCCGGCCCCGCCCGCGCCCAGCAGGAGCACCGAGTCGCGCGCGGCATCGGGGAGACCCCGCCGCAGGCTTTCGGCGAAGCCCCAGAAATCTGTGTTGTGCCCGCGCCGCCGTCCATTCGCGAAAACGACAGTGTTCACCGCGCCGACCTTCTGCGCGGCGGGCGACAACTCATCGAGAAGGGCGATCACATCGCGCTTGTAGGGGAAGGTGACATTGAGACCGGCGAAGCCCTGGGCTTCGGCCTGTGCGATCAGGTCGGACAGGGCCGGTGCCTCGGCGATCGTGTCCGTGTCGATCAGATCGTAGCGGTAATCGAGGCCAAGCGCGGTGCCTTCGGCGATGTGCATGGCCGGCGTGCGCGACAGCTGGATGCCGCGCCCCACAAGCCCGACGCGCACCGCGCGCGGGTGGTCTGCCGGCGCTTTGGATGTGCGCTCTTGCAGGGGGCCACTGGCCATGTCTCGCAATCCTCCCTCGGTCGGGGCGAGTCGCCCGATCCGCCGCCAAATTGTAACCACGGTTTAAATTCGTCAACCACTTTTAACTTCCGGTTTAAAAATATCCATGCTACGCCTTCGTTCATCCGGGAGGAGGGAACTTGGCCAACACTCTGAAAGATAACGGTAAATCAAAGGGTAGCTGGAAGCAGAACCCGGAACGCGTGAAGCGGGATATCCTGAACGCGGCGATGGCCGAGTTTGCCCGAAGCGGCCTGTCCGGCGCCAAGATCGACGATATTTCGGCCAAGACCGATACGTCGAAACGGATGATCTATTACTATTTCGGCGACAAGGAGGGCCTCTACGCGCGCGCTCTGGAGGCCGCCTATGCGAAGGTCCGGGACGGGGAACGCAAGCTCGACCTGGACGCGCTCGCGCCACGCGATGCGCTCGAGGCGCTGGTCGCCTTTACCTTCGACCACCACCGCCGCAACCCTGACTTCATCCGCATGGTGATGATCGAGAACGTCCACCATGCCGACTACCTGCGCCAGTCCGAAGTCATTCGTGACCTGAACGCGGGGGCCATCTCGCGCCTCGCGAACCTGATCGCACGCGGCGAGGCGTCGGGCGATTTCCGCGCCGGTGTCGATGCGACCGAACTGCACTGGCAGATCTCGGCGCTGTCCGTGTTCAACGTGTCGAACAAGCCCACGTTCTCGGCGCTGTTCGGCAAATCCATCTACACGCGCGACGGGCAGGCCCGGTTGCGCGACCGCGCCGTGGCAATGGTGCTCGGCGATGTCCTGAAGAGGTGACGATGCTCAATTCGCAGATCAACGATTTCATGTCCAAGTGGAACGCCGAATGGGCGACGCTGAAAGCGGACGCGACCCCGCAGGACCGCCGCGCGCATTTCGAGGTCGTGGCCGCGAACATGGCACTGCCCAAGCCCGAGGACGTGGACGACAGCGCCGAACACTGGATCGACAGCGCGGCGGGCCGCATCCGCGTGCGCGTCTACCGGCACAGGTCGGGTGGCACGCAGGATTGCCTGATCTACGCCCACGGCGGTGCCTTCATGCAGGGCAGTCCCGAGACACATGCCGACATCACCGCACGCATCGCGTCGTGGAACCGCCAGACGGTCGTCAGCCTCGACTACGCATTGTGTCCGGAGCATCCCTTTCCGGCGGCCTTCGACCAGGCTTGCGACGTGGCGCGCTGGTGTCGGGACAATGCCGAGACCCTTGGCATCGACCCGGCGCGCATCGCCATCGGGGGGGACAGCGCGGGCGGCAACCTTTCGGCCGCCGTGGCCCTCGCCATGAAGGATTTCGGGTTCCTCGGTCAGCTTCTGATCTATCCCTGCACCGAGTTCGACCTCACCCGGCCCTCCATGATCGAGAATGCCGAGGCCCCGCTTCTCACGACCAAGGGCATGGCCGGGGTGAACCGGATGCTCGTCGGCGGTGCCGAGAACGAACACCTGCTGTATGAGGACCCGCGCGTCGCACCCTATGTCGCCGATGACCACAGCGGCCTCGCACCCGCCTTCATCGCGGTGGCCGAGAACGACCCCCTGCGCGACAGCGGCGTGGTCTATGCCGAAAAGCTGGAGGCCGCAGGCGTTTCCGTGACGCTCGACATGGGCGACGGGCTGATCCACGGCTACCTGCGGTCGATGGAATATTGCGACGATGCGCAAGCCAAGCTGCGCAAGATGACTGACTGGCTTGCCGCCCTGTGACCGGCCCCGTGACACCGTCGCTCGAGCTGGTCTTCACCATCGAGGCCGAGATCGATCCGCCCCGGTCCGCCGGACCTGCGCCGCACGGCGAGCGGTTGCATATCCCGATCATCGGCGGACGCGTTCATGGACCGCGCCTGACAGGGCGCGTCCTGCCCGGCGGCTCGGACTGGCCACTGATCGAGCCGGACGGCACCAGCCGGATCGAGGCGCGCTACACCCTCGAAGCCGAGGACGGGACGCTCATCTATGTCGTGAACAAGGGGATGCGCGTGTCCTCCGACACCGTCCGTGAGCGGTTGAGGGCGGGGGAAAGCGTCGCGCCATCGGACTTCTACATGCGCGCGGCCCCGGTCTTCGACGCACCGGACGGCCCGCACCGATGGCTGTCCGAGTCGCTCTTCGTGACCTCGCTCGCCCCGCAGGGCAGACGGATCGTTATCGACGTCTACCGGGTGGAATAGGGACTGTTTCTCGCAGGACATCCCGCGTGGCGGTTTTCAACCAACGGCACGACTGGCGCGACGTGCGGGGCAACCCGAGGGATATTCGAGGTGACATGCCGACCGCGCACCTTCCGTCGATGAGGAAAGCGGCGCGAAAACGACCGGTAAGTCATTGATTTCAGTGGTGAGCCGTGCAGGATTCGAACCTGCGACCCACTGATTAAAAGTCAGTTGCTCTACCAACTGAGCTAACGGCCCACTGCGGAGGGCTGACTAAGGCGGTGGGCGTGTGCGGTCAAGAGAAAAAACCGCATTCTCTTTCATTCATTTCGCGCCGGGCGTATATGCGCGCCATGAGCGCTCTGCCGACGGATACGGGCCTGCCCTTCATGAAGTGGCACGGGGCCGGCAATGACTTCGTGATCTTCGATTCACGGGGGCGGGAGGCTGTGACTTCCGAGGCGCTGGCGCGGGCCTTGGGCGACCGGCACCGCGGGGTCGGGTTCGACCAGCTGGCCGAGATCCGCGACAGTGATGCGGCGGACATCGACCTCGACTTCTGGAACAGCGACGGGAGCCGTGCAGGGGCCTGCGGAAACGCAACGCGCTGCGTGGCGCGCTACCTGTTCGATGAGGGCGGGCGCGACCGGCTGACCATCCGCACGACGCGCGGTGTGCTGGAGGCGCGGCTGGTGGACGGCGAGGTGCATGTGAACATGGGCCAGCCGCAGACCGCGTGGGACGAAATCCCGCTCGCGGGTGATGTGGACCGGCTGCATCTGCCGCTGGAGGGCGATCCGGTCGGTGTCGGCATGGGCAACCCCCATGCCGTGTTCTTCGTCGAGGATGCCGAGGCGATCGACGTGGCCGGGCGCGGGCGCGAGGTCGAGACCGATCCGCTGTTTCCCGAGCGCACGAACGTGGAATTCGCGCAGGTGCGCGGGCGCGACGAGATCAGGATGCGGGTCTGGGAGCGCGGGACGGGCATCACGCTCGCCTGCGGGTCCGGGGCCTGTGCGACCGCCGTGGCAGCGGTGGAACGCGGCCTGACGGACCGGACGGTGCGGATGGAGGTCGACGGCGGCTGGCTCACGCTCGATTGGCGCGAGGACGGGGTCTGGATGACCGGGCCGACCGCGCATGTGTTCGACGCGACCCTGACACGGGCCTTTCTGGAGTCTGTCTGATGGCGGCGACACCCCCAATTTTCGCGACGCTCGGCTGTCGTCTGAACGCCTATGAAACCGAAGCGATGAAGACGCTGGCGGAGGATGCGGGCGTCGAGGGGGCCGTGGTGGTCAACACCTGCGCCGTGACCGCCGAGGCGGTGCGCAAGGCACGGCAGGAAATCCGGCGGCTGCGGCGCGAGAACCCCGAGGCAAGACTGATCGTCACCGGCTGCGCGGCGCAGACAGAACCGGAGACCTTCGCTGGCATGTCCGAGGTCGATCTGGTTGTCGGCAATGCCGAGAAGATGGCGCCCGCGACATGGGCGCGTCTTGGCCCCGATTTCGTGGGCGAGACCGAGCGGGTGCAGGTCGACGATATCATGTCGGTGACAGAAACCGCCGGGCATCTGATCGACGGGTTCGGGACGCGCAGTCGTGCCTACGTTCAGGTTCAGAACGGCTGCGACCACCGCTGCACCTTCTGCATCATCCCCTATGGCCGGGGCAATTCGCGTTCGGTGCCGGCTGGAGTCGTGGTCGATCAGATCAAGCGGCTGGTGGACAAGGGGTTCAACGAGGTCGTGCTGACCGGCGTGGACCTGACGTCATGGGGTGCCGATCTGCCGGGTGAGCCGCGGTTGGGCGATCTGGTCATGCGTATCCTGCGGCTGGTGCCGGACCTGCCGCGCCTGCGCATTTCGTCCATCGATTCCATCGAGGCGGATGAAAACCTGATGCTAGCGATTGCGAGCGAGCCGCGCCTGATGCCGCATCTGCACCTGAGCCTTCAGCACGGCGACGACCTGATCCTCAAGCGGATGAAGCGCCGCCATCTGCGCGACGATGCCATCGCGTTCTGCGAGGAGGCGCGCAAGCTGCGCCCCGGCATCACCTTCGGCGCAGACATCATCGCGGGTTTCCCGACCGAGACCGAGGCGCATTTCGAGAATTCGCTGAAGCTGGTCGAGGACTGCGATCTGACGTGGCTTCACGTCTTTCCGTATTCCGCGCGGGAGGGGACGCCGGCCGCGCGGATACCGCAGAAGGTCAACGGGACCGTCATCAAGGACCGGGCCGCGCGTCTGCGGGTCGCCGGTGAGGCCGCTGTCGCGCGTCACCTCGCGGCACAGAAGGGCGTGACCCACGCCGTGCTGATGGAGAACCCGCGCATGGGGCGGACGGAGCATTTCGCCGAGGTGACTTTCGCCAGCGATCAGCCGGAGGGAGAGATCGTGCGCGCGACCATCACCGGGCAGGCCGGCGGGCAACTGGTGGCCTGATGCATCCCAATCCCGCCTTTCGCAAAACCGAGACCACCCGCAACATCGCCTTTGCCCGTGAACGCGGCTTCGGCATCCTGTCCGTGAATGGCGCGGAGGGGCCGCTGATGGCGCATGTGCCCTTCACTTTGAACGAGGACGGGTCCATCGCGGCGCTGCACTTGGTGCGCTCGAATCCGATCCTCAAGGCGCTGGAGACGCCGCAGCCCGCCGTCATCGCGGTCAACGGTCCGGACGGGTATGTGTCGCCCGATTGGTACGGGGTCGAAGATCAGGTGCCGACGTGGAACTACGTCGCCGTCCATCTGCGCGGAGAGCTGGAGCGACGGCCGCAGGACGTGTTGCCGGGGCTTTTGGAGTTTCAGTCCTACGCTTTCGAGAGCCGGATCAAGCGCAAGGCGCCGTGGCGGCCCGAGAAGATGACGCCCGAAGTCTATGAGAAGATGCAGCGCGCCATCGTGCCGGTGCGGCTGAACGTCGAGACGGTCGACGGGACATGGAAGCTGGGCCAGAACAAGCCGGAGCCGGTGCGGCACGCGGCGTCGCGCAAGCTCAGGAAGGGCTTGGGGCAGGAACTGGCGGCGCTCGCGGCGTTGATGCGCCGCCCGGACGTGGACTGAACAATAGGATTGGACAGCGGCGCGGGTTACTCCTACTCTCAATGTAAAGGAGAGTAACATGCCGCTGCCCCTCATTCCCATCGCCGTCTATGCCGCAGGTGCGGGTTCCGTCGCGCTCGCGACATGGAAGTTCGCCCGGAAGGTCGAGTCAGGGCGCCGCGATCAGCGGGCCGAGGATGCGCTGGACGGGGTGGACGAAGGTGTTACGGTGCGTCGCGAGGCCGAACAGGCCAATGGAACGGCGCGGATGAAACGGGTGTTTCGCTTCGGCGATGCCGGGTCCGGGCTGGAAATCGACGCTGCGGTCCTGGGCCGTGTGAAAATCCGAAAGGTCTGAACGACATGATGCAACTCGTCGGGAACCCGGCTTCGCCCTTCGTGCGGAAAGTCCGGGTCATGCTGCTGGAAACCGGGCAGGAGGACGAGGTCGAGATGATCACCGCGGCCACCTCGCCCACGAACCCGGCGCCCGAAGCGGTCGCGGCCAACCCTATCAAGAAAATCCCGGCCCTGATCCGGCCCGAGGGCTGCACGCTCTACGACAGCCGGGTCATCACCCGCTATCTCGACGCCCGCGCCGATGCCGGTCTCTACAAGGAAACGCGGGTGTGGGAGGTTCTCACGCTCGAGGCGACGGCCGACGGGCTGATGGATGCCGCCGTGCTCATGGTTTACGAAGGCCGGGTGCGGCCCGAGAACATGCAGTACGAGGGCTGGATCGACGCCCAGTGGGGCAAGGTCGAAGGGGCGCTGGACGCGCTGGAAAGCCGCTGGATGAGCCACCTGCGCGGGCCGCTCGACGCCGGTCAGATCGCCGTGGGCTGTGCGCTGGGCTACCTCGATTTCCGCCACGGTGAGCGCAACTGGCGCAAGGGGCGCGGCGCGCTTGATGACTGGTTCGCGGCCTTCTCGCAGCGCGAGAGCATGGTGGCCACCCAGCCGGCGGGTTGAGTCGCACTCACGGACCTGATTTTCGCCGAATTCCCGGCTCATGCGTCAGCACGCCACACCCCTTGCGTGGTCATAAGTGGTTGAATCTCACGGCCGCGTGACAATGCCTTCTGGACGGGTGCCTTTCTAACCGCTAAACACCGCCGCGATGGGCTACGGGCAACCGTGGCCTTTTGGGACGTTGGCCGCTCCACGCGCGGCCCAGAAAGGGAGAAACTCTCGTGTCACACGCTGACGATCACGAAGGGACCCGCCGGGATTTCCTCTACTACGCGACTGCCGGTGCCGGTGTCGTCGCGACGGGTGCCGCCGTCTGGCCGCTCGTCAACCAGATGAACCCCTCGGCGGACGTGCGGGCGCTGGCCTCGATCCGGGTCGATATTTCCGGTGTCGCGGAAGGCAGCCAGCTTACGGTTAAGTGGCTGGGCAAGCCGGTCTTCATCCGCAACCGCACGCAGGAAGAGATCGACGCGGCCCGCGAGACGCCGATCGACGACCTGCCCGATCCGGTCGCGCGCAACGAGAACCTTGGCGGCGAAGAGCCCGCGACGGACGAGAACCGGACGCTGGGCGAGGGCGAGAACTGGCTCGTGATGATGGGCGTGTGCACGCACCTCGGTTGTGTCCCGCTGGGTGACGGCGCAGGCGACTACGGCGGGTGGTACTGCCCCTGCCACGGGTCGCACTACGATTCCGCCGGCCGCATCCGCCGCGGGCCCGCGCCGAGGAACCTGCTGGTTCCGGTCGCGCAGTTCGTCGACGACACAACCATTCAGCTGGGCTGAGGGAGAGAGAAATGGCTGGTATTCCCCACGACCATTACGAGCCGAGTTCCGGCTTCGACAAATGGCTGCACAAGCGGCTCCCCATCGTGTCGCTCGCATATGACACGCTGATGATTCCGACACCGAAGAACCTTAACTGGTGGTGGATCTGGGGCATCGTCCTGGCTTTCTGCCTGGTTCTTCAGATCGTCACCGGTATCATTCTGGTGATGCACTACACGCCGCATGTCGACTTGGCCTTCGCCTCGATCGAGCACATCATGCGCGACGTGAATGGCGGCTTCTTCTTGCGCTACATTCACATGAACGGCGCATCGCTGTTCTTCGTCGCCGTCTATATCCACATGTTCCGCGGTCTTTTCTACGGCTCCTACAAGGCGCCGCGCGAAGTGACCTGGATCATCGGGATGCTGATTTACCTCGCCATGATGGCGACGGGCTTCCTGGGCTACGTTCTGCCCTGGGGTCAGATGTCGTTCTGGGGTGCCACGGTCATCACCGGCCTCTTCGGTGCGATCCCGTTCATCGGCGACGAAATCCAGACCTGGCTCCTTGGCGGGCCGGCGGTCGGCAACGCGACGCTCAACCGCTTCTTCTCGCTGCACTACCTGCTGCCCTTCGTGATCGCCGCGCTCGTCGCGGTCCACATCTGGGCCTTCCACACCACGGGCAACAACAACCCGACCGGTGTCGAGGTGCGGCGCGGCTCCAAGGAAGAAGCCAAGAAAGACACGCTGCCCTTCTGGCCCTACTTCGTGATCAAGGACCTGTTCGCGCTGGCGATCGTCCTGCTGATCTTCTGGGCCATCGTGGGCTTCATGCCGAACTATCTGGGCCACCCGGACAACTACATCGAGGCGAACCCGCTGGCGACGCCTGCGCACATCGTGCCGGAATGGTACTACCTGCCGTTCTACGCGATCCTGCGGGCCTTCACCGCCGATGTCTGGGCCGTTCAGCTTGTAAGCTGGATCACCGGCGGCATCATCGACGCCAAGTTCTTTGGCGTGCTGGCGATGTTCGGGGCGATCTTCGTGATGGCGCTGGCCCCGTGGCTCGACACCTCGTCGGTCCGCTCGGGCAAGTACCGTCCGGCCTTCAAGTGGTGGTTCCGTCTGCTCATCATCGACTTCATCGTCCTGACGTGGGTCGGTGCGCGCGACACGAACTTCCCGCATGACTGGATCTCGCTGATCGGTGCGACCTACTGGTTCGCCTACTTCCTCATCATCCTCCCGCTGCTCGGCGTGTTCGAGAAGCCGGAGACGCCCCCGGCGACGATCGAGGACGACTTCAAGAAGCATTATCCCGACGCCCCTTCGGCGGCCGAGTGAGAGAGAGGATCTTAGAACAATGATCAGGAAACTCACCCTTACCGCGGTCACCGCAGTCACCTTGGCCTTTGGCGGCAGCGCCGCCGTGGCCGCCGGTGAAGACGGGCATATCGAGGATATCGCCTTCTCGTTCGAGGGTCCCTTCGGCACCTACGACCAGCAGCAGCTTCAGCGCGGCCTCAAGGTCTACATGGATGTCTGTCGGGCCTGCCACGGTCTTCAGTATGTGCCGCTGCGCACGCTGACCGATCTTGGATACTCCGAGGATGAAGTGCGCGCCTTCGCGGCCGACAACTTCGAGATCTACGAGGCAGAGACGGACGAATGGCGCCCGGCCCTGCCGCGTGACAACTTCCCGGCGGTGACCGGCGAAGGCATGGGGCCGGACCTGTCGCTCATGGCCAAGGCACGCGCGGGCTTCCACGGCCCCGCAGGCACTGGCCTCGCCCAGCTGTTCAAGGGCATGGGCGGTCCGGAATACATCGCCAACTTCCTCACCGGGTTCACCGGCGAGGAACGCGAGGTGGCCGGCCAGTACCTGTATGAGAACACCGCCTTTGACGGTGGCTGGGTCTCGATGCCGCCGCAGTTGTCCGATGGTCTTGTCGAATTCGACGACGGCCACGCCAACGACGCGCACCACATTGCCGAGGACGTCGCGGCCTTCCTGATGTGGACCGCCGAGCCGAAGATGATGGAGCGCAAGCAGGTCGGTTTCATCGGGGTGACCATGCTCGTGATCCTCGCCGCGCTGCTTTACCTCACGAACAAGAAACTCTGGGCGCCGCACAAGTACGGCAAGGAACTGGATCTCTGATCCTTCACCGCCAGACGGTTTGAAAGGGCGCCCCTCGGGGCGCCCTTTTTCGTTTCGCGCGTGAGTGTGCAATGATGGACGAAGAAGGAGACGCCCATGAAATACGGATTGATCGGAAGCGGCATGTTGGGTGGGGCCCTGGCGAAGGCCGCACATGCCTCGGGGCTGGACCTGATGGTCGCGAACCGCTCGGGCCAGTCGCCGGTTGAGGGGCTTCCCGTGACGACGGACCCGCAGGCGGTGGTTGAAGCTTGCGACGCAGTCGTCCTGTGCGTGCCTCCGGCAAGCGCCGGCGAGATCGCGATGCGGGCGCGGGACACCCTGGTCGTATCGGTGATGGCCGGGATTCCGCGCGATCAGATTTGCGCTTTGACGGGCAGCCCGCGGGTGGTGCGGGCGATGTCGTCTCCGGCAGCGGGCCTGGGGCTGGCCTATTCGCCATGGTGCGCCTCGGCATCCGTAACCGCGGCCGACCGCGCCATGATCAGTGCCTTCTTCGGAGCATGTGGAGAGACGGACGAAGTGCCGGACGAAGCGCAGATCGAGCTGTTTACCGCGATGACCGGTCCCGTGCCCGGTTTCGTCGCCCAGTTCGCGGCATCCATGGTCACATATGCCACCGAGCGCGGCGTCGACCCTGACGTTGCGGACCGGGCGGTGCGCCAGCTTTTTCATGCGTCGGGGGTGATGATGTCGACGGGTCCGTCGCCGGCCGATCATGTGCAAGAGATGGTCGAATACGCCGGCACGACGGCTGCCGGTCTGCTCGCGCTGCAAGCCACGACACTGGACGAGGATATCGCGACGGGCCTCGACGCTGCCGTGCAGAAAACCCGCGCATTGGGTGGATAGCCTAGCGTCCGAGGTAGTCGCGCAGGGCCTCGGGCGGGTTGGCGAATATCTCGGCGGTCGGCACTGGCGCATGAGCGCGGCCGTCCGCCACGAGGATCACCTCGTCCGCGATGGTCCGGGCGTCCTCAGGTTCGTGACTGACCATGAGGAGCGTGGCGCCGGTCTCGTCCGCGAGGTCGCGCACCAGCCCCAACATTTCATCCCGTAGCGCGGGACCGAGCGCACCGAAGGGTTCGTCGAGGAGCATCACCGGCTTATGCCGCAACAGGGCACGGGCGAGCGCCACGCGCGCGGCCTGACCGCCCGACAGCCGGGCGGGTTTGCGGGGGCCGAGGCCGTCGAGCCCGACACGGGCCAGCGCCTCTTCAACCTGCGTTTCATCGGCCTTGGTGAGCCTGAGGTCCGGGCGCAGGCCCAGCCCCACATTCTGCGCCGCGGTCAGATGGGGAAAGAGGTTGTTGTCCTGAAAGATCGTGGTGATCGGCCGGTCGGCGGGCGCGCGGCCCGCGAGGCTGTCGTCGTTCCAGGCAATCCGGCCCGTCGCGGGCTGGAACCCCGCGATGGCGGCCAGCAGCGTGGACTTGCCCGCGCCGGAGGGGCCGAGGATGGCGACCTTGCGGCCGGTCCCGACCGTGAGCGTGGCGTCGAGCGTGAACTCCCCCAGGTCGACGTGCAGGTTCTCAAGCGTCAGCATTCACGCGTCCTCCGCGGTCGAAGGCCCAGAACAGGGCAAGGCTGATGGCGAGCAGTACGAGCGCCGCGCCCGCTGCGTCGTCCATCCGGTAGGCCGACAACAGACGGTAGATCTGGAGTGGCAGGGTGGGTGTGTCGGGGCTTGCGAACAGGGCGATCACGCCGAGGTCGCCCATCGACAGGGCTGCCGACAGGCCCATCGTGAAGCCCAGAGGGCGGCGCAGGCGCGGCAGCCACAACAGGCGCAGGCGGGCCATGCCGGTCATGCCAAGACTGCCCGCGAGGCGGCCGTAATCGGCTTCCACCTGCCCCAGCGCAGGCACGAGGGCGCGCAGGGCGAAAGGCAGGGACATGAGCGCGTTGACCAGCGCCGTGACCGGAAGGGCGAGCGCGAAGGGGTCGGTGACGGGAAAGAGGATGATGAACAGGCCGGTGCCGATGACGAGCGGCGAGGCCGCGATGGTGAGGCTGCCGATCCCGTCGATCAGCTTCGAGGCGGCCTTGACGCTCCAGGCCGCGATGGGAAGCGCGAGGGCGAGGGTGAGCAGAACCGAGACGAGCGCGACACCGACGGAGCGTGCCGTGGCCGTGAAGACCGAGGACGGGAGCGTCGCGAGGGCCGGGAGGCCGTCCACGGCGATCATGGCCAGCGGGAGGACGAGGAACAGCGTCGCGAGCGTGATGAGCATGGCGTCGAGGGCCCGCAGCGCGGGCGTGTTGGCGTCCCACCGGGTCACGGCGCGGTCCAGACCCGCCCCGAATCCGGAGGGCAGCGCCACACGCAAGGCGACGAGGGCCACGGCTGCGCCCAAAGCGAACTGGACAAGGGCGAGAAGCGCGGCCTTGCCGAGGTCGAAATCGAGGCGGAAGGCTTGATAGATCGCAAGCTCGATGGTCGTGGCGCGCGGTCCGCCACCCAAGGCGAGCGCGACGGCGAAAGACGTCAGGCACAGCAGGAAGATGACGAGGAACGCGCCGGGTAACACTTCGCGCAGCATCGGGCGTTCAAGCTGCTGCGCGATGTCGTGAGAGGTGAAGCCGAGCGAGGCGGCAAGGCGGAAGCGCTCGGCGGGGATCGCGAGCCAACCTTGCAGGACGAGCCGTGTGGCGAGCGGCAAATTGAAGAAGACATGGGCGAGGACGACGCCGTGAAAGCCGTAGATCGAGATCGGCTCGAACCCAAAAGCGAGCAGCGCCTGACTGACAAGGCCGGAGCGCCCGAAGACCGAGATCAGCCCGAAGACGGCGACGATTACCGGCAAGATGAAGGGCGCACCTAGAAGCATGACGAGCGCGGCCCGGCCCCGGAACTGCCGCCGGGCAAGCGCGCGGCCCACGGGGACGGCCAGCGCCACCGACAGCGCGGCCGAGAGCGTCGCCTGCACGACCGTAAAGCGCAGCGCGGCCCAGTCGGCCACGCCGAACGCCCCCGCCCCCTCGGCGCGCAGAGCGACGGCGATGAGCGTGCCGAAAGCAAGAAGGAGAACGAGGGCGAGCGCAGCCGCGCCCGCCCCGGTGGTGCGTGTCACTGCGAGGACACCGCGCGCCATTCCTCGATGGCCTCGTTGCGGATCGCCTCGGCCTCGGCCCCGAGGTAAACGAGCGCGTTCTCTGGCTCGTGGAGCGTCTCGAAGCCTTCGGGCAGGCCGTCTGCGGGCATCTTTGCCGGGTACATCCAGTTGGTCGTCGGGATCGCGCCCTGGAAGCCATCGGTGAGGATGAAGTCCATGAACTGATCCGCAAGCTCGGGCGTGTCGGTCGAGGCGACCTTGCCCGCGATTTCGATCTGCATGTAGTGGCCGTTGTCGAAGGCGGCGGCGGCCTTGGTATCGTCGTCCTCGGCGATCAGGTGGTAGGCGGGGGAGGTGGTGTAGGACAGGACCATGTCGGCCTCGCCTTCGAGGAACATGCCGTAGGCCTCGGACCAGCCCTTCGTCACCGTCACGACCTGATCATTCAGGCTTTCCCAATATGCGTCCGCATCGTCGCCGAACACCGCCTTGACCCAGAGGACGAGCCCGAGACCGGGGGTGGAGGAACGCGGATCCTGAATCACGACCGACAGGTCGCTGTCGGCCAGCTCCTCGAACGAGGTGGGCGGGGTTTCGACCCTGGTCTTGTCGTAGACGAAGGCGAAGTAGCCCCAGTCGAAGGGCAGGAAGAGGTCATCCTCCCAAGCGATGGGCAGGTCGAGCTGCGGGCTTTCGATCCCGTGCGGGGCGAAGAGCGCGGTGGCGCGGGCGGCTTCGGCGAGGTTTTCGTCGATGCCCAGGACCACGTCGGCCTCGGTCCGTTCGCCTTCGAGGCGCAGGCGCGACAGGATCTCGGCTCCGTCGCCCACGGCGACGAATTCGAGGTCGCAGCCGCAGCGCGCCTCGAAGTTTTCTTCGATGACAGGCCCCGGTCCCCATTCGGAGACGAAGCTGTCGTAGGTGTAGACTGTCAGGGTGTCTTGCGCATTGGCGACGCTCGCCAAGGTCACAAGTCCCGCTGCGATGATGGGTGTTTTCATGTCATCCTCCATTGCGACGGGCGAAAGTCCGGCAGGATGACCATTCAGGTCCTGACCTTCCCTCCGCCGGTGCTAGCCGGTTCAGGTTCAACGGGTTCGCTTATCGCATCTCAGCCGCGCGTCACGCGTGGCACCCCGAGGTGAGGCCGACACTATGCACCGGCGCAGGGGCTCGCAAGGGGGTGTCACCGAATGGTGCGTGCTCGCGCACGCGCATGGGGAGCCGCACCCCGCCTGTGGCGGGCCGCGGCGGTGCGAGAGGGCGCTGCCCTCTCGCGCTCTCCTGAGGTATTTGTGGACCGAAGAAGAGTTGAGGTTTTTCGGGGGGTCGGCTACCGAAGCGGGCAAAGGAGCCGGGCCATGATGAACTCTTTCGGGCATATCTTCCGCGTGACCACCTGGGGTGAGAGCCACGGGCCTGCGCTGGGCGCCACCGTGGACGGGGTGCCGCCGGGCGTGGCGCTGGACGAGGGGATGATTCAGCACTGGCTGGACCGGCGCAAACCGGGGCAGAACAAGTACACGACCCAGCGGCGCGAGCCGGATCAGGTGCGTATCCTGTCAGGTGTCTACGAGGGCGAGACGACCGGGACGCCCGTACAGCTCATGATCGAGAACACAGATCAACGGTCGAAGGATTACGGCGACATTGCCGAGAAGTTCCGGCCCGGTCATGCCGATATTACCTATTGGCAGAAATACGGCATCCGCGATCCGCGGGGTGGCGGGCGGTCCTCAGCGCGTGAGACGGCGGCGCGGGTTGCGGCCGGAGGGATCGCGCGCGCGGCGTTGAAGGTGCTCGCGCCGGGTGTCGAGGTTCGTGGCTACATGACGCGGATGGGGGAGCACGAGATCGACCGGGGGCGGTTCGACTGGGACGAGATCGAGCGCAATCCGTTCTGGGTGCCGGATGCGGGCGCGGCGGCGACATGGGCCGACTATCTGGATGGTCTGCGCAAGTCGGGGTCTTCGGTGGGGGCGGTGATCGAGGTGGTGGTGCGCGGGGCGCCCGGCGGGCTGGGTGCGCCGGTCTATGCCAAGCTCGACACTGATCTCGCGGCCGCGATGATGTCGATCAATGCCGTGAAGGGCGTGGAGATCGGCGAAGGTATGAATGCCGCCTGTCTGACGGGCGAGTCAAATGCGGACGAGATTTACATGGGGAACGACGGCAAGCCGGTTTTTTCCTCGAACCACGCGGGCGGCATCCTTGGCGGGATTTCAACGGGGCAGGACATTGTCTGCCGGTTCGCGGTGAAGCCCACGAGTTCCATCCTCACGCCGCGCAAGACGATCACCAAGGCGGGTGAACCTGCCGAGATCGTCACCAAAGGCCGCCACGATCCCTGTGTCGGTATCCGTGCCGTGCCGGTGGGGGAGGCGATGGCGGCCTGTGTCATCCTCGATCACCTGATGCTGCACCGCGCGCAGGTCGGTGAGGGGCCACGGGGCAAGATCGGCTGATGCTCGACATTCTCGGGATCACCTTTCCCATATTCGCGGCCATTGCGCTGGGATATGGATTGGTGCGCTGGCGGGTGTTTCGCCCGCAGGACATGAAGGTCTTCGGCGGCTATGTGATGAACATCGCGCTGCCTGCGCTGATCTTCAACGCGGTGGCCTCGCGCGACATCGGCGAGGTGTTCAACGTGCCCTACATGGCGGTCTATCTCGCCGGTGCGCTCGTCACGATGGGCATCGCGTTCGGCTGGTTCACGGCGATCACCGGGCCGCAGCGGCGCGCCATTGGCACGATGGGGGCGGCCTGTCCCAACTCCGGCTTCGTGGGGGCGCCCCTGATGCTCCTGCTGTTTCCCGATATCGCTGGCCTGATCCTCGCCATGAACATGCTTGTCGAGAACGTGATCATCATTCCCATCGCGCTCGCTCTGATGGAGGCATCCAAGGGTGGGGGGCTGAGGATCGGGAAGGTTCTGGTCGGCGTGATCCGGCGCCCGATGGTGATCGGGTTGCTTCTGGGCCTTGCCGTGTCGATCATCGGTGTGTCGGTGCCCGGACCGGTGGATCGGCTGGTGACGATGGTGGCCGGTTCCGCCGCCGCGCTGGCGCTGGTGGTGATCGGCGGCTCGCTCGCCGGGTTGTCGGTGAAGGGGAACGTGGCGCTTGCCGCGCAGATCTCGGTCGCCAAGCTGGTGGTTCAGCCGCTGGCCACGGTCGGTGCCGTGGTTCTGTTCGCGGTGCTGGGGCTGGGTCTGACCGGCGATCTGCGGGTCGCGGTGATCCTGTCGGCCGCGATCCCGATGTTCACGATCTACACGGTCCTGGCGCAGGAGACGGGGCACGAAGGCCTCGCCTCGCTGGCGCTGTTGATGGCCACGGTCGCGTCTTTCGTGACGCTGAACGTGGCGATCTTTCTGCTGCTCTAGGTGCTGGCGGTCGCGAGGGCCGCGTCGAAGAGCGACTTGATGTCCTCATAGCTGGTGCCTGCGACGATGCGGGCAAGCTCGGACCCGTCCGGGCCGAGCGCGATGAGGGTCGAGCGGCGCGGAACTTGGCGCGAGGTGGTGATGGCGTCACGCTTGTAGGTGTCCCAGTCGACCTCGATGTACGTCACCTTGTCCTTGTAGGCCGGATTCTCGTCCATCAGGCGCGCGATCACGCGGCGCTGGGCCTGACATGTCCCGCACCACGGCGCGAAGTAATCGAGCACGACCGGCTGACCGGCGGCAAGCGCGCGGTCGACCGCGCCGGGGGTGTAAGCGATGGTGGCAGCCTGAGCGAGCGCCGGGATGAGCGCGGCGGCGGAGGCTGTGGCGAGGAATGCGCGACGGTTCATGGTGATCTCCCTTAAATGGATACGGACAGGTCGACGAGCCAGGCGGGCATGTTCTGAAGCAGCCAGGCGTCGATCATGTGGTTGATACGGAACAGGATGGCGAAACCGACCAAAAGAAACGCTGCACCGAGGACGGGGCGCGAGACATTGGCGAAGCGACGCAGCGCTGTGGCGCGCAGCCCATAGCCGATGGCGAGGATCAGGGTCGAGACGCCGGCGGCGAACATCACCATGATGGCGAAGGCGCGTAGCAGGCTTTCCCCCTGACTGGCGAGCGCGATGGCGCCGCCAAGAGTCGGCCCGATACAGGGCGACCAGACCGCGCCAAGGAGCAGCCCTCCGCCGAACTGACCCCAGAGCGACGAGCGGTCGAACCCGTCGATCCCGCTGTCGGCCCGCGCGGCGAAACCGGCGGTGGCCGAGGCGAAGACGGCGTTGGCCTGCGGGATCAGCATGACGAGGCCGAAGCCGATCATCAGGACTGCGCCCGCTGTCGCCACGGTATCTTCGGTCAGGCCGATGGCGTAGCCGACGGTCGAGATCAGCATTCCGAAGGTGACGAAGGACACGCTCATTCCCAAGGCCAGCACGGCAGGCCCGGCGCGGTGCGCCTGAAGCGCGGTTGCCAGCACGATCGGCAGGACCGGCAGGACGCAGGGGTTGATGAGCGTCAGAAGGCCTGCGCCATATGCGAGGATCAGTTCCATGAGATGTCTTTGCCGTGAGCCGGGCCTCACTGTCACCCGACAAGGGCGTGAGCGGATGTTTCAACCCGTGTAGCTCTGCGCCATCATTTCGCGCAGCAGCGGGACGCGGCGGGGGCGGAAGCTTTCCTGTGTCGCCGTGACCCGAGCGACGCGGGAAATCAGGAACCGCCGGAAATCGCGCCGTTTACAGCACCATGCCAGAATCCACGGGGCGTAGTCGGTGTAGACGATGGAGAGCGGCCAGATGCGGCGCTGGGTGTGCGCTCCGTTCCGGTCGGTATAGTCGATCTCGACCGCGCGTTCGTCCCAAGCGGCTTCGCGCAGGGTGGCCATGAATTCCGGCACTTCGGGCTTGGTCTCGAAGGCATAGGCGAGGAGGGCGACGTGCTTCGCCTCCTCCGCCTTGCGGGCGGGGAGCGAGGCCGTGACCTTGGCCAAGGCCCGCTCGGCGGCGTCTGCCAGTGCCGGGTCGCCCTGAAGGCCGAGCCACGACAGGCCGAGAACGACTGCCTCAAGCTCCAGCCGGTCGAACATCTGGGGCGGCACGGCGCTGTCTTCGGTCAGGGTGTAGCCATAGCCCGCCGCACCGTCGATCAGCGCCCCGGCGGCGCGCAGGCTGTCGATGTCGCGATAAATGGTGCGCTCGGACACCCCCGTTTCCTCGGCCAGTCGGGTGGCCGTGACGGGGGCGGGCAGACGGCGTAGGGCGTCGAGCAGGCGAAACAGGCGGTCGGTGCGTGCCATGGGTCCTCCTGACGGAAACTGTCAGTGGCCTTGGACCATAATCCGGTCAGACTGACACGCAAAGCGAAAGGATACGCGATGTTCACACTCTACCATTCCTATTGGTCCCGCGCGACACGGATGCTCGCCCTGATCCATGAACTCGACATTCGCGACAAGGTCGAGCTGGTCCATGTCGACCTGAAACGGCAGGACGGCTCGGGCGCGTTCGACCCGCGCAACCCGCACCCGGACCACAAGGTTCCGGCCCTCGTCCACGATGGGGTCACCATCACTGAGAGCTCCGCGATCATGATCTATCTCTGCGACCTGTTTCCCGAGGCGGGGGTGGGCGTGCCGCTCGACCACCCGGATCGCGGGCCGTATCTTGCATGGCTGGTCTACGCGGTTTCGGTGATGGAGCCGGTCTACAACCACCATGCCGCCGGTCTGGATCATCCGATCCTGCGCGCCACCTTCCGGGGTGTGCCGGAGGTCGAGAAACGGCTGATCGACACCTTCGCGGATGGGCGCGACTACCTGCTGGGGGACCGCTTCACGGCTGCCGACCTCATGGTGCAGTCCGTCTATTCCTGGATGCGCGAATGGGCGCCCAAGGACGATAAGGTGCTGGCCTGGATCGAACGGGTCGCGGCGCGTCCGTCCTTTGCCTGGGCAGGCGAGGTGGACGCGAAATACGCGCCCGCGATGGCATGATGCCGCGGCTCAGGTGGCGGCGCGATCCGCCGTCACCGGGGCCGGTTTCTGTTTGGAAAGCTGCACGGCCAGGATGCCGACGGTCACCACCGCCACGCCGATCACGTCGAGCAGGCCAAGCTGTTCGCCCAGAAGCACCGCCGCGATAGCCACGCCGAAAAACGGGTTGAGAAAATGGAATGTCGCCGCGCGCACCGCCCCGATCCGATGCACCAGTTCGAACCACACCCACGTCGCGGCGAGGCCCGGAACGAGTGTGGTATAGATGAAAGCGGCGATGAGGCCGGGGTTCCAGTTCACCTCCCACGGCTCCATCGCCACCGCGAAGGGGGCGAGCGCGATGGACCCCACCAGCATTTGCAGACCCACGACCATCAGGAGGTTGCCCCCGCCCGAGGCGGTGCGCACCGAAAGCGTCGCGACGGCGAGCGCTACGGCAGCAATGACGCAAAGTATCAGGCCATACATATCGACCCCGCCCGAGATCCGGCTGCCCATGATGAGCGCGACCCCGGCAAAGCCGACGACCAGCCCGACCACGGCGAGCAACGGGAGCCGGTCGCGGAACACGATCCAGCCGAGCAGACCCACAATCAGCGGCATGGTCGAAGCGATGATGGAGGCAAAGCCCGCCTCGATCGTCTGCATCGCGATGAAGTTCAGGCCGAGATACAGCGCATTCTGGCACACGCCGAAGACGACAACGGAAATCCATTGCGCGCGGGTGAGCTTGATGCGCTGCCCCATCATGCGCGCGATCCCGATTGCCAGAAGCCCCGAGATCACGAAGCGGATCGCCAGAGCCGTCATGGGCGGCGCGTCGGCCACGATGATCCGGGCCGAGGTGAAGGCCGAGGACCACATGACCGCAAAGGCCAGCCCCATGATGATCGCGCGAATGTCCATTCGTCCTCCGTTCGGCCCCGGCCGCCGGGGTGCGGCGAACCTATCCGATGAAACGGGAGGCACAAGGGGTGCGGCGGGCTGGTGAGCGGTGGATCTGTCGGCCTATGGTGACACGATGAGCGACCCGATCCCATTTGAGACGCGCGCCGACCTTGAGCGCTGGCTGGCGCAGCACCATGACAGCGCGACCGAATTGCTCGTGCGGGTCTACAAGAAAGGCAGCGGGATCGCCTCGGTCGCCTGGGGTGATATCGTCGAGGCTGTGCTGGCCTGGGGCTGGATCGACGGACAGAAGCGGTCGCTGGACGACGTGTCCTATATCCAGCGGGTGACCCCGCGCCGGGCGGGATCGGCATGGTCGAAGATCAACGTGGGACATGTGGAGCGACTGATCGCCGAGGGCCGGATGCAGCCTTCGGGGCTTGCCCATGTCGAGGCCGCCAAGGCGGACGGGCGGTGGGATGCGGCTTATGCCGGGCAGCGGGATATGGTGATTCCCGAGGATTTCCTCGCCGCGCTGGACATCACGCCCGGCGCGCGGGAGCGCTATGACCGGCTGACACGGGCGCAGAGGTTCACGATTTACCACCAGCTTCTCGGCGCCAAGAAGCCCGAGACGCGGGCGCGGCGGCTTGCCAGGATGGTGGAGCGGCTGGGCCGGGGCGAATTGCCGGGCTAGGCGGCAACGAAAAAGGGCCGCCCGTGGCGACCCTTTCCGAATTCGTCAGGACGTCGCTCTTACGAGTTGACCGAGTCCTTGAGCGCCTTGGCGATGGTCATCTTGACCACCTTGTCGGCGTCTTTCTTGATCTGCTCGCCCGTGGCGGGGTTGCGGACCATGCGCTCGGGGCGCTCGCGGCAATAGATCTTGCCGACACCGGGAAGGGTCACGGCGCCACCGCCCGACACTTCTTTGGTGATGATCGACGTAATGGCGTCGAGAGCGGCCGAAGCCGACTTCTTGTCCGTGTCCATTTCCTCGGCCAGCGCGGCAACGAGCTGGGTCTTCGTCATAGGTTTCGCCATATGTGGTTCTCCTCACTGTCCCATCTTCGGGGTTTCATTGCGGGCATTTAATGGAACGCGCCGGGGCGGCACAACCATTTTGCTCGTGATCGGCAAGAAAATAACGGGTTTCATGGTGTTCCGTCGGGAAAACCCTACTCAAAGGAAGGCAGTTTCGTCGAAAGCACGCAATTTCCGGCTGTGAATGCGCTCCAGAGGCATCTCCCGGAGGCGTTCCATCGCTCTGATCCCGATAAGCAAATGGCGGCCGACCTGCGTTGTGTAGAAGTCACTGGCCATGCCCGGCAGCTTCAGTTCTCCGTGCAGCGGCTTGTCCGACACGCACAGGAGCGTGCCATACGGGACGCGGAACCGGAATCCGTTGGCCGCGATCGTGGCGCTTTCCATGTCGAGTGCGACGGCGCGTGACTGGCTCAGCCGCTGGACCGGGCCGGAATGGTCGCGCAGTTCCCAGTTGCGGTTGTCGAGCGAGGCGACGGTGCCGGTCCGCATGATCCGCTTGAGCTCGAACCCTTCCAGCTCGGTCACGTCGGCCACGGCATCCTCCAGCGCGATCTGGATTTCCGCGAGCGGGGGGATCGGCACCCAGATCGGCAGATCGGCGTCGAGCACCTTGTCCTCGCGCAGATAGGCATGGGCGAGCACGAAATCGCCCAGCCGCTGGGAGTTTCTGAGCCCGGCGCAATGCCCGACCATCAGCCACGCATGCGGGCGCAGCACCGCGATATGGTCGGTCGCCGTCTTGGCGTTCGACGGGCCGACACCGATGTTGACCAGCGTGACGCCCGATCCGTCCGCCCGCTTCAGGTGGTAGGCGGGCATCTGCGGCAGCTTGGCGAGCACCGGAATCTCGCCCTTGGGCGTCGTGATCTCGACATTCCCCGGACCCACGAAGCCGGTGTAGCCGCTGTCCTTGTCGGCCAGCATGGCGCGCGCGAAGAGCTCGAACTCTTCGACGTAGAACTGGTAGTTCGTGAACAGGACGTGGTTCTGGAAATGCTCGGCCTTGGTCGCCGTGTAGTGGCTCAGTCGGGCGAGCGAATAGTCGATGCGCTGGGCGGTGAACGGGGCCAGCGGATGCGAGCCGTCCTCATGCACATAGTCCACGCCGTTGACGATATCGTCGTGGGTATTGGACAGGTCCGGCACGTCGAACACGTCGCGCAGCGGAAACGGCATCGCGCCTTCCTGCGGGACGGTGATATCCGGGCGGCCCGCCACGGCAAAATGCACCGGAATCGGCGTCGTGGAATGACCGATGGCGACCGGAAGGCCGTGGTTCTGGATCAAAAGGCCGATCTGCTGTTCGAGGTAGTTCCGGAACAGGTCGGGCCGGGTGATCGTGGTCGAATAGGTGCCCGGCCCAGCGACATGCCCGAAGGACAGGCGGCTGTCGGTCGCCGCATGGCTGGTCGTGCGCAGTCGGATTTCCGGGTAATAGGCGCGGAACCGTGTCTCGGGCTGCTCGGCCACTTCTGCGGATTCCGAGAATTTCTCGGTCAGGAAGTCACAGGCGGCATCGTAGAGCTCGCACAGCCGGTCGACAGCTTTCGCGGCATCGGTGAAGAACTCCGCTTCGACCTTCGGCGGCGTCTTGATCGGCAGGGTCAGGTCGGCGGACATCAGGGCTCCTCGAACAGTTCGGTCAGCTCGAACTTGGTCACGTCGACCAAACCGAGATCGGAGATGCGTAATTCAGGGATGACCACCAGCGCAAGCAGCGAGTGCTGCATATAGGCGTTGTTGAGCGTGCAGCCGCAGGCGGCCATCGCCTCGACCATCGCCTGTGCCTTGACCGCGACCGTCTCGGCCGGCTCGTCCGACATGAGGCCCGCGACGGGCAGTTCGACCAGCGCGATCTCCTTGCCGTCCTTGAACACGGTGATGCCGCCGGCCACTTCGCCCAACCGGTTCGCGGCCAGCGCCATGTCGCGGCGCGAGGTGCCGACGACGATCATGTGGTGGCTGTCATGGGCGACGGTGGAGGCCATCGCCATGTCGCCGGTGTAGCCGAAGCCCGAAACGAAGCCGTTGGTCACATCCCCCGTGCCCCGGTGGCGTTCGACCAGCGCGATCTGGGCGATGTCGTTGGCTTCGTCCGGCTCCACGGTGCCGTCCGAAACCTGAAGATCGGCGGTCAGCGCCTTGGTCGGCGCCTGATTCTCGACCACGCCGATGACCTTGGCGGTGACGGAATTGGCGCCCTCTGGCGCTGCGATCCTGAAGTCATCGGCGGCAAGGAGCTTGCCCAGATGCACCGTGTCGCGGGCATGGAGGGGCCAGTCCAGATGCGGGCAGGTCACGGTGATCTTGCCGTTCTCGGCCACCGTCCGCCCCCGCGCGATGACGCGTTCGATGGGCAGCGTGGTGAGGTCCGAGGTCAGGATCACGTCGGCGCGGCGACCGGGCGCGATGGCGCCAAGCTCGCGCTCCAGCCCGAAATGCGCCGCGGTGTTCAACGTCGCCATCTGGAGCGCGACGAGCGGATCGGCCCCGCAGGCAATGGCGTGGCGCACGACGCGGTTCATGTGGCCCTCGTTGACCAGCGTGCCGGAATGGCTGTCGTCGGTGCACAGGATGAACCCGCGCGGGTCGAGGCCCTTTTCGGTCACCGCGGTAATCTGGCTTTCGACGTCGTACCACGCTGACCCCAGCCGCATCATGCTGCGCATCCCCTGCCGGACCCGCGCAATCGCGTCGGCCTCGCAGGTGCCTTCGTGATCGTCCGCCGGACCACCCGCCGCATAGGCGTGAAAGGCCGGCCCGAGGTCGGGGCTGGCATAGTGCCCGCCGACCGTCTTGTTCGCGTTCTGCGTCGCGGCGATCTCGGCCAGCATCTTGGCATCGCCGTGGACCACGCCGGGAAAGTTCATCATCTCGCCCAGCCCGATGATGCCGGGCCATGTCATGGCCTCGGCCACGTCCTCCGGCGTGATTTCGCGCCCGGTGGTCTCGAGCCCCGGCGCGGAAGGCGCGCAGGAGGGCATCTGGGTGAAGATGTTGACCGGCTGAAGCGCGGCCTCGTCATGCATGAGCCGCACGCCTTCCAGCCCCAGCACGTTTGCGATCTCATGCGGGTCGGTGAACATGCTGGTCGTGCCATGCGGGATCACGGCGGCCGCGAATTCGGCGGGGGTAAGCATGCCGCTTTCGATATGCATATGCGCGTCGCACAGGCCGGGAATCAGGTATCTGCCTTCGGCTTCGATGATCTCGGTCGCGTCACCGATGCAGTGCGACGCATCCGGCCCGACATAGGCGAAGCGGCCCTCGGCGATGGCCACCTGCCAGCCGTCGAGCACTTCGCGCGTGTGGACGTTCACGACCTTGCCGCCCCGGATGACGAGGTCGGCGGGCTCGCGTCCGGCGGCGACCGCGACGAGGCGCGGGGCGGTCTCGGCCCATGATTTCAATGGAAACTCTGTCATGGAGCAATTGTCCTGTAATTTTGCGCGGGCGCAAGGGGTTGCATCCGGAGCTAGCCGGTGAAGAATGCGCCCGTATGACACGCACCCTGCTTTCCTTCGGACATGGCTACTCCGCCCGCGCGCTTTCCCGTCAGCTGATCCCCCAAGGGTGGCGGGTCCTCGGAACCACGCGGTCGGCGGAAAAGGCCGAGGCTTTGCGCGCGGAAGGGGTCGAACCCGTGATCTGGCCGGGCGAAGACCTCGCCCCGGCGATCCGGTCGGCGACCCATATCCTCGTCTCCGCCGGGCCGGGCGAAAACGGCGACCCGGTCATCGCGGACTGGCGGGATGAGATCGCGGCGGTCGCGGATCGGCTCGATTGGGTTGGCTACCTGTCGACCACGGGCGTCTACGGCGACCACGAAGGTGGATGGGTGGACGAGGAAACGGGGCTGACCCCCGGCACCGAGCGCGGCAAGCAGCGGGTGAAGGCCGAGGGCGAATGGTGGATGCTCGCCAAGGAGACCAAGATGCTCCCGCTTCACATCTTCCGTCTCGCCGGAATCTATGGCCCAGGGCGCGGACCTTTCGCCAAGGTGCGCAAGGGCACGGCGCGGCGGATCGTGAAAGAGGGTCAGGTGTTTTCGCGCATTCATGTGGAGGACATTGCGCAGGTGCTCGCCGCCTCTATCGCGCATCCACGGCCGGGGCGGATTTACAACGTCTGTGACGATGAGGCTGCGCCGCCGCAGGACGTCATCGCCTATGCCGCGGAGCTTCTGGGTGTGCCTGTGCCGCCCGAGGAGAGCATCGACGAGGCCGAGATGACGCCGATGGCGCGCAGTTTCTATGCCGAGTCCAAGCGGGTGCGGAACGACCGGATGAAGCACGAGCTTGGTGTCGAGCTGATCTATCCGACCTACCGGGAAGGGTTGGAGGCGCTTCTGGCCGCCGAAAGCTAAGGCTCAGCGGAGCGGGCCGGGTCGCGCCGCGTGCCGCGACCGGCCGACGAGCGCGCGTGTTGTGCAGGGGCGTCAGGCGCGCTGAGATCCGAGTGTCGCGATACCCAGGGCGGCCTGCACTTTCTCGACGATATGGTCAGCGGTCAGGCCCGCGCTTTCGTACATTTCGTCCGGGGTGGCCTGGTCGATGAAGGTGTCCGGCAGGACCATCGAGCGATATTTCAGCCCCGAATCAAAAACGCCGTTTTCCGCCAGAAGCTGCGCGACATGGCTTCCGAACCCGCCGATCGCGCCCTCTTCGATGGTGATGAGCACCTCGTGGTCGCGCGCGAGGCCCAGGATCAACTCCTCGTCCAGCGGCTTGGCGAAACGGGCGTCCGCGATGGTCGGGGTGATCCCCTTGGCGGCCAGCGTTTCGGCGGCCTTGCGGGCATGGGCGAGGCGGGGCCCGAGGGACAGGAGCGCGACGCGCTTGCCCTCCTGCACGATGCGGCCCTTGCCGATTTCCAGCGCGGTTGGTGTCTCGGGCATTTCGGTGCCCACACCCGCGCCGCGCGGGTAGCGCACGGCGGACGGGCGGTCGTCGATCCCGCGCGCGGTTTCGATCATGTTGACCAGCTCCGCCTCGTCCGAGGGGGCCATCACGACGAAATCCGGGAGGTTCGAGAGATAGGCGATGTCGAAACTGCCCGCATGGGTCGCTCCGTCCGCGCCGACAAGTCCGGCCCGGTCGATCATGAAGCGCACGGGAAGGCGCTGGATCGCCACGTCATGCACCACCTGATCGTAGCCGCGTTGCAGGAAGGTGGAGTAGATGGCGCAGAAGGGCCGCATCCCGCCCGCAGCGAGGCCTGCGGAAAAGGTAACGCCGTGCTGCTCGGCGATGCCGACGTCGAACACGCGGTTCGGGAAGCGCGCACCAAAGATGTCGACCCCGGTGCCATCCGGCATGGCGGCCGTGACCGCAACGATCCGGTCGTCGGTCTCGCCCAGCTTGGTCAGCGTCTTGCCGAAGACCGAGGTATAGGAAGGCGCGTTCGAGGGCGACTTGTGCTGCTTGCCGGTGGGCACGTCGAACTTGGCCGTCGCATGGCCCCGGTCATCGCGTTCCTCGGCGGGGGCGTAACCCTTGCCCTTCTTCGTGATCGCATGGATCAGCACCGGGCCGGTTGCGCGGTCGTGGACCGTGCGCAGCACTTGGGTGAGCTGGTCCATGTCGTGCCCGTCGATGGGGCCGACATAGGAAAAGCCCAGCTCCTCGAACATCGTGCCGCCCACGGTCATGCCCTTGAGCATTTCCTTGGCGCGGCGCGCGCCCTCCTGAAACGGCGGGGGGAGGAGGCGCACGGCGCCCTTGGCGGCGGCCTTGAACTCCTGAAACGGCTCGCCCGCATAGAGGCGCGACAGGTAGGAGGACATGGCACCAACTGGCGGGGCGATGGACATCTCGTTGTCGTTCAGCACCACAATCAGGCGTTTGTCGAGCGCGCCCGCGTTGTTCAGCGCCTCGAAGGCCATGCCCGCGCTCATCGCGCCGTCGCCGATCACGGCGATACAATCCCCGATCCCGTTCTCGGGCGATCCGCCAAGGTCACGGGCCACGGCGAACCCGAGGGCCGCCGAGATCGAGGTGGAGCTATGCGCCGCGCCGAACGGATCGTAAGGCGACTCGGTGCGCTTGGTGAATCCCGACAGCCCGTCCTTTTGCCGGATCGAGGTCATGCGGTCGCGCCGCCCGGTCAGGATCTTGTGCGGGTAGCATTGGTGCGAGACATCCCAGATCAGCTTGTCATGCGGCGTGTCGAAAATGGCGTGAAGCGCGACGGTGATTTCGACCACGCCCAGACCCGCGCCAAGGTGCCCGCCGGTCTTTGACACGGAATGGATCGTCTCGGCCCGAAGCTCATCCGCCAGTTGCCGCAGTTGCGACACCGACAGCCCCTTCATGTCGGCAGGGGATGCGATGCGGTCGAGAAGCGGTGTGGCTGGCGCGTCGGGCATGGGGGCCTCGTTATCAATTCGTCCGCGAAATAGCGAAGCGTGCGGCTTCCCGCAAGTTTTCGGCTTTCGGGCCGTATTGGGACAGCACGTCACAGGCGGTTTCCACCAGCATATGGGCACGCTTTCGCGCGCCGTCCATGCCAAGGGCCGAGACAAAGGTGGCTTTTCCGGCGTCCTGATCCTTGCGTACGGCCTTGCCGACGGTGTCGGGGTCGCCCTCGATATCGAGGATGTCGTCGGCGATCTGGAACGCCTGACCGAGTGCTGCACCATACTGGCGCAGCGGTTCGCGGTTGGCTTCGCCGAGGATCGCACCGGCAAAGGCGGACCATTCGAACAGCGCCCCGGTCTTGCCCGCCTGAAGCGCGATAATCTCGTCCAGCGTGAGCGGGTCGGTTGCCACTTCGGCGGCGAGGTCGAGCGCCTGACCCATGACCATTCCCAGCCCGCCCGCGCCGCGCCCGAGGGTCCGGGCCAGTTCGGCACGCACCTCGCCGGACCCGGCGTCGGGATGGGCGACAAGCTCGAACGCCACGGATTGCAGGGCGTCGCCTACCAGCACACCGGTCGCCTCGTCCCATTTCACATGGACGGTCGGTCGCCCCCGGCGCAAGTCGTCGTCATCCATGCAGGGCAGGTCGTCATGGACGAGCGAACAGGCATGCATCGCCTCGATTCCGGCGGCGCCAAAGCGCGACTGCTCCGGCGGGATGCCGAACAAGGCCGCGCTCTCGATCACGAGGAAGCCGCGCAATCCCTTGCCGCCTTCGCAGGCATAGGCCATCGGTTCGGCAAGCGGCCCGGTCTTGGGCAGCGCTTCGGACAGACAGGAGCGCGCGATCCGGTTATGGGCCGCCAGCAGCTCGGTGAACATCACTCGGTCTCGACAGGAGTCGTTCCCGTCGGGGTCCCGTCACGATCCAGCGTAATCTGGGCCACCTTTTCCTCGGCGGCCTTGAGCTTGGTCTCGCACTGGGCCTTGAGCGCGGCGCCGCGTTCGTAAAGCTTGATCGATTCCTCAAGCGCCACGTCGCCGCGTTCAAGCTGGCTCACGACCTGCTCAAGCTCGCGCATGGCCTGCTCGAAGCTCATGTCTTTTACCGGGGTCTCACTCATGCGCCACGCTCCATCAGGGTCTTCACATGCGCCGCGGTGCTGACCGCCAGCGCGTCGAGATCATAGCCGCCCTCAAGGGTGGAGACCACCCGGCCCTCGCACACGTCCTCGGCCGCATCGACGATCCGGTTGGTGACCCATTCGTAGTCCTCGGTGCGCCAGTTCAACCCTGCGAGCGGGTCGTCGGTATGCGCGTCGAACCCGGCGGAGACGAGGATGAGCTGCGGTTCATAGTCCGCGATCCACGGCAGGATACGGTCCCCCCAGGCCTGCCGCATGATGTCCGAGCCGCTGCCGGAGCCGAGGCCCACGTTCAGGATCTGGTCGTAGGCCCCGCGCTCGCCGGGCGCGCCGGTGCCGGGGTACAGCGGCATCTGGTGGCTGGAGGCGAAGCGGATGCTGCTTTCGTTCCACAGCACGTCCTGCGTGCCGTTGCCGTGGTGGACGTCGAAGTCGATCACGGCCACGCGGTCGAGCCCGTGGTGCTCGATTGCATGGAGCGCGGCGATCGCCACGTTGGAAAACAGGCAGAACCCCATCGGCTTGGCCTTCTCCGCGTGGTGGCCGGGCGGACGGGTCGCGACAAAGGCGTTGCGCACGTCGCCCGCAAGCACGGCATCCACGGCGGCGACATTGCCGCCCACCGCGCGCAGGGCCGCCTCGAAGCTGCCGGGCGACATGGAGGTGTCGGCGTCGATCTGGGTGTAGCCCTCGTCGGGCCCCGACGTGCGAATCCTGTCGAAATGGACCAGCGGATGGGCCAGGCGGACATGCTTTTCCTCGCCCAGTGGCGCTACGCGCCTGTCGAGCGGGGCGAAGGTGTCGGTGGCGAGGGCGCGCCCGATGGCCTCCAGCCGCGCAACCTGCTCGGGGTGGCCCGGCGGGGTGACGTGGTCGAGGCAGGCGTCGTGGGAAAACAATGCAGTCGTCATGCACGGACGCTAGGGGAAAGCCGGGGTGGCATCAAGCAGAGGCGGGGCCGATCCGCTCGGCAATCAGCCGGTCCAGCGGGGCCCAGTCGGCAAGTTCCAGACGGACTGGCAGGACGAGCACCTTGGGCCGGAATCGCGCGGGCAGGCGCACGGCGTCCTTCTCGGTCGTGACAAGCTGCGCGCGGGCCATCGCCGCCTCCCGGTCCAGCCGGGTGAGGAGCGTCGAAGTCATCTCCTGATGATCGGTCAGAGCCTGCGTGCGAACGAGTTCGGCCCCAAGGTCGTGGAGCGTGGCGAAGAACCGCTCCGGGCGGCTGATACCCGCGAAGGCCAGCACGCGCAGGCCACTCCAGTTCATGCCGGTCTGAAGCGGCGCGAGCCGGGCGGGAAAGCGCGGGATCGGGGTTGGGCTGAATCGCTCCTGGGCGCTGGTCGGGCCGGGCGTGATGAGCGCGTCGGCGCGGGCGAGACCCTTGGACAGCGGCTCATGCAGCGGACCCAAAGGCCAGCGCCGCCCGTTGCCGAACCCGCTCACCGCATCCTCGACCAGAAGGCGCAGGTCCGGCGCGATCGCGGTCATCCCGTCCTCCTCGACGATCAGCACCTCCGCCCCGTCCCCGCAGGCGGCGCGCGCTGTGGCAGGGAGGTCAGCGCCGACCCATGTGGCGCCGAAGGCCGCCGACAGCAGCGCCTCGTCGCCCACGTCCGCCGTGCCGTGACGGCGTTCATCGACCTTGAGCGGCGCACCCGGTCCGCGCATGACCACCGAGACTGTGCGCCGCGCATCGCGGAGGCGCTGGGCGAGGGCGATGGCCATCGGTGTCTTGCCCGTGCCGCCCCGCGTGAGGCTCGCGACCGCGATGACAGGAACCGGCATGGTGACGGGCTGGGGCCGCGCGCCGAACAACCGGTCGCGTAGGATCACGCGCCCACCCGGTCGAGGGTGTCGAGCGTGATCTCGACCACCCGGTCGGTCGCCTCGGCCCCGTTCGTGGTCACGTCCCAGGCTGCGGCGGCCATATGCGCGACCTGATCGGGGGCGAGCAGGTGTTCCACCGCGCGCGACAGCATCTTGCCATCCTCCACCGACCGCGCCGCCCCCGCGCCGCGCAGCCGTTCGAAGCTCTCGCGCCACGGTCCCGTCTTGGGGCCGAAAAGCACCGCCGAGCCGAGCGCGGCGGCCTCATACGGGTTGCGCACGGCACCACCGGCGAGCGTGCCGCCCATGAAGGACATGGGCGCGAGGCGATACCACAGACCGAATTCCCCCGGCACGTCGGCGATGAAAATCTCGACATCCGGTTCCGGCTCATCCTCGACCGAGCGCAGACCCACGACCCATCCGTCACTCTCCAGCGCGCGGGCAAGGCCGGGGCCGTCCGCGGGATCGCGCGGGGCGAGGATCAGCAACAGGCGGTGGGACCGGCGCATGACCTGTTGCTGGATGCGCACGAGGTCTTCGAACTCCCCCGGATCGGCGCCAGCGGCGAACCAGACCGGCCGCGCGGCCAGCTCTTCGGCGAGCATGTCACGCTCGGCCTGACTACAGGTGAGGGGGGCCGTCCCCTCCTGGAGGAACCCGACTGCCTCGACCCGCTGGGAGTCGACGCCCAAAGCGATCAGCCCGTCCCGCGCGGCGGTGTCGCCCGCCAGCACATGTTCGAAATGGCGCAAAAGCGAGCGGCGGATGCCGGGAAGCCAACGCCAGCCGGGCCTGTCGGGCACCCGCGCATCCACTAGTATCATGGGCAGGCCCGCCTTGGCCGCGCGGTCTATCAGCCCCGGCTCGAACCGGTTTTCGGCCCAGAGGCAGATGTCGGGCTTCCAGTGGCCGAGGAAGGTGTCCACGGCATCGGCATGATCGTAAGGGGCGTATTGCAGGATGATGTTCGGCGGCAGTCGTGCCTCGAGCGGGTGGTCCGGGTCGTGGCCCGACGTGGTCACGAGGAAATTCAGGTCGTCGCGCTCTTCAGCCAGCCGGTCGATCAGCTCGGGAAACCCCAGCGCCTCGACCTCGTTTCCGGCATGGAGCCAGACGAGCGGACCTACGGGGCGGTCGCAGCGCGGCTTGCCGAACCGCTCCGCCGCGCGGGTCACGTCCTCCGAGCCTTCGGCCAGCCCGCGTTTGAGCCGTGCTTCGGCCCGGGAGCGGGCGCGCAGTTTCTGGGAGGCGAGATAGACCGAAAGGCCGGGGCGTTTCGCCATGAGAAGCCTATTCCAGCTCCTCGGTCGGCGACGCGGGCGTTTCCTCGTCGCGCAACCGGTGCAGGTGGGCGATGAAATAGCGCATGTGGGCGTTGTCCACCGTGCGCTGCGCCTCGGCGCGCCAGGCGTCATAGGCCGTGGCATAGTCCGGGAAGATGCCGACGATGTGGATGTCGTCCACATCCTTGAACTCGGTTCTGGTCGGATCGACCAGCTCGCCCCCGAACACGAGGTGAAGTCGTTGCGCCATGTTCCGTCTCCGCCGTTGCCTGCCGCGACCCTATCGCAGGGCCGGGAGAGGTGAAAGCCGCTCAGGCCTTGGGGCTGGACTCGTACCCGGCCGTCTTGATGGCCTCCGCCAGCGCGGCGGTGTCGAGCGTCGAATCGATATCGACCTCCCGCGCGTCCATGTCGAAGTCGATCAAAGCGCCCTCGTCGGCATCGAGAACGGCATCCTCGATCTTGGCCTTGCAATGGCCGCAGCTCATCTCGGGTACGGAAAAGGTCGTCATGGGTCTCTCCTGTGTCTGTCCGTGAGCTAGGGCCGCTTCCCCCGTTCGTCAATCGCCCTGGCGGCTCTTGCATTGCGGCCTCTTGACCTTCCAGTGACTGGAGGCCTTATGTGAGGGGTCGACACTGGAGCGACGCGAATGAACGACATGACGATCAAGGTGGAGGGCATGCACTGCGCCTCCTGTGTGGGCCGGGTAGAGGACACGCTCAAGGGCCTGCCCTTCGTGGCCGATCCGTCGGTGAACCTCGCCGGAGAAAGCGCCAACTTCAGCTTCACCGAGCCGGGGCATCTGGGCGAAACCGCCGAGTCGCTGGCGCGGGCGGGCTATCCGGTCGTGACCGATGAGATTTCGCTGGCGGTCGAGGGGCTGGTCGATGCGGCGGCGGTCGCCACCGTCGAAGCGGCGCTGAACGCCCTGCCGGGGGTGCTTGAGGCCCATGCCAACCCCGCGAGCGACGCCGCGCGGGTGGTCTTTGCCGCCGGCACCATCGCCCCCTCCGCCATCACGGCGGCGGTGAATGCGACCGGCTACCGCGCCGAGGTGCGGTCGGGCGGCTCGCTGGACCTCGAGGCCCGCAAGGCGGCTGAGACCACGCGGCTCAAGCGGATGACATGGCTCGCCGCGCTCCTGACCCTGCCGGTGTTCATCGCCGAGATGGGGGGGCACGCCTATCCGCCGTTTCATGACTGGCTGCACGGTCTGGTCGGGATGCAGGCGCTGCGGGTGGGCGAATTCCTCTTGACCGCGCTGGTCCTCGCGATCCCCGGGCGGCGGTTCTTTATCGCCGGTGTTCCGCAGCTTGTCCGCCTGTCGCCCGACATGAATTCGCTCGTCGCGGTGGGGACGGCGGCGGCGTTCGTCTATTCCACGCTTGCGACCTTTGCGCCCGGGCTCTTCCCGGCGGGCACCGCCAACGTCTATTTCGAATCCGCTGCCGTGATCGTGACCCTGATCCTCTTCGGCCGCTGGATGGAGGCGCGCGCCAAGGGACGGACGGGCGAGGCGATCCGCGCGCTCATGGAGCTCGCCCCCCGGACTGCGCGGGTCGAACGGGGCGGGACCGTCGTGGATCTCCCGACCGACGAGGTGCGGGCAGGCGATACCCTCGTCATCCGGCCCGGTGAGGCCATCGCGACCGATGGCGCGGTCGTCTCGGGCGAGTCCTGGGTGGACGAGAGCATGATTACGGGTGAGCCGGTGCCGGTGGAGAAGGCGACGGGCGATTCCGTGACCGGCGGCACGGTCAACGGCAACGGCGCGCTGCGGGTGCAGGCCACGCGGGTGGGGGCCGACACCACGCTGTCGCAGATCATCCGCATGGTCGAACAGGCGCAAGGGGCCAAGCTGCCGATCCAGTCGCTCGTCGACCGGATCACGCGGTGGTTCGTACCCGGGGTCATGACCATCGCCGCGCTCACGGTGGCGGTCTGGTTCGCGATCGGTCCGGACCCGGCATTGTCCTTCGCGCTGGTCTCGGGTGTCGCGGTGCTGATCATCGCCTGCCCCTGCGCGATGGGCCTTGCCACGCCGACCTCCATCATGGTCGGCACCGGGCGCGGTGCCGAGCTGGGCGTGCTGTTTCGCAAGGGTGACGCGCTTCAGGTCATGGAGGGGGTGAAGGTCGTCGCGCTCGACAAGACCGGGACGCTCACCGAGGGCCAGCCGGAACTCACCGACCTGATCGGCGACGACACGGACACGGCGCTACGGCTCGCCGCAAGCGTCGAATCGCAATCCGAACACCCGATTGGCCGCGCGATCCAGCGGGCCGCCGAAGCACGCGGCCTGACGCTGTCCGAACCCAGGGGGTTCAAGGCACTTCCCGGCTTCGGTTTGAAGGCCGAGGTCGAGGGCCACGCCGTCCTGATCGGGGCCGAGCGGCCGATGAACCGCGAGAAAGTCGACACCAGCGCGCTGGCCGAGGACGCCGCGCGGCTCGCCGCTCTCGGCAAGACGCCACTCTTCGTCGCCATCGACGGGGCGGTGGCCGCGCTTGTCGCGGTGGAAGACCCGATCAAGGAAACCACACCCCGCGCGATCAAGGCGCTGCACGACATGGGCATCGAGGTCGCGATGATCACGGGCGACGCGCAAGGCACGGCCGATGCCATCGCGCGGCGACTGGGCATCGACCATGTGACCGCCGAAGTCCTGCCGCGTGGCAAGGTCAAGGCGCTGGAGGCTCTGCGCGCGACGCATGGCACGACCGCCTTTGTGGGCGACGGAATCAACGACGCCCCCGCGCTCGCCGCCGCCGACATCGGGCTTGCCATCGGGACGGGCACGGATGTGGCCATTGGCGCGGCGGACGTGGTGCTGTCGTCGGGCGAACTGACCGGCGTGCCGACCGCGATCCACCTGAGCCGCCGCACCATGCGCAACATTCGCCAAAACCTGTTCTGGGCCTTCGGCTACAACGTTGTGCTGATCCCGGTCGCCGCCGGGGCGCTTTATCCCGCCTTCGGGGTGCTGCTGTCGCCGATGCTCGCCGCCTTTGCGATGGCGATGTCCTCGGTCTTCGTCCTGACGAATGCCCTCCGACTCCGTTTTGTGAAGGTGCCGACATGAACATTTCCGACGCTGCCGCTCAGGCGGGCCTGCCGCCCAAGACCATCCGGTATTACGAAGAGATCGGGCTGGTCACGCCGGACCGCGACCCGAACGGATACCGGGCGTTCTCGGACGTGGACATCCACAACCTGACGTTCCTGGCCCGCGCCCGCGCACTGGGCTTTTCCATCCAGGAATGTCGCGCCCTGCTCGCGCTCTACGAGGACAAGGGGCGCGCCTCGGCGGAGGTCAAGAAGATCGCCAAGGGTCACCTTGAAGAGATCGAGCGCAAGATCGCGGATCTCACCGCCATGCGCGACACGCTCACGCACCTCGTTCATGCCTGTCACGGCGACGACAGGCCGGATTGCCCGATCCTTGAAAGCATGGGCGGACGCGAGTCGTAGAAACTGTGGTATTCTTACGTTCTCGGAATTGAAGGAGGGGGCGGATGAAACCACAGCAAGGCGGATGCCTGTGTGGCGGTCTGCGGTACGAGGCGCGGGATGAACCGGGCCACGTTACGCTGTGCCACTGTCATTTCTGTCAGAGGGCAACGGGGGGCACACACATGGTCGAACCGATCTTCGACAAGACGGTGTTCGACATCATTTCCGGTGCGCCAAAGGTGTGGACGACCCGGTCGGCCGGCAGCGGCATGAAGGTCCATGTCCATTTCTGCGAAACCTGCGGAACCAAGACACATCTGTCGTTCGAACGCTTCCTGGACATCGTTGGGGTCTATGCCGGCACATTCGACGACCCGAATTGGTTCGACGTCATACCGGATGCGAGCAAGCAGATCTTTCTGGAGGCGGCGCAGCAGAACGCGGTGATCCTGCCGGGTATTCCCTGTTTCAACGGGCACATGCGGAAGCTGGACGATACCCTCAACCCATCCGTCACGATCCAAACGCCGGTCGTCATAGGCAAGGCGCATTGGGGGATATGAGACGAAAAAGGGCGGCCCGCAGGCCGCCCTTCCTTTTGCCAGTGGACTGACGCTCAGTTCAGCGCGGCATCCGTGATTTCCGTCGTGTAGGCGCCTTCCGGCTCCTTCGTGATGACCGGGTCCGACCCGCCGCCGAGGAGCGTTTCCACGGTCCGCTGGTAGTCGGCCGGGTCGAGCGCGCCGTTCGATCCGGCGGTCAGCTTGGCGACTTCGCCCATCATGCGGATCTGGTGCTTCTCGGTCTGGGCGCCGGTTTCATCGTATTCAAGCACGATCATCGCGGCCTCTTCCGGGTTCTCTTCGGCCCATTTCCAGCCTTTCATCGAGGCGGAGACGAAGCGGGCCATCTTGTCGACGAACTCGGGGTCTTCGAGATTCTCTTCGAGCACATAAAGACCGTCCTCGAGCGTCGCGACGCCCTGATCTTCGTACTTGAAGGTGATGAGCTCGTCCTCACCGATGCCCGCGTCGATGACCTGCCAGTATTCGTTGTAGGTCATCGTCGAGATGCAGGCGGCCTGATTCTGAAGAAGCGGGTCGACGTTGAAGCCCTGCTTGAGCACTTCGACGCCCTCTTCCCCGCCGTCGGTCGGGATGCCCAGCGTGCTCATCCACGACAGGAACGGGTATTCGTTGCCGAAGAACCAGACGCCAAGCGTGTTGCCCGGGAAGTCGTCGGGGCTGGTGATCCCGCTTTCTTCAAGGCACGTCAGCATCATGCCGGACGACTTGAACGGCTGGGCGATGTTGACGAGCGGCAGGCCCTGTTCGCGTGCGGCGAGCGCGGCCGGCATCCATTCCACGATCACGTCGGCCCCGCCACCGGCGATGACCTGCGGGGGCGCGATATCGGGGCCGCCCGGCTTGATCGTGACATCGAGGTTCTCTTCTTCGTAGAACCCCTTTTCGAGTGCGACGTAGTAGCCGCCGAATTGTGCTTGCGTGACCCACTTGAGCTGGAGCGTCACCTCGTCCTGGGCCAGTGCGGCCCCGGAGGTCAGCGCCAGCGCGGCGGCGGTCAGTGTCATTTTTTTCATCATTGGTCTTTCTCCCGTTGGTAAGTTTTTGTGCTCAGCCTCGTTGCGACGGGTGCCAGAAGGTCACCCCTTTTTCTATCAGTGCCACCGCGCCGTAGAAGGCACTCCCGGCGAGTGCGGCGACTGCGATTTCAGCCCAGACCATATCAAGCCTGAGCCGCCCGACCTCGGTCGAGATGCGAAAACCCATGCCTTTGATCGGACTGCCGAAAAACTCGGCAACGATGGCCCCGATCAGGGCGAGGGTTGTCGTGATTTTAAGCCCGTTGAAAATGAACGGCATGGCTGCGGGCAGGCGCAGTTTGCGCAGTGTCTGCGGGTAACTGGCCGAATAGGTGGCCATCAGGTCCTGCTGCATCCGGGTCGAGGCCGCGAGGCCCTCGACCGTGTTCACCAGCATCGGGAAAAACACCATGACCACGACCACCGCCGCTTTCGACTGCCAGTCGAAGCCGAACCACATGACGAGGATCGGCGCGGTGCCCACGATGGGAAGCGCCGCGATGAAGTTGCCCACGGGCAGGAGCCCGCGTTGCAGGAACTTCGAGCGGTCGATCAGGATCGCCGTGATGACCGCCGCGCTGCACCCGATGACGTAGCCGGTGAGCGCGCCCTTCACGAAGGTCTGGACGAAATCCTCCCACAACGTCGGGACCGAGGCGATGATACGCAACCAGATGTCCGTTGGCGCGGGCAGGATCACCATCGGCACGTTCAGCCCGCGCACGAGGCCCTGCCAGACGACGAGGATCGTGATGCCGAAGATCACCGGCACCCCGAGCCGCACCGCGCGCGTGTCCGAATAGCGCGAATTGGCGAGCCAGACGTTGAGCGCATAGGCCCCGGCCCAGAACGCGAGTGCGAAGATCAGCCAGCCCCAACTCATTGCGCCATCCCCATCCGTTTGAGCGTGTTGCGCTGGATGATCCCGATGATGCCCACGAGAAGCGCGGCAAGGATCGCGGCGGCGATGAGGGCGGACCAGATCTGAACGGTCTGGCCATAATAGCTCCCCGACAGCATCCGTGCGCCAAGGCCCCGGATCGCACCGGTGGGCAGCTCACCCACGATGGTCCCGACGAGTGCGGCGGCGATGCCGACCTTCAGCGACGCGAACAGGTAGGGCATCGAGGCGGGCATCCGCAGCTTCCAGAACGTCTGATTTCTGGAGGCCGAGTAGGTGTGCATGAGGTCGAGGTCCATATGCGCCGGGCTGCGCAGGCCCTTCACCATGCCGACGACGACCGGGAAGAAACTCAGATAGGCCGAGATTATCGCCTTGGGGATGATCCCGGTCACGCCGAGCGAGCTGAGGACCACGATGATCATCGGCGCGATGGCGAGGATCGGGATCGTCTGGCTCGCGATGGCCCAGGGCATTACGCCCATGTCCATCGCGCGGCTATGGACGATACCCACGGCCAGCAGGATGCCCATTCCGGTGCCGAACGCGAAGCCGAGGAGCGTGGCGGACAGCGTGATCCAGCCGTGAAAGACGAGCGAGCGTTTGGAGGTAATGCTCTTGCCGACCGTCGAATCCCACAGTTCCGCCACCACCTGATGCGGGGCGGGCAGGCGCGGGCGCTCCTGCGAGAGCGTATCGGTGACGAGTTCTCCGAACGACAGCTCGACCTCGGCCCGTCCGGCCTGATCCAGCGCCCATTGGGAATTCATCCAGACCGCCGCGCCGTACCAGATGACGACGATGGCCGCGACGACCGTGAGGATGGGGACGATGCTTTTCATGCGCGCCCCTCCGCTACGGGGCGACTGCGGTATGCTGCCTCAGTCATAGCTGTGCCCCTCGCGCAGGCCCTCGCGGACCCGATGGGCCACGTCGAGGAATTCCTTGGTGTCGCGAATGTCGAGCGGCCGCTCCTTCGGGAGCGGACTGTCGATAATGTCGGTGATGCGCCCCGGGCGGGGGGACATGACGACGATCTTGGTCGACAGGTAGACCGCCTCGGGAATCGAGTGCGTGACGAAGGCGATGGTTTTTTCCGTCCGCGCCCACAGTTCGAGCAGCTGTTCGTTCAGGTGATCGCGCACGATCTCGTCCAGCGCGCCGAAGGGTTCGTCCATCAGCAGGATATCGGCATCGAAGGCCAGCGCGCGGGCGATGCTGGCCCGCTGCTGCATCCCGCCAGACAGCTGCCAGGGGAACTTCTTGCCGAAGCCCTCGAGATCCACGAGCGAGAGGACTTTCTCGACCCGCTCGGCATGTTCCGATTTCGGATAGCCCATGATCTCCAGCGGCAGACGCACGTTGCCCGCGATGGTGCGCCACGGATACAGCCCGGCCGCCTGGAAGACATAGCCATAGGCCCGTTCCTTTCGCGCCTCGTCCGGGGTCATGCCGTTGACGGTCAGCGACCCGCCCGTCGGCTTTTCCAGCCCCGCGATGCAGCGCAGAAAGGTCGTCTTGCCACAGCCCGAGGGGCCGATGAAGCTGACGAATTCGCCCTTCTCGATGGCGAGGTCGACGCCCTTCAGCGCCTGCACCGGGCCGTCGTTCGTCTCGAAGGTCAGATCGAGCGCATTGGCTTCGATCACGGGTTTTTTGCTCACGTAAGTCCCCACAATTTCGGTTCGGCGAATTCCACCGAGTTCCCCGCCGGGTCGCGCACATAGATGGAGCGCGGCCCGTGGGGCCAGTGAAAGTCCGACTCTATCCCTATCCCTTTGGTCACCAGATGGTCGACCCATCCGTCCAGGTCTTCGCCCGGTACGGAAAAACAGATGTGCCCCGGCCCGACCGCGCCATGCGGCGGGACCGGAAGCTGGTCTTCGTTCGGCGGGACGCGCGTTTCCTCGGCCACGAAGGCGAGGACGACGCTGGGCCCGCAGGCGAAAAAGATGTGGCGCGGATCGTTCCGCGTCACGATGTCGAGCCCCACCACGCCGGCATAGAAATCCTCGGCCCGGTCGAGGTCATCGACATAGACCGCGGCTTCGAGAACGCCGGTGGGTGTGGCGGGGGTCGTCAATTCACACCCCCGTCGCCGGAATGCCCGACCGTTCGATCGGCTGCGGCGCGGAGAGTTCTTTCCACTTGGACAGGGCGCGGTTCACGGTGGCGTTCGGCTCGCGCGCGATGAACTTGCCGTGGCCCTGCTTCTCCTGCATCGCGCCATCCATCACGGCGACCATGCCGCGGGTCAGGACGTAGCGGGGCAGGCCTTTCACATGCTTGCCCTCGAACACGTTGTAGTCGATGGACGACACCTGCTTGTCCGCCGTGATCGTCTTTTCCTTCTCCGGGTCGAGCACGAGGATGTCGGCGTCCGCCCCGACAAGAATCGCGCCCTTCTGCGGATAGCAGTTCAGGATCTTGGCGATGTTGGTGGAGGTCACGGCGACAAACTCGTTCATCGTCAGCCGCCCGGTGCCGACGCCATAGGTCCAGAGCATCGGGATACGATCCTCCAGCCCGCCGGTGCCATTCGGGATCTTGGTGAAATCGCCCACGCCATAGCGCTTCTGTTCGGTGGTGAAGGCGCAGTGATCGGTCGCCACGACCGACAGCGATCCGGAGGACAGGCCCGCCCACAGGCTGTCCTGGTGCAGCTTGTTGCGGAACGGGGGCGACATGACGCGGCGTGCGGCGTGGTCCCAGTCCTGGTTGAAGTATTCGCTCTCATCCAGCGTCAGGTGCTGGATCAGCGGCTCGCCCCAGACGCGCTTGCCCTGCATCTTGGCCCGCCGGATCGCTTCGTGGCTGTCCTCGCACGAAACGTGAACGACGTAGAGCGGCGCGCCGGCCATGTCGGCGATCATGATCGCGCGGTTCGTCGCCTCGCCCTCCACCTGCGGGGGGCGGGAATAGGCGTGGCCCTCGGGCCCGGTGTTGCCCTCGGCGATCAGCTTGGCCGACAGTTCCGCGACCACGTCGCCGTTCTCGGCATGGACCATCGGGGTCGCGCCAAGGTCGGCAAGGCGCATGAACGAAGAATAAAGCTCGTCGTCGTTCACCATCAGCGCGCCCTTGTAGGCGAGAAAGTGCTTGAACGTGTTGATCCCACGCTCCTTCACCACCGTCTCCATCTCGTCGAAGACCTGCTCGCTCCACCATGTCACAGCCATGTGGAAGGAGTAGTCGCAGGAGGCCGTGGTCGATTTGTTGTCCCAGCGCTTGAGCGCGTCCAGCAGGCTCTCGCCCGGATTGGGCAGGGCGAAGTCCACGACCATCGTGGTGCCGCCCGCAAGGGCTGCGCGCGTTCCGCTCTCGAAGTCGTCCGAGGAGTAGGTGCCCATGAACGGCATCTCGAGGTGCGTGTGCGGGTCGATCCCGCCGGGCATGACGTAGCAGCCTGTCGCGTCGAGCGTTTCGTCGCCCGAAAGCCCCTGTCCAATCTCGATGATCTTGCCGTCCTCGACCAGCACGTCGGCCTTGTAGGTCAGGTCGGCGGTGACGATGGTTCCGTCCTTGATGACTTTGGTGGCCATGTTCTCTCTCCTGTCGTTGCGCTGATCTTATTGGACGCAGACGGGATAACCGTCGGCATTGGTCAGCGGGTAGATTTTTCCGTCGCTGCGGTAGTGATAGCAGAACCCGATATCCTCGGGCTCGGTGTAGACCAGAAGGTCCGAATAGGGGATGTCTGCGGGCAGAGCCGCGAGCGCTTCACTCGCGTAAGGCTTGTCCGCGACATAATAGTTGGGCGGCAGGCCGCCGTCCGATCCGCCGCTCGCGCATCCGGCCAGTGCGAGCGCCAGCGCGCCCAGTGCGATCCGTCCCATTCCCATCCCCTCACACACTTGAAAAACATCCGATCGCGTCGCCATGCACGCTGATATCCACCGGGCCGAAGCGGCTTTCGACCGCGAGGCTGAAGATGTCGTTCCACGGCAGCCACATCACCCGGTACGGGCCTTTCTTCCGCGTCACGGCATAGGCGTAGTCGGTGATGCCGCCGGGCAGGTTCAGCTCCATCAAATTCGGTTCGATGAGCGCGTTCTTGAAATCCGCAAGCGTGGCCACGTTCCAGTCCTCGATCCCGGCGGCGGCACGCTTGGGATCGAACGCGTCGATCTCGGCGCCGATCCGCTGCTTGATATGGGCCACTTCGCGGGCGTCATGAGGATCGTCGTTCAGCATCGTGCCTGTGCCGGACCTTTCAGGTCGTTGTTGTGCAGGATCATCGCGATCCCCAGATCACGCGCCTGCTCGCAAGCGGCGGCCCAGTCGACGCCTTGCCCGGTGTATTCGGCGGCGTAGACCGGCTTGCCCTGTGACAGGTAGATGCGCGTCTCCTCGCACCAGCCCTGTTCGAAGCATTCCTCGGTCACCATGAAGTCCATCACATCGACGAGGTCGGGCGCAAGTTCGATGGCGTTCTTCTGCCCGATGGTCAGCCCCTCGGCATGGGCGGCACCGGCCAGCGCGCGGGCATAGGCGACGGCGTGTCGGGCGGTCAGCGGAAAGCCGGGGTCGTTCGAGTAGCTGTCGATATTGTCGGCTTCGACCCCCTCGAATCCCATAGATCTGAACCGCGCGAACCGCGCCTGCATCAGCGGGACGAGCGTGGCCTGATCGCGAATGTCGAGGTAGCGCTCGTTCGGCCAGTTGCCGAGCGTGTTGCCTTGCAGGTGGGCCGGAAATGCGTCCGCGTCGTCGCGGTAATTCTCCACGGTCCCGACCGAAACATAGGCGATGGGGGTGACCCCTGCTGCCTTGAGTTCGGCGATCTGCTCGGGCGTCACGCTGTCTGGCTCCGTGTCGATCATGTCGACCCCGGTGTGCGGCCGGATCGGATCGTCCAGCTGCCAGTCCCAGGTCTCGGCATTGGCCGGGGCGGCGACGAACGCCAGTTCTATGATCGCGTGGCGGATCAGGACACGATCTCCGCCGTCTCGAGCGCGGCGTGGAACAGCACGTCGGCCCCGGCGGTGGCCCATTCCTTTGAGATATCCTCGGCCTCGTTGTGGCTGAGGCCATCCACGCAGGGGCACATGATCATGGCTGTCGGTGCGACCTGATTGATCCAGCAGGCGTCGTGGCCCGCGCCCGAGATGATGTTCATGTGTGAATAGCCCAGCCGTTCGGCTGCATCGCGCACGGCTGTCACGCAGCCTTCGTCGAATTCCACCGGATCGAACCCGCCGACTTTTTCCAGCGCGACCTCCAGCCCCATCTCGTCGCAGATCTTCTTGGCGCCGTCCGCGAGTTGCTTTTCCATATCCTGAATGGTGGCAAGATCGGGCGAACGGAAGTCGACGGTGAACACCGCCTTGCCGGGGATCACGTTGCGGCTGTTGGGATAGACGTCGATATGGCCCGCCGCGCCCACGGCGTCGGGTTTGTGCGACCAGGCGATCTCGTCCACGAGTTGAAGAATGCGCGCCATGCCCAGCCCCGCATTCTTGCGCATCGGCATGGGGGTCGACCCCGTGTGGCTTTCCTTGCCGGTCACTGTCACCTGCGTCCACGACAGGCCCTGACCGTGTGTGACGACACCGATGTCTTTTTCTTCGGCCTCAAGGATCGGCCCCTGTTCGATGTGCAACTCGAACATCGCGTGCATCTTGCGCGCGCCGACCTTTTCGTCGCCGACCCATCCGATCCGCTTCAGTTCGTCCCCGAACTTCTTGCCCTCGGCGTCCTCCCGGTCATAGGCCCAATCCTGTTCGTGGATGCCGGCGAACACGCCCGACGACAGCATGGCGGGCGCGAAGCGCGTGCCTTCCTCGTTCGTCCAGTTGGCGATGACGATGGGGTGCTTGGTCTTGATCCCGAGGTCGTTCATCGAGCGCACCGCTTCCAGCCCGCCGAGCACGCCCAGAACCCCGTCGTATTTCCCGCCCGTGGGCTGGGTGTCGAGGTGGCTGCCGATATAGACCGGGAGCGAGTCGGGGTCCGTCCCCTCGCGCGTTGCGAACATGTTGCCCATCGTGTCGACGCCCATGCTCATGCCGGCGTCGTCGCACCATTTCTGGAACAGCGCGCGGCCCTCGGCATCGGCATCGGTCAGCGTCTGGCGGTTGTTGCCGCCCGCGACGCCCGGCCCGATCTTGGCCATTTCCATAAGGCTGTCCCAAAGCCGGTCGGCATTGATACGAAGGTTCTCACCGGGGGCTGCCATGGCACTCTCCTGTCATTTCGTCGCAGTCTCTGGCGGACGCCCATACATCAGGCGCGCCGCTGTCATTTTGTGCAACAGGGAAATGGGCTGTGGCGTCCGGGTGCGCGCAAACGCCCCCGAACCGATCCGTGATTTCGCGCGATGCAGCATCGCCCTCAGTCCCTGTTGCGGTGCCGTGCCCCTTGTTTCGCAGGGGCTTCGGCAGAAGTTCTGGTTTTTACCATTCGGTTAAAACGAGGCTAGCACAGGCCAACCCCCGGTCAAGCACTGCTCACTGACCCCGCGAGATGCAGGTGAGCGGATCGCCGTCCGGATTGTTCGGATGTTCCAGCCATGTGCGCTTGTCGTCCTCGGCCGGGATGATCATTCCGGTGCGCAGGTCCTTTTCGCCGGGCGACAGGCGGCGCATCGTGATGCAGCCTTCGACCGGGCAGACGTTGACGCAGAGGTTGCAGGCGACGCATTCGTCGTCCTTCACCGTGAACACCCGGTCGTCGGACATCGCGATGGCCTGATGCGACGTGTCCTCGCAGGCCGCGAAACAGCGCCCGCAGGAAATGCAGAGATCCTGGTCGATCTCGGCCTTGGTGACGTAGTCGAGGTTCAGGTGCTGCCAGTCGGTGACGCGCGGCGTCGCCATGCCGATGAAGTCCGAGGTCTTGGAATATCCCTTCTCGTCCATCCACTGTGACAGCCCCGAACACATCTCTTTCACGATCCGGAAGCCATAGGTCATCGCTGCGGTGCAGACCTGCGCGTTCCCGGCACCCAGTGCCATGAACTCCGCCGCGTCACGCCATGTGGAGATGCCACCGATGGCCGAGATCGGCATGCCTGCGGTTTCTTCCCAGCGCGCCACTTCGGCCACCATATTCATCGCGATGGGCTTCACCGCCGGTCCGCAATAGCCGCCGTGGGTGCCAAGCCCGTCGATCATCGGCTCCGGGCACATCGCGTCGAGGTTCACCGAGGTGATCGAGTTGATCGTGTTGATCATGCTGACCGCGTCCGCCCCGCCCTGTTTCGCGGCGAGCGCGGGCTGGCGGATGTCGCTGATGTTCGGCGTGAGTTTCACGATGCAGGGCAGGTCGGAGTGCTTTTTGACCCACTCGGTGATCCGGCCCACATATTCCGGCACCTGACCGACGGCAGAGCCCATGCCGCGCTCGGCCATCCCGTGCGGGCAGCCGAAGTTCAGCTCGACCCCGTCCGCGCCGGTCTCGCCCACGCGGTCGAGGATCTTGCGCCACGCATCCTCGTCCAGCGGCACCATGAGCGACACGACCACGGCGCGGTCCGGGTAGTCGGCCTTCACACGCTTGATCTCGTCGAGGTTCGTCTGAAGCGGACGGTCGGTGATGAGTTCGATGTTGTTCAGACCCAGAAGCCGCCGGTCCGCGCCATAAATCGCCCCGTAGCGCGGGCCATTGACGTTGACGACGGGCGGACCTTCTTCGCCAAGCGTCTTCCACACGACACCGCCCCATCCGGCCTCGAAGGCGCGGCGGACGTTGTATTCCTTGTCGGTCGGCGGGGCCGAGGCGAGCCAGAAGGGGTTGGGGGATTTGATCCCGATGAAGTCGGTCGTCAGGTCTGCCATGTCATTGGCCTCCTACGGTCTGAAGAAGAATTAGATTGCCCTCGCTGTCGTGGATCATCGCCCAACGGGTCGATGGGTCCCACGGCGCGGTGTCAGGGCCGGAAACGATGGGCACGTCCGCGTCGGCGAGGCACTTGGCCTCGCCGTCCACGTCGTCGCAGACGAGGACGAGTTGCGGGGTGTCCTGCGGGGTGATGGCGGCGACCTTGCTGATCTGGAGCATGGTCTGCGCGCCGGGGAGGGTCAGGAAAATCCAGCGATCCGCGCCATAAGCCTCATCCCGCTCCACCGAAAAGCCGAGCTTTTCCGTGTAGAACGCGACCGCGCGCGCCTGATCCGTGGCGCCGATGGTCTGAAAGTGGATGTGGCTGGGCATGTTGCCTGGCTCCCCGGTGCTGCGCTTACCCCATGAGGCTCGCGTGGATGTCCTCGGCGGCGTCGCGACCCTCGGCAACGGCGACGACGGTCAGGTCTTCGCCCGCCGTGCAGTCGCCACCGGCCCAGACACCATCGCGCGAGGTGCGTCCTGCGTCCGTCACCTTGATCTTGCGACCGTCGGTGTCGAGGCCCGCGACCTCCTCGAACGCCTGCCCGATGGCCTTGAACACCTGATCGGCGGGAAGGGTGAAGGTCTCGCCCGTCGGCTTGGCGTTCTCGTCGGTGTAGGCAAGCTCGATGGCCGCGACATGCCCTTCGCCCTTGAGCGAGACGGGCGCGACGCCGGGTATGATATGGACGCCTTTGGATTGCGCGAGCTGTTGTTCGTATTCCGAGGCGGGCATCTTGTCCTGCGACCGGCGGTAGACCAGCGTGACGTTCTCGGCGCCAAGGAGCTTGGATTGCACCGCCGCGTCGATGGCGGTCATGCCGCCGCCGATCACCACGACGTTGCGGCCCACGGGCAGGTCGGTCAGATCGTCGGTCTGACGCAGATCGGCGATGAATTTCACCGCGTCCACGACACCGGACAAATCCTCGCCGTCGATCCCGAGCGCGTTCGTATTGCCCAGCCCGATGCCGAGGAACACCGCGTCAAAGTCGCTGGCCAGCCCGTCGAGCGTGATGTCCTCGCCCAGCGTCTTACCGGTCTCCATCGTGATCCCGCCGATCTGCATCAGCCAGTCGACTTCGCGCGCGGCGAAGTTTTCGACCGTCTTGTAGGAGGCGATGCCGTATTCGTTGAGGCCACCCGGTTTCGGCTTGGCGTCATGGATCACGACGTCATGACCATACATCGCCAGCCGGTGCGCCGCTGCCAGACCGGCGGGT
>CXWF01047687.1_pt1 | contig 73571 bp, 51 predicted proteins | sample 468421 | NCBI WGS metagenome assembly CXWF01 (sample SAMEA2620812, study PRJEB7988) | marine metagenome | biome: marine biome (ENVO:00000447); feature: surface water layer (ENVO:00002042); material: "saline water (ENVO:00002010), including plankton (ENVO:xxxxxxxx)" | depth 5 m
TCAAGTCTGTCAGATCTATAATTCCATATTCCTCTGATCCATTTGAGTATATAATTCTATCAGTGCCAGAATTATCCTGGGCCTTTAAAAATGTAGAGCAAACAGTTGCTATTAGTATGGCTAGTCCAACTTTTCTTATCATTATATTAATTTCGATTTATAGTCTAAGTTTATTCATATAAAAAGAGTTTTTTTCGAACAAAAAAACCGATTGTGTACTCGTTTAGCACTTTGTATTCAAAATTATTATCTCTGTTTTGTAATGTTCGGTGCCTTAATACACGGTTGAAGTTTACGCCGATATTAAACTCATCCATAATATTGAGGGCGGCAGAGCCACCCAGATTATAGGACACATAACCGTTCCATCAACTTTTGTAATAACAACCTCTTTATTTTGAGAAAACAAGCAAACAGAGAGAATAAAATGTAAAGCAATGGTTAAGTATAATTTGCTCATCAAGTTTTAGAAGAGGTTTTAAAAGTTATCGGCTGATTCTAAGAAGTACACAAGGGAAGGTATAGATATTATTCAATTTAGAATTTTAAAATTACATTAAAAAACCCCGACCCACGTTCAGTAGGTCAGGGTTTATCCTGTTCTCCATGAAAGAAAACCTTCGCGAGCTTAAGCGAAGCAATCTCCGTATGAAAATTCGTTTCAGGAGATTGCTTCAGGATTTGTTTTCGCAGAATCCTTCGCAAATAAGTTGATACTTACGAACAACCTGAAGTTGAACCGCAAGTGATACATTTCATACACGTTCCGTTACGAACCATCGTCATACTTCCACATTCAGGACATGCATCACCGGTGTAACCGAGTTGTTTCGCTTTTTCATAATCTGTTTCGTAACTCGAATCAGCTTTAGTAGCTTTTGCTGTTGTTGCAGATACTGTTTCCACAGGCTTCGACTCTTTTACAGGAGCTTTGGCAACTACTTTCGTTGTCTCCACTACTTCGCCACCCGGAGTTGGGCGCAGATCTCTGGTTGAGATCTCTTCAGCAGGAACGTGTGCCAAATCTTCTCGACCTAAATACGAGACTGCAAGCTCTCTGAATATATAATCGATCACTGAAGTACTCATTTTTACATGAGGATTTCCGGAAACCATTCCACTTGGTTCGAACTTAGTGAATACAAAGGCATCCACAAATTCTTCTAATGGAACTCCATGTTGTAAACCAAGCGAGATCGAGATTGCAAAACAGTTCAGTAAACTTCTGAAGGCAGCTCCTTCACGGTGCATATCAATAAATATCTCACCTAATTGGCCATTTTCATACTCACCTGTTCTCAGGTAAACACTTTGTCCACCAATTTTAACTTTTTGGGTATACCCTTCACGACGGAAAGGAAGTCTCTGACGACGAGCTAAATATTTATGAATAATACGCTCAGCAACTTCAACCACTTTATCTTGAGCTGCAGCTGTTGGTGCATCCGCTGAATCCTCTTCCTCATCTTCTAATTCTTCAAATACGTCAGCTAAACTGTTCAGTGGTTGACTTAATTTTGAACCATCACGATAAAGAGCATTCGCTTTCAACATCATTTCCCACGAAAGCATATAAGCGTCTTTCATGTCTTCAATAGTCGCTTCGTTCGGAAGATTGATAGTTTTTGAAATTGCACCTGATAAAAATGGTTGCGCCGCTGCCATCATTCTGATGTGACCGCGAGCTGAAATAAATCTGGTTCCTGTTCTACCACATTTGTTTGCGCAATCGAATACAGCCAGATGCTCTTCTTTCAAATAGGGAGCTCCTTCAACTGTCATGGTTCCGCATACATAATCGTTGGCTTCGGTGATCTGCTCACGACTGAATCCCAAGTGGCGTAACATATCAAAAGTAACATCACTTAATTGCTCTTCCGTAATTTCGAGCACATCTTTACAGAAATCTTCGCCTAGTGTCCACTGGTTGAAGGCAAACTTGATATCAAAACTACTTGGGAGCGCTGCTTCTACAGCTGCCAACTTTTCATCAGTAAATCCTTTTGCCTTTAAAGTTTCAGGATTAATATGTGGGCACCCTTCCAAACTAGCTGCACCTTTAGCATAATCAATGATAGCTTTGGATTCTTTAGCAGAATACCCGAGCGTCTTTAATGCCTTTGGAACACTCTGGTTAATGATCTTAAAATATCCGCCACCTGCAAGTTTTTTGAACTTCACTAATGCGAAATCAGGCTCAACTCCAGTTGTATCACAATCCATTACCAAACCAATTGTACCGGTTGGAGCAAGTACCGTTACCTGAGCATTTCTGTATCCGTTCTTTTCCCCAAGTTCTACGGCGCGATCGGCATTTTCTTTAGCTGCTTTAAGCAGATAATCGGGACAGATCGTAGCGTCGATTCCCATCGGTTTAACAGTAAGGCTTTCATATTCTTTTGGATCTGCATTGTAAGCGGCTCTTCGGTGATTTCTCATCACTCGTAGCATATGCTCTTTATTTCTTTTGTATCCTTCAAAAGCTCCTAATTCACCTGCCATTTCTGCACTGGTTTCATAAGATTGCATATGCATGATGGCTGTAATTGCTCCGGCTGTTGCTATCCCTTCGTCACTATCATAAGGAATTCCCTGAACCATTAATGCAGCTCCTATATTTGCATACCCAAGACCTAAAGTTCTGAATACATACGAAAGTTCTGCAATTTCTTTAGATGGGAATTGAGCCATCAGTACTGAAATTTCAAGTACGGTAGTCCAGATTCTGGAGGCATAACGAATAGATTCCACATCAAAAGTAGTGCAATCTTCATCAACGAAATACTTCATCAGATTCAGCGAAGCAAGATTACATGCTGTATTGTCAAGGAACATATACTCAGAGCAAGGGTTACTTGCTTTGATCTCACCATCTTCCGGGCATGTATGCCATTCATTAATGGTATCATGGTATTGAGTACCAGGATCAGCAGAAGCCCAAGCCGCATATGCAATTTGATCCCAAAGATCATTTGCTTCCAAAACTTTCATTGGTTCCGGCTCGCGTCCTTCTTTCTTTGCTCTGGATTTTTCAACTCTCCAATAAAGATTCCACTGTCCGTTATCTTTTACCGCTTGCATAAAAGCATTTGGTACACGAACTGAGTTGTTAGAATTCTGTCCGGCTACGGTAGCATATGCCTCAGAGTTCCAATCTGTATCATAAGAATCAAATTGAATATCAGTAACACCCTGAGCTGCTAATTGAATAACTCGCTCGATATAATTTAAAGGTACCTGGTCTCTTTTCGCTTGTCGAATAACTTTTCCAAGTTCTTTATTCTTAAGCGGGTCGCGACTCATTGCTCCGTTAAAGGTTCTGCCTTCGATCTCAACCGGAGTGTGGCAAAGCTTGATAATATCTTTTAAATGCTTTTGCGTGATCTTAGATCCTGAAACTAAAGCCGCAACTTTTTGCTCTTCTTTAACTTTCCAGTTGATATATTCTTCAATATCAGGATGATCCAAGTCTAGTGTAACCATTTTTGCAGCACGACGGGTTGTACCGCCTGACTTTATTGCACCAGCTGCTCTGTCTCCAATTTTCAAGAAGCTCATTAATCCTGAAGATTTACCACCACCACTTAACGGCTCATTAGCTCCACGAATATTTGAGAAGTTACTACCTGTTCCTGATCCGTATTTAAATAAGCGTGCTTCACGTACCCAAAGATCCATGATTCCGCCTTCATTCACCAAATCATCATCAACACTTTGAATAAAACAAGCATGTGGCTGAGGATGAGTGTAGGAATCTTTTGATTTTGTAAGCTTGCCTGTTTTTGCATCCACATAATAATGACCTTGTGCAGGACCATTTATTCCATATGCCCAATTTAAACCCGTGTTAAACCATTGTGGAGAATTCGGAGCTGCCATTTGATTCGCAAGCATATAACATAGTTCGTCGTAGAATACTTTCGCATCTTCTTCTGAATCAAAATAGTCATGCTTCCAACCCCAATAGGTCCAGCATCCCGCCAATCGACTAAAAACCTGACGACTATCAACTTCATGAGAAAACCGTTCATTTTCCGGAAGCTCTTTCATTGCTTTTGAGTCTGCTTCAGATCTTTGTAACCATTTAGGCACTCCTTTCTCAGAAACTTTTTTGAGTTTAGCCGGCACACCTGCTTTACGGAAATATTTTTGCGCTATAATATCTGTTGCCACCTGGGACCAACTGTCAGGAACCTGAACATTAGACATATGAAAAACCTGTGAGCCATCCGGGTTTTTGATCTCCGATGTTCGGGATTCAAATTTCATTGAGTCGTATGGGGTGTTCCAATCCGCTTGTGTATAGAAGCGCGTAAATTTCATATAATTTCTCCGTTGTTTCTTTGCTAAAATCGTCTGTTTTCTTCGGGCTGATAGAGCAGGTTAAAACCTTAAAGCCAGGAGCCTATTCTCCTTTTGAAGTGAGAATTAATATATATGAGTGAGCGAGAGTGAGCAAGTTAAATCTCAATTACTTTTCCACAAAAAAGAGCATTTATCCACATTAATATTTTTGAGATTTTTTATACCTTGAAACCAAACCGCTTTATTGATTTAAATAAAAATAATTACTCCTAAAATTGAAGCTCATAAAAACAAAAAAGCTTCCTCAATTATACAATAAAGGAAGCTTTTTAAACATTTCTTCAATTTAAAGTTATCCACATTTATATTAATACAAGATGATAATAAATAATCTTTGAAAATTAATTATTCATTTTAAAAATATATTTTAAAGATAAATATTAATTATATACTAATAAATATTTGAGCAACAATTTCAGACTGTATTTTTTTACAATAGCTTGATTTCAGCCGTTTATTCAGCTGAAAAATAAAATGCTCCGGGTATTATTCCTGTAGCAAAACTATCCACTTTAGCGCCATTAAGGCTGTACTGAATTGCCACTCCTGCCTGAGCAAAATTTTTGGCGTCGGCTGCCCAAATAAATTGCCCGTCATCTGTTGTGGAAAATCCTAAGGAGTAAAAATTTCTGTTAATAAATTCGGAGTTTGTCACTTCATATGTATTCATATCAATACTCATAACACTTCCGTTTAGTAAATAAGCGATATCATCTTTGTTATTCAATACTAAATCACCGGGATGTCCGCCTACTTCAAAATTCGAAACCACTTCTCCTGTTTCTCCGTTAAGAACATAGATCGTACCCGGAGTATCATCGTTGGGATCATTAAAATCACCATAAGCTCCTGCACAAACTACCCAAAGCAGATTGTTGTCTTGTTTTTTGATACTTAACGGGTTATCGCCCACCGTTATAGTACGTATAACTGTATCAGAAGATGTATTTATAACACTAATTGTGTTTCCATTTCCAAATCCACTATTGGCAACATAAGCCAGTTCATCTACTACTGCTATGCCTTCAGGATTTGAACCAACTGCAATTGTGGACACTTCCTCATTTGTCTCCAGATTGATCACAGAAACAGAATTTCCGAATAAATTGGTAACGTATGCTTTAGTTTCGCTTACTTTAACCAACTCTCTTGGACTTGCTTCATTAGCTATTCTTATTGTAGCAATTTTTGTGAACGTTTCTTTATCTACAACTTCAATTTTGCTGGAATTATTAACGACTAAATATAAACGATCACCAATTTCAGTTGCACTATATAACACATCTCCAATAGGACCGCCATTTACATTCTCGTATCGGTTCTGGGACACTTCTCCACTTTCAGGATTGTACGAAGTGACACTGGCATTAGCTTGGCCGAAATTCCCTTCGTTCAGTACTAAAATACCTTTCAATGTTGTTCCTGAATCTGAGTCTGTTTTTTTACATGCTGATGTAATGGTTACTATTAGTACTGCTATAATTAGAAATTGTCTTTTCATGAGCTTCCAGTTCTGTGTTTTATAGTTAATGTTATTAAAAAATTTCTGAGCGGTTGAGGATAAAGTCGTACAACTTCATAATGTTCATCCAAAATGTTGTTCACTTGCAGGCTTAGGTTCACAACTGTTTCTTGTACTGTCTTTGAATAATTGATTGAGGCGTCGAGAACAAAATATGCCGGTTCAGGGTCTCTCAAACTATTCTGCTCTGTTGAATATCTTTCCGATACAAAATTTCCGTGTAAAGATGAGCTTAGTTTTCCTTTGCTTGCAGAGATTGATCCCGAATATTTCCATTTTGGAACATTAGGCAATTGATTTCCTACTGCCGCATCATCATTGAATCTGGCTTTATCAATCATGGATCTGGTATAACTTGTGGACTGAAAGTAATTCAGATAAAATGAACCTATTTTTAATGATTTTGAGGCTTTCCATTCTACACCGTAGCTCAGCAAGGATAAATAGTTTTGAGCCTGAAAGAAGGCTCCGGAACCCGGTGTCCATCTTATTCCGTTTGAAATATCTGTTCTGAAAAAAGCCAGGTGATGATCACCAATCCCATTCCAACTATCTGTTATCCCGATCCCTGCTTCTATTAAAACTGCAGTTTCAGCGTTCAGATTTTCATTACCGCCCTGTGGCCAATACAGGTCGTTAAAAGTAGGTGCTCTGAAGTTTCTTGAAATCAATGAATGCACATATATCTCATCATTTATTATTTGGTAATTTACCCCAAATGAAGGGCTTATTGCGGTTCCAAAATCGCTATAATGCTCTAATCTGAAGGAAGGGAATACTCCAAGTTTTGATGAAGCTTGTATTTCTGCTGTAAATTGTTGGCTTAAAACCCTTCTGTATTTTGTGTCTTCATAGTTATTCGTTCGCACTTCTGTGAAATATGCGGATACTATATTCGAGAGTAAGAAATCCGGAGATACTGAAATTGTGGAAGAAAATTCGTTATTCCATTCTCTTCCTGTACTAATACTTTCAATAGTTCTGTTTGGATCAAAATAATCCAATTCCGTTTGTGCCAAGTATGTTTTTACTTCATGTTGCACATCACCTGATCTGAAATTGAGGGAATTTAACCAACGAAGTGCGGCATCATGTTGTCTGGAAGTTCCTGAACCGACGAATACATTTTCGGGGATCTCATGGTCTGATTTCAGGAACCATAACTTTGATTTAAATCTCTTGTCTTCCTTCTTCCAACCTAGTTGAACCTGAAATTGATTGTTATCAAAGGTTGCATGCCTTCGATTCTCTTCTTGTTCGGTATTTCTGTCGTAGTATCTATAGTTGTTCTCGTTTTCTTGAATGGAGCCATTAACACCGAACAACCAATTTCCTTTTTCAAAACCGGCGTTCCCAAATGTTATGTAATTCGAATTCGAACCTAAGGATTGCCCCAAAAGGAATTCTCTTGATTTAACTGTTGATGAAAGTGATACAGATCCACTGATTCCACTACCATAAGTTGAACTTCCTGATCCTGAACTAATTTCAACACTAGAGAAAGAACCTGACCGCATTAGCGAAAGATCTAATACTCCCAGCATAGAATGATTTATGGGCATTCCTTCCCAAAGAACTCTTGTTTGTTCTCCACCAAATCCTCGAAAAGAAGCTACAGATACAGCCCCTGGAGCATTGGATCGAACAAAAATGGATGAGTATCGACTTAGCGCTTCACCTATTGATTGGCCATAAGTTCCTGCTAATTTAGCCGAGTCGATTACTATGGTTTGACTTGGTTGCTTAATTATAGGAATTCTGTACCGAGTGGAGGTCACAGTAATCTCTTTCATTTCCAGAGTATCAGAGACAACTTGTGCCACTACATTTGCAGAAAGCCAAAGTAAAACACCTAAAAAAAGGGATAAAAACCTCATGTAATAATCCTTAGATCTTTTTTCCCGAAAGATGCTATGAAAATTTACGTATTGGCAGGTCTCCTGGCTTTCCTTGTGCAGCGCCTTCCCGATCTTTTAGATCAGTGGCAAAGGTGAGGCTGCGGTTCCAACTTTCATTGAAAAGGATTACAGTTGCGGGAACAGCTTCCGACTTCCTTGATTACTCAAGATCACGGAATTCCCTTTTAATTCAGAAACGAACTTGTTTCCAAAACCAACACCGTTGATTTTTAAATTACAAACAGATCAAATCACAAACAACCCCTTGTATATGGAATATCCAATGTCCAATGTCCAATGTCCAATGTCCAATGTCCAATGTCCAATAACCAACATTCAATTTCCAACTGAATATTTCTATTCGTTTCTCCAATTGGAAATTGGTTATTCCTTGTTGGGTGTTGGGTGTTGTATTACTTAATAAGCGTCATTCTTCTTGTCTGCACAAAATCGCCTGCTGTAATTCGGTAAAAATATATACCGCTTGAAAGATTTGAAGCATCGAAACTAAGAGTATAACTCCCTGCAGATTTTCTTCCATTCTGAAGTGTTTGCACCAATCTTCCGGTTATATCAAACACTGAAATGTTTACTTCTGATGCTTTTGGAAGATCGTAGGAGATGCTTGTACTTGGATTGAAGGGGTTTGGGTAGTTTTGGTGGAGTGCAGGGTTCGTTGGAATTTTTGAGTTTTGTTCGTTCGATGTAATAATAATTGAACCTAATTGAACAACCACAGAAGGATTGCCTTCATTCAAAATAGCTTTTAGCTCTTTTATTGGAAACTGGGCTAAGTTTTCGCTAGCTACAATATCAAACTCCAGTAAGCTTCCACTTCCTGTAAAGCCAGTGGAAGCTGCTCCGGAAATAAATAAAGAATCAGTATTCACTAAATTATAATACACATTAAAATTTTCAAGCAACTCCGACTTTTTTAATTCTCCGGCTATTTTAATTGCTGATGTATCTATTTCAAAACCAAATGAAAAAGCATCAATGGTATCTTGATTGGGATTATCAATTTCAATAGATACTGTTAGTATTTCCCCGATACCTCCTTCAATATCGGGGATTGTTATTGTTACCTGAGCAAAAACTTGAAAGCTCGTTAATAAAACAGTTGCTGCAATTAGAAATACTCTCATATTATTTTATTAAAAGCATTTTCTGAGTTTTTATAACATCACCTACAAATAACCTGAAGAAATAAATTCCACTAGCATTGTTTTGTGCATCCCATACAACAGTATGGCTACCTGCCACTACTGATTCATTTACTAAAGTCGCTATCTTTTGTCCCAGCGCACTATAAATCTCAAGTCTTACTTGTGCTTTTTCAGGTAAATTGTATGAAATGTTTGTAGTTGGGTTAAATGGATTGGGGTAATTTTGCAATAAAGACACTTCAGTAGGAAGTTCCTGAATAAATACAGATTCAAACTTCTCTTTAGAATTTTCATTGATTCGATACTCTCCGTTCAATGCGAGTCCGTCATTTGCCGAATTCCTTCTGATAGATAAAGACATTTCAGTATTTTCAGATATTGGCTTTAAACCATACAAAGAATAATAAATCCTGTTTCTATCGGTATTAGATGAAAGTGTCCAATTTTCGGGTATTCCTCTTAATACCATATCAGAAATAGAGCTACTAAGATCGAAACTAAATTCCAGCGAACTAATATCACCCGTGATGTTTGAAATACTCAATGGAATTTGAACTTCATCCCCTTCAGAGGTTAATGGTTCTCTAAGCTCAATACTAGCAAAACTAGGTTCGATTTTTTGATTGGTGAGTCCACAGTTTAGTATATCAAGTATTTTCACATCAAATTTTAGAATTTGCGATCCATCATAAGCCGTGATCATACCATTTCCGGTAACATCTGCAGCGCTTGAATCAACACCAGTTATTGGATAAGGAGCCAAAAAGACAGTATGCTTAAGAACATCGGCTGCATCATTTGCAGATACAATACCATTTCCATCTGCATCTCCGCAAACATAAGATGCAACATCAACAGAGCCAGAGATTGAGTTAGTCGCGGGGCTTCCTTCGTTCAATAATATTTCGTTAAAACTGACATCAGTTTTTCCGTTTCCGATGGTGGAGAAAGTCAGATTCAACAAATTCCCGGAAGTCGTAATATCAGAAGTCCCTTGTCCTGAAATAACTCCAGGGTTATTTCCGGTTGAATTGAATTCGATAGAGTATTCCCCTGTCAAACCCCCTTTTTCTACATTTTTTAATTCCAACAAAGAAGTATCAAAACCCAAATCAATTTCAAAAGAGCTGAATGCTCCGCCATCAGGATTTGAAATATTAAGCTGAAGTGTAATCTCATTACTTAATAATGCAGTGGTATCAGGGAGGCTGAATGTTACTATAGAAGCCGGTTTTCCTTTGATTATTAAATCTCTTGGAGAAACTAAAATATCATCATCATTCACATCTTTTACTTCTACTTCTGATAGCGATATAACTGTTTCTCCCTCTTCAGGAATTTCTTTAATCAGTTTAAAAGTAACCGTTGATAGTTCTCCAAAACCGGACGAACTTCCTGAAGTCCTTGAAATACCAATACCTATTGATCCGTTCCCTGAATCATTCTGTGCAAAATAGACCGGACTTGAACCCAGAAAATCTCCAGATTCATCCGATACATATTCTACAAACTCAGGATCGTAATTTACTTCATAACTACTACCGAATACATCAGTAAGTGTAGAATCTGAATTTCCAACCTCTACAGACACTACGAAGTTTGAATTTAATTCAACTTGATCATCGGTTGTTAATGACATCGGTGGATTTCCATTTTGGAATAAATAAAAAACTTCCTTGGATGATACTGTTGAATTTACGAAATGCATTTTTTGCCAATTTCTTCCGATTGGTAAAACATCTTTTTGGTCAACAACTCCGTCTCCGTTGGTATCAGCGTATGTAACTTCTTCAGGGTTCCATGGTGTGGCTAATTGGCCTTTCCACTCTGATGAAGCAGGGTCTCTCGGAAGACCAGTCTGCTGCCAGTACCTACCTAATGGCAGTACATCTTTCTGATTCGCTTCTCCATCATTATTTGTATCCCCCGGCCAAACAATAATGCCTGTTGATATATCAATTTCTACTTCGCTTTGAGAGAAGGGAATTTTTTGCTGACTTGAATTTTCTGCATCAATTTCAGTAAGTCTAATCGTAGTTTTTGTATCTGAGGAAATATTCGGGTTCACTTTAAAAGAAACGGAAGAAATAATCCCGGTTCCGTTTGAACCTGATTGCGATCCATTTTTAGTTATACCCACAGCAAATTCTCCATTGGATGGATCATCATTAGGGAAATAAGTTGCGTTAGAGCCAAGGAAATTCCCTCTTTGATTTCCAACAACTTCCAGAATTGCAGGATCATAAGTAACCACGTAGCTCATCCCATATAAATCCGAAACGGGATCAGATTCTGAACCAACCTCTATATCAACTTGGAATTCAGAGTTTGGAGATTGGTTGATATTTGCAATTAATGAAGTTTCTATATCATCAATGGGTTCTCTGACTTCAAAAGTGTAGGTTTTAATATTGTTTACTTCATTGGTTTCTTGCACCTCATCCTGACTATCTACTTCTACCGAAATCCTGTTTGTTCCTTGATTAATCGCGTCAATCTTAAGAGTTCTTGACAAAAAACTATCCCGATTTAGTCCCGCTTCACTAAATTCATTAACCGGCTTATCATTTACCATCAATTTCCACTTAAAAGAGCCGGAATTTAATGTCCCTCTATTTTGAATTATTACTTCAATATCCACTAACTCTCCTGCTATTGGATTATCTGGCTTATGATCTATTGCTGCTACAATCAAATCTACATCTTGGGGTTGAACAACTCCTTTTCCCGAGACCCCAATTATTTTAGTTACAGCCCCAATCGAATTCAAAGTAAGTGAACTATTAAATTCCTTTGCCTCATTTGGAGAAAACTTAACCCATATCTTTTTTCCTGAATTAGCTTGTTCAGCTTCTATTTCTGTTTCTTTACCAAAACCACTGGAACTATTTATTTTTGAAACTTCGTATCCATTAGACACCAAGACTTTCACCGGATTTAACAATCCAGTTCCTTTTACCAAATATTCTTTTACAAAAGTTTGTCCGATTTCTACTTCTCCGAACTTCAATTCTGAACTTGTAACTATTATAATTGGTGCAGGTGAATTTATTTCCGTGGTAAAATTCCGTGGCGTTGTCCAGCCACTTCCCCCATCACTGTTGCGGGCCTGCACTCGCCAATAATACGTCTTTTCATAATCCAAGGCTTCGCCGCTACTCAACTGGTATTGACTTACAGAGCTGGAAAGACCCGTCTTACTAACCACTGTACTCGTAAAACTACTATTGGTTGACACCTGTAGTTCATATGAACTCACATTGCTTACTGAATTCCAATCCAAGGTAGGTCGTAATTCCTGATCCCTTGCCCCATTATCCGGCGAACTCAAAGTAGGCTTGGACGGTGGATTTGAGGGCTCATCTTTCGTTGTAAAATTCCTCGATGACCAACTACTTGGACCTGCTGAGTTCTTTGCCCGCACTCTCCAGTAATATTTCGTAGAGTGCGTCAGCCCACTTATCGCATGCTTCGTTTCAGTTACTGTTTTTGTTATAAACGGAGCACTTGCATTGGAATTCTTGGATACCTGCACTTCATAACTTGTGGCTCCACTCGATCCATCCCAATCTAAAGTTACACTCAACGACTGATTGATCGCTCCATTACTCGGTGTTTTTAAAACCGGAGCCGGAGGAATACTTACTGGTTTTGCTTCTTGCTCAAAAGAGATTTCGCCCAATACGCTTCCTGATTGACCTCTAAATCGTATTCTTCCGGTTCTCGAATCAGAAGAATTATTGCGTTCAGGAACTAAATACACGGTTTTAGTGCCAAGAATTTCAAATATCTGTTTAAAGTTACTATCCCGGATTGTAGCCCAATCAGAGTCATTAGTAACAATTTCAACTTTAGTATTTGAAGTTACTGTAAAGCTTTGGGAATTGGAGTTATATTCAAAATCAATACTGTTGGGGCTTACTGTAATTTGTTCTTTCTCCTGAGTAATGCTGATTTCTTCTTCAACTCCATCAGATGAAGTAACTTTTATTACTCCATCTCTATCTCTGGTTGAGTTTTTATATTGACTTGCTGTTGCTTTAAAGCTAGTACTGGTTTTATTAGATATTGTAACCCAAGATGGTTTACTAGTTATCGACCAACTTGATGAATTTGTAGATACAGAAAATGTTTTTGATTCTTGCCAAGCTGTGAAAGTGTAACTGGAAGGAGATGCAGAAATAGTCGGTTTTGCTTTTTGGAGAACCGTAACAGTTTTATTTAAACCACCACCAGATATGGTAACTTTACCACTTCTGTCGTTAGAACTGGGGTTAGTCTTGGCATCCAATTCAATTGTTCCATTTCCAGATCCTGAAGATGGAGAAACTGAAAGCCATGAACTATTTGATGTAGCACTCCAATCTAAATTTGAGACTAACCCAACATCATAAGGTGTACCTTTACTATCTATTTCTACATTCGATCGGTCAACTAGAAGTGATGGAATAATAGTTTTATATAATCGGACATTGTCAATAAAAACTCCTCTTCCTTGACTTATACCATTTGAAGTAAAAAAGAAATAAATTCTAAAATTCTTGTTATTTATTTTACTTCGTAAATCTATTTTAAATTTTTTCCATCCATTTCTTTTAGATTGATCTGTTTCTTGAATTTCATATAAAACTTCTTGACTAGCACCACTATTTGTTACCAGAATTACTTGAAACTTATCTAAATTTAATTTGTCCTTGACATTAGCCTCAAATTCTAAAAACACCCCTTTTGACCCATTATACAATTCGTTTGTTCCATTAAAAGAATTTGTATAAAATGAGGTGTTCATGTTTTTATCATATTCCGGATTTAAAAAACTACCTTTTGTATCAACTCCTGCATTGTACATCATTTTATCTCCCGATACAGGTGATGGAAATCTTAGAGGATTAGATGTACTAAATTGCACTATACCCCATTCAGTATCAGATTTATCAGAGTCATTTATAACTCTAAAATTGTTACTAAATGAAGAATTAGATTCGAATTTTTCATCGATTAAAATTATTTCAACTTCTTGAGCGTTAACGGTATGCAAAATTGATACGAGTAGTACTATAAGAACAGATAGTTTTGCGGACATAATTTGACATTTTAAAAACCCCACTCCCCACCAAGGAAGTGAGGATGGACATATTAATGGTTAGTTTTGTAGAACCCCGATTTGTTGTTCTATTTATATGTCCTAACAAGAAATGCTACTTGCTGAAAAAGAATTGAAATTATTCGTAGGTATTAAAGAAAAACTCCTTATAAAACGTTGAATCATCTCCAACTGCTTCCAGGTATTTTTTGTTTAACGTAGGTTGGCTTTGGAATTCGGTTCCGTTCCAGTATAGTATTGAGTCACGGTAGGTGTCTAAGAATAATCCATCGGCTTCAAAATTAATAACTCCTGAATCAAAAAGTTCTTTAGCTTTGATATCATAGTTATCCCTCGAAACGATTGAACGAACATTCAGGTCATTATAAAACTCAAATATTAATCCAACATCTTCTTTTCCTCTTGTGTACCAATCTTCAACAAAAAAAGAAAAGTAATTTTCTTCAACTTGTGCCAAAAAATTTGGAAAACCCTTTTTAAATGCCTTTTGAGTATTATCTTCAGATAATATTTTACCAATTACTGTTTGTGGTACTATAAAAGCAGCTTTTTCTATCCCTTTTTCCATGTCCGTTTTCTGATACCGTTCTCCTAATATTCCTTTACCATGAATAAATCGTGAATCCAATACAATTAATCCTTTTTCTCTATAACCCTTAAACTCTGTTGCTAATAAAACCTCATCAAAACCATCGCCATCCAAATCAAGAATTTCAACATCTCTTAGATAACCAACACTAACATACATCCTTTCAATTTCTTCAGTTTCGATATTCAGAATAGCTACTAAACTAGTAAAGTATCCAATAATATTGAGAACCATTAAAAGCTCACTCTCTCCATCTTTATCAAAATCTGATATTTCAAATTTACGAATACCAAATTTTTCCTCCTTTACATATGGATGTTGATCAAAACGAATATCTAGATAAAAATTTCTATCAAAAATAGTGTCCCCATTTAACGTATGAATTAGAAAGCCTGCTTCTTTCTTACTCTCTACAATAGTTTTATTTTCAAATATTTCATTCTTTCCATCATTGTCAAGATCAAAAAATTTTATATGATCTGGTATTAATTGAATTGAATTTTCATTGTGCGTCATTACAAACCTCTCTCCCACATTAATAGATTTTAAAATCATGCCATTTTCATTTCTAATATGAGCAAACTCACCTTCATAGGTTGCATGTGTAGGATTCCTATCCACAGGCCCATATACCAATCTCCCGATTATCCCAAGTAGTACAATTACAATAAAAGCAGATGCCACACTAAATTTTCGCTTCCATATTTTCTTTAGATTATGAGTAATGGCATCGGTTTTGTAATGAAGAGTTAACCTTCTGTCATAAAACAATTCCTGAATGTGGGAAATACCAATAACCGGTAAATGTCGGTTTGGGAATTCATCGTTTAATTCATGCAGATATTGAAGAGTTTCATTTAATTGAGTTGCCGGCACTACAAAAGCCTGAGCCCATGAAAAGAAAGCGGCTTCGGCTTTTAATCGTAAACTTTCATTTTCAACAGAGAGCACCTTTCCGTCTTCATTCACATCTCCGGTAATGCAAATTGCAGGGTTTAGCCTGAAATATTCTGCTTGTTCTTCAGATTTCAACATTTCACAATAAAAAGCTGCTGCCAAAGCTACATTTGCAGATCGGCCGGAATGCCATGCATGACTCATATTCAAGCCGGCAGATCCATTCCAGTATTTCTGTTTGTTTTCCCGGCTCCTGGCTAATAACTGTCCGGCTGCTTTTTTTACCGGTTCTAAAAAATTACCTGCTTCATTTCCTACTACCCCAAAAGTGGGTTTCAGATCGTGTTGTTTGTACCTGTTCTCCCCAATAATATCTACCTGGAGCTGCCTGAGTCTGCCAATTCCAGAGCTTCTTTCTTCCGTTTTGAATTCCTCTACTACCGGAATTAATACTTCACCGGGTTTGTAATTTATTTTCTTTGATGTTGTTTCTGTTAGTGAATTCAGTGGCGAAGATTCAAGGCTTTCATATTCTCCAACCCAAGACCGTATCAGGCTTAAGCTAGTTTGGTATTCCTGTATTCTTTTCTCCAAGCCAGCATTTTCATCGCTTTTCTCGCGGAATTCTTTTAGTGTATCAATGAACTGTTGAAATGTCTTGGGATGAATTCCTGCAATTAATAGCGGGTTGGAGAGCTCCGGTAACTTCTCAAAAAGTTGAGTTGAATAGGAATCTGCTTGTTCTTTAAAGTCCTGAATTTCTAGTAAGAACTGATAGATGTAACTAATCTGTACTCTTTCGGAAGCGGAGCTTTGAATTAATCTCAGTGTTTCATTGAATCGCTTTTCGATATGGAAAGGATCAAATGAAGACATACATCTTAAGCATAAAGATGAACTCGGAAAGGCTTCTCAGAATTCACAGGGAAGCTGATCACATTCGTATTAAGATAGAGCAATCTGGTCTCTTCATCCTGCTCCACTAAAATACTGGATATCTTAGTTTTAAAAGCATGAAGTGTGCATTCCTGATTGGATACCGTTATACTGCATTCATCACAGACCGTTATATTTTCAATCCTGGCATCGGGACCAGGTTCATATTCACAAGTGCAAATAGATACCCTTAGCTGTGCTAACACGCCATTCCAGTTAAGATCCGATAGTTCAGATTTTTGAACATTTTTTAACTTCCCCCCTTTATCCGTAATAAGATCAATACCAAGATCGTCAATGGTTATAAGCACCCTGTCTTTTGGACTTATAAATTTTGAGATCACATGAAATTGATATTCATGGCTTTTCTGATCTTCCAATACTCTTAATAACGTCTGATATTCTTCTGAAGCCAGAGTTGCTTTTGTTTTAAGGCCATAATCTTCCGGTTCAAACGACATCGCTGCCAGAACCATTGGTCCTGTAGTCTTTGGATTGTATTCTCTGAGCGAAAGTGTTATAACATTCGGTTTATTTAACTCATCATATTTTTCGTAAAATGAACTCAACCATTCAGCTATAGCCTTTGCTTCAGGTTCATCCTCGATCAATTGACGAATTTCATTATGCTCTGAATGAGACATTTCTTCCGGAAACCGTAAAAACTGTTCGATTTTATATTCGTCTATCTTATCCAAAAAAAGGGTTTTTTATTATTATTCCTTCCAATTACCTACTCCTGCCGATTTTTTATCTTCCTTAAATACAAAACAAGATGTTCACGGGATTGTTTTACAAAATATTCCACGTATTTACGTTGTTCATTTCTGTACTTTTCTTTGTCTATCTCACCTGCAATATCCACAAAATGTTCATAGTAACTTTTCCCGCTTCCATTACAATTCGTGTAATCCCCAAGTAATACGTTTTCAACTGTCATAAAATATTTACTGAAATCTTCTTCACTCATCTTATTTTTGGATACATATCCAGTATAGAGGTCCAACCGCACCTTTTTTACTACAGATTTTATCAGATCGGTTAATTCTCTTTCTTCCAATTCTTCATGGTCGGAAAAGTTAAAGTGCTCTGCATCTTCATTATAAAATTGATGGAGTCTTCTGATTATTTGTGCCAAAATTGAAAGCTTTATTTTCCCATTATACTCATCATGAATAACAAAAATATTCGAAACCAATTGTAGAACATCTTTGGTGGAAACTGCATACTTAAATCTGTAGCTCAATTTAATTTCTAACAGATCTGCCGGCATTTGAGGTTTATCTGAATGCAATTGAGTAGTAGTAATAAGTTTAGATTCCGGATTGTATTCCAAATCCTGAACAACATCTTCTTTTAGTACTCTTTTTATATTTCTGATGATCTTCCCTAGAGAAGGATCAAATGATTTATAGTACTCAAACAGTGTTTCATTTACTTTACTAAACACCAGTCTTCTCAGATGAGTTTGATATTCACTTTCTTTGGTAATCAATAACCCTGAGAAATAGGTTTCCAACAAAACCAGTCTACTCTCCTTCTTCTCAAATAATTCTGCAACACAATCTAGGGCGATATCTTTTAGAGAAGAGGAAATCAGGTTAAACAGATACGAATCCTTTTTGGTTCTCATCCGGAGGTAAGCTTCGGCAAAGTCTGAGCATTGTTTTATCAATTTCTGCTCGCAATCAGAATCCCCAGCAATAGACCTTATAATTATTTCTCTTAAAACCAATGTTATACCCGAAAATTATTGGCTTTAATAAACTGAATGCATTTGTTAAAATCAAAACGAAGGAAAGAATAATCGATATCCAATGTCCAACATCCAGTTTCCAACTTTGTTATTGGTTATTGGTTATTGAATGTTGGTTGTTGGTTGTTGGATATTGATAACGCTCTTTTTTAAACATTTGTGATGTTGAATGAACATTCCTTGTCTACTTTGAGTTTCTAACAATAGAAAACTGATATGATGTTTAGTTCGTATTCAATAACAGATAAGAATTTTTAACTAATTACAGATCTAATGAGATCATTTATAATAACTTTTTTCCTCACAGCTATTTTTAGCTCATTTATTGCCGCTCAGGATTCACTTGTTATCCCAATCACTAGTTTTAACCCGGCCGAATTTGATGAAGATGCAGATGGTAACAAATGGCAGCGACTTACTCTACCTAAAAAGGACTGGACGGAATACACCTTAGTGACAGATGGAGATACACCTCACATTAAAGCAGTGAGTAATAATTCTGCTTCCGGATGGAAGTACTTGATCGATATCGATCCTAAAGAATACCCCATCATAGAATGGCAATGGAAAATTGATGGAGTATTAGAAAACGGAGATATGACAGAAAAGGATGGAGATGACTATCCCGCTCGAATCTATATTACCTATGAATACAGTAGAAAAGACCTCCCCTTTGGAGAGCGCATCAAATATGGAACTATGAAAACCTTCACCAGTTTTGATATTCCTCTTCGTTCTATGAATTATGTTTGGGCGAATAAAGCAAAGATCGGCAGAGTTCAGGAAAATGTATTCACAAATTGGGTACATATGGTTGCTACTGAATCAGGCAATAATAAAGCAGGTATATGGGTGACTTCAACTGCTAATGTATATGAATCATATAAAGAAGCCTTTGAAGAGGAGCCTAAAAACATTACCGGCGTAGCTATAATGACTGACTCTGATAACTCTAAAGGTTCTGCTACAGCCTATTATGGAAACATTGTTTTTAAAAAGAAGAAATAAGGTTTGTCCTCCTAAATTTAGAACTGAACTTGACAGACGGACGTAAACGTCCTCCTAGTTAAAGGGCTTAGATTTAGATCACGACAACTTAAACCAGCAGATCCTTTAGGTTCTGCGGATTCGGTTAGAATTTAACCTTTTTGCATTGCCTTGTAACATCTTCTTTTCTGAGTCGTCTAAGCGTTTGTAATCAATTCAAACGCTTTTTTTATTATGAAAATCAAACAACTCGGATATCTTTCTGCAGCATTACTTCTTACTCTATCAGCTTGTGGAAATGAAGGAAATAATAACGATGAAAATGGAGATGATGAAGAAATCGTAGTTATCCCCGTAGAAGCTACTACTGTATCCCGTGGAGATATTTCTGCTTACTACTCAAATACAGCAACTTTAGAAGCCGAACAAGAAGCTTTAGTTGTTGCCAAAGTCCGTGGTATTATAAATCAAGTATTAGTTGAAGAGGGAGATTTCGTTAGAGCAGGACAAGTAATAGCCAAGATCGAAGATGAACAGTACAGAATTGAAGCTGAAAGAGCTAAATCTAATATGGATCGTCTTTATAACGATTATACCCGAAGTAAAGAACTTTTCGAAAAGCAAGCTATATCGGCGGAAGAATATCAGAACAAACAATTCGAATATGAAGCTCAAAAATCGGCTTATGAGTTAGCTAAACTGAATCAAGAATATACTTCCATCAAATCACCGATAAGTGGAGTTATTTCTGAAAGGCTGATCAAAAAAGGAAATATGATCGGTACTGATCAAAATGTGTATCGGGTAACTGATTTCGATCCTCTGCAAGCAATTTTATATGTACCTGAACATGAAATGGCTAAGATCAACAAGAACCAGCCAGCGGAAATCAAAGTAGACGCACTTCCCGGTCAGACTTTTAAAGCACATGTTGAAAGAATAAGCCCGATCGTTGATCCGACAACCGGAACATTTAAAGTAACTGTAATTATTGATGAGAAAAGCGACAAGCTAAAACCCGGTATGTTTGGCAGAGTCAAAATTGTTTATGACACAAGACTAAGTACAAAAATGATCCCAAAAGTTGCTGTAATGTCTGAAGATGAAACTCAATCAGTATTTGTAGTAAGGGATTCTTTGGCTTATAAAAAGATCATTAAAACCGGCTATGTAAACGGTAGAAATATAGAAGTTCTGGAAGGACTTGAAGATGGAGAAGTAGTTGTAACAACGGGACAAGGAAGTCTTAAAGACAGTGCTAAAGTTAATGTAGTTCGTAGCTAAAAAGGGATTCCAATATGAAACTCATTGATTTCTCCGTAAAGCGAAAAGTAACTATTTCCATGTTTACTGTAGCGATTCTTTTGTTTGGAATTGTATCGCTGTCCCGTTTAAATGTAAACTTACTTCCTGATCTAAGTTACCCAACGCTTACTATTCGCACCGAATTTGAAGGCGCTGCACCGGTAGAAGTTGAGAATTTAATTTCTAAACCTATCGAAGAAGCGGTTGGCGTTGTAAAAGGCGTAAAACTGGTTCGTTCAATTTCAAGAGCAGGTCAATCTGATGTTGTTCTTGAATTTGCCTGGGGTACCAACATGGATATTGCAAACCTCGATGTAATAGCGAAACTTGACGCTATTCAACTTCCTTTGCAAGCCAAAAAACCTGTCACTCTTCGCTTTGACCCCACTCTTGATCCAATCATCAGATATGCCTTGTATTATGATATAGGGGAAAAAGAAGATCTTGAAAGTATCGATAACAGAAAGGTTGATCTGGCTTCTTTTTCAGATCCTGAAGAAGATCTTAATGATCCGGCAGCAATTTCCCGATTAAAACAACTTCGAATCATTTCCGATGAAATTCTGAAAAAGAATCTGGAATCGTCGGAAGGCGTAGCATCCGTAAAGATAAGTGGTGGACTTGAAGAACAAATTCAGGTAAACATTGATCAGGAACGACTAGCCTATCTGAACATTCCCATTGAGACGATCACATCTACTTTAAGTGCGGAAAATATAAATCTATCCGGTGGTCGATTAGAAGAAGGAACACAGCAGTATTTAGTAAGAACACTGAACGAATTTAAAGATGTAGATCAGATCAGAAATACAGTTCTTACTGTTCTGAATGGAAATACGGTTTATTTAAAAGACGTCGCTGATATTCGTCAGGGCTATAAAGAAAGAGAAGCAATTACTCGCTTAAATGCCCAAGAAGCCGTTGAGATCGCTATTTATAAAGAAGGCGATGCTAACACGGTAGCCGTTGCTGAATCTGCTAAAGAACGAATAAACGAAATTCAGAGGAACCTTCCTTCCGGGATGAAACTGGAGAAAGTATACGACCAATCTATTTTCATTTCATCAGCAGTAAACGAAGTTAAAACAGCGGGTATTATCGGTGGTATTCTTGCGGTTCTTGTTCTCTACTTCTTTTTAAGAAATTTCTGGAGTACCGTGATCATCTCGGTTTCGATACCGGTTTCCATTATCGCCACTTTTAATCTGATGTATGGAAATGACATCACCTTAAACATTATGTCGTTGGGTGGAATCGCACTTGGTATCGGTATGTTGGTGGATAATTCCATTGTAGTACTTGAGAATATTGCCAGACATAAAGATATGGGCAAAAATGCTCTGGAAGCAGCCAAAGACGGAGCCAGCGAAGTGGGAACAGCTGTAATTGCCTCTACTCTTACTACGGTAGCCGTATTCTTCCCGCTCGTTTTTGTGGATGGAATTGCCGGTCAATTATTCAGAGATCAGGCGCTCACAGTAACGTTTTCTTTGATCGCTTCACTTGTTGTTGCTGTTACTTTAATTCCAATGATGTCATCTTTAAGTGGCAGAAAAAAAGAAATCACTCCCCTCGAACTTAAAGAACCAGGAACGTCAGCCGGTAGATTTTTTAGAAAAAGCAGACTGTTCTTCTTCTATACCATTCCAACAGCTATAACTAAAGGAATTCGCGCAATCGTCAACTTCTTTGCCAAGGTGTTAAAATTCATCTTCTCCCCTTTTGTGTGGGCTTTCGATAAATTCTATCAAGCTTCTGAAAATGTATACTTAGGACTTCTAAAAACATCTTTAAACAACAGACTTATTGTAGTGGTTGTAGCTATTCTTTGTTTTGCAGGCTCTTTAACTTTGGTACAAAAGATCGGAATTGAACTTATTCCGCAATTATCTCAGGGTGAATTTAAAGTTGAATTCAAACTTCCTCCCGGAACACCTATCGAACAGACCGATTCTGCCCTAAAAGCAGTTCAGGAAGCCACTAAAAATGCTCCGAATGTACAATCTACTTTTGCGGTTGCCGGAACCGGAAACAGAATGGACGCTAATCCGGACCAAGGTGGAGAAAACTGGGGAGAGCTAAATGTACTTCTGGCATCAGGCGCTTCTTCTGATACTGAAAGCTCGGTAATGAGTTCTATGAGAAACTCCCTTCAAGTGGTTCCGGGGTTGCAATATAAATTTTCCCGACCTTCTTTATTTTCTTTTTCAACACCTGTTGAAGTTGAAATAAGTGGGTTTGATCTGGACCAACTCAAAAAAGTAAGTGACGCTATTGTCCAAAAGATGGAAGCAAATACTCGTTTCGCAGATATTAAAAATTCCATGCAGACAGGAAGCCCAGAAATTCAAATTCTTTTTGATAGAGATCGAGCTGCGGCTTTAGGTCTTCAGGTACATGAAGTTGCTGATAGAGTGGTCAGCAATGTTCGCGGTGATGTTGCAACCAGATACTCATGGAGAGATCGTAAAATTGATGTATTAGTAAGAGCTCAGGAAGAAGACCGTTCTTCTATTGATGAGATCAAGAATCTTGTGATCAATCCAAACAGTGAAAGATCCATTCCGTTAAGTGCTATTGCTGAAGTTAAGATTGCAAACGGTCCGGGAGAAATCCGAAGAGCTTCTCAGCAAAGAGTCGCTGTTGTAACTGCTAATCTGAATTACGGAGACCTTGGTGAAGCAGCCATTGATGTTCAACAGATTATTGATGAAACAACAATGCCTTCAGGGATATTCGCCCGAATCGCTGGACAAAACGAAGAAATGGGAGAATCCTTCAAGTCTTTGTTATTCGCTTTGGCATTAGCGGTGTTCCTCGTTTACTTGGTGATGGCTTCTCAATTTGAATCTCTGCTTCACCCGTTCATTATTTTGTTTACCATTCCTCTCGCATTGGTTGGAGCTATTCTGGCTCTATTTATAACCGGCACAACCATTAGTGTTGTCGTGTTTATTGGATTAATTTTATTAGCAGGAATTGTAGTGAACAATGCCATTGTATTGATCGATCTGATCAACCAGTTGAGAGCACAAGGCATGGATAAATATGAAGCGATAATTGAAGGCGGAAAATCAAGATTACGCCCGATCTTGATGACTACCTTGACTACAACTTTAGGTCTTCTTCCTCTCGCAATCGGATTTGGAGACGGTGCAGAATTAAGAGCTCCGATGGGCATTACTGTAATCGGTGGACTGTTAGTTTCAACGCTACTTACTTTAGTTGTTATTCCGGTGATGTATTCTATTATGGACCGAAAACGATACGACACCGAATCTGAAGTTGTAACGGAGAGCTGATATGAGTATGACGGAGATTTCGATTAAAAGACCTGTTACAACCATGATGGTTTTTGTGAGCCTCGTTGTTGTCGGCTTTATTGCTACTCGTTTAGTTCCTCTCGAATACTTCCCTGATATTACATTCCCGGGCGCTTTTGTTCAGATCCCTTATCCGAATTCTTCTCCTAATGAAATAGAAGAGCAAGTCATCCGACCTATTGAAGAAGTTTTGGCAACCATAAGCGGTGTTCAGCAGATCAACTCTAATGCCGGCGAGAATGAAGGTGGTATCAATATTCAATTTATCCAAGGTAGTGAAATCGATCTGAAAGCCATTGAGATCAAAGAGAAAATAGAAAGCGTTCGAAATCAGCTCCCGGACGACTTTGAGTACTATCAGGTACATAAATTCCAAGATGGTGGAGGAAACATGCTTCAGTTGCGTATTTCCAGTCAAAGAGATCTTTCGAATGCCTATGATCTTTTGGACCGAAATCTCAAGCAGCGAATTGAACGCATTGACGGTGTTGGCCAGGTTACCCTTTATGGAGTTGAGAAAAAAGAAATTCGAATAGAATTACTAGCTAATCGCCTTCAGAACTATAACATAGATCTGAACGATCTGAATCAACGTTTGAGCAGAGCTAATTTCTCAATCTCGGCCGGGAAGATCAACGATGCGGGATTAAGATACAATGTTCGTCCGATGGGTGAATTGACTGAAATTGAAGATTTTGAAAATTTGGTGATCGGAGATAATAATCTTCGCCTGAAAGATATTGCAACTGTCGCTTACACCTACCCTGTTCGAAATTATGCTCGTCACTTAGACAGAAAATATGCGATCGGTTTGGATATCGTTAAAGAGTCATCTGCAAATACGGTTGCAACAGCTGATCGGGTTCTCAAAGAAATTGCTGAGATCAATGAACTTCCTGAAATGCAGGGAATTCAGATCTATGAAATGAATAATCAAGCGGAAGGAATTCTGAGTTCATTGGAAGAGTTAATGAATGCCGGAGTTTTAGGCGCCGGGTTATCAGTGATCATGCTCTTTTTCTTTCTTCGACAGTTTGGAACCACTTTAATTGTAGCAACTGCAGTTCCATTTTCATTGGTAGTAACGTTAGGCTTTTTCTATTTCCTAAATATCTCCATCAATATTTTGTCGATGACAGGCCTGATTCTTGCCATCGGTATGTTGGTTGATAACGCCGTTGTGGTAACCGAAAATATCCACAGACACCGTAGAAATGGTGTAGAACCTGCAAAAGCTGCTGTTCTGGGTGCTAAAGAAGTTGGTATTGCAGTAACTGCAGGTACATTTACTTCTGTCGTTGTCTTCCTTCCAAATATTGTGAATGAAAGTTTTATCGCTCCATATATGTATTACATCGGAATGCCGATCATTATCTCTTTGATCGCTTCTCTGCTGATCTCACTTACGGTGATTCCTTTACTTACCTCAAAGTTCAAACCAAGATCTAAACAAATAAAACGAACCATTATTGATAAGCTTTCGGATAAATATTCTGTGTTTTTAGCTTGGTTCATAGCACGCAGGTGGGTTTCCACGATCAGTATCGTTCTCCTGTTCCTGAGTATCGGTGTTCCAATTGCACTAGGATTAAACATAGATATGTTTCCTAATAATCCTGAAAGAGAGCTGGAGCTTCGTTATAATTTGAATGGTTCGTACACATTAGACCGAGTAAAAGAAACCGTAGACAAGGTTGAAGATTATTTATACGCCAACCAGGATAAATTTGAAATTGAATCCGTTTACACTTATTACCAGCCTGAATTTGCAAATTCTACTATCATATTAATTGATGAAGAAGACGCAAAAAAATCTGTGGAGTTTATTAAAGAAGAGATCGAAAAAGATCTGCCTTTAGTAACCATTGGTGAGCCTGCTTTTGAATTCAGAAGTAGAAATAACAGTGAATCCATTCGGGTGTATGTTCAAGGTGAATCCATGGATGTACTTACAGAATTAGCAGACCAAGTAGAATGGAGAATATCTCAAGTTGAGGGGTTTACTGATGTAAAATCGGATGCTGAGCGAGGCAGAGATGAAATCCGTTTAACCATCGACTCTGAAAAAGCTAAAACGTACGGTTTAAGTTCACAATCTGTGGCAAGATCAGTTTCAAATGCCGTGCGTGGACAAAATCTTCGTAAAGTAAGAAGTGCAAATTCAGAAATTGATGTAATTCTAGCTCTTCAAAATGTAGATAAACAATCGATCGAAGACCTAAAAGATCTGCCAATTTCTATAGAAGGTGACCGAACTACTTCTCTGTCAACCTTGGCAAGTTTTGAACAAGCTTCAGGACCGGGCAGAATATTCCGACAGGATAGAAAAACTTCTATGGGAATCGCCGTTAATCTGGAAGATGGCCTGACTCCTGATGACGCCAGAGATAAACTCAGAACCATTATGGATCAAATTGTGTATCCCGCCGGCTATTCCTGGAGTTATGGTCGTAGCTTCAGCAATGATGACGAAGCCATGGGAACAATGCTTTTCAATATCGGAATCGCCTTTTTCCTTATTTATTTGGTGATGGCTTCTTTGTTTGAATCTTTGATGTATCCTACTGCTGTTCTTGCATGTATTTTATACGGAATCGTTGGAATTTTCTGGTTCTTCTTCTTTACCGGAACTACTTTTGATCTTATGGCAATGATCGGAATTCTTATTCTGATGGGAATTGTGGTAAATAACGGTATCGTTCTTATCGATCATATCATCCATTTGAGAGAAGAAGGTATGAGCCGTGCCGAAGCTGTAGTTCAAGGTGGAAAAGACCGAATGCGCCCGATTTTGATGACCGCAGGAACAACGGTTCTTGGCTTAATTCCACTTTGTATTGGTACTACTCAAATTGGTGGAGACGGACCTCCCTACTTCCCAATGGCAAGAGCTATTGTTGGCGGATTGATCTTCTCAACCGTGGTAACACTCATTGTTCTTCCATCCATTTATATTATCCTTGACGATTTTAAACTCTGGGCCGGAAGAATTGGTGCGAAAGCAAAAGAATGAGAATATCCAACATCCAACATCCAACATCCAACTAGAAGATTATTAATTTCTGCAGCTGGACATAGCCTTTAACATCGTTCCCAAACTCTACTTTGGAACGCCAGTGGGAAGCTCCTGCTTCCTATGACAAGTTGAAGCAGATGAAGCAGAGCCTTATTATCACATTCATAACGGAACGTTCGGAACGAGGTTGTGAGGTTTACTAGTTCCTAAACACCACAACATCCCTCTGATCTCACACAAGTGTTCGATCGTTCTCCCTTCGAAGGGAGATTTAGAATCTTCGCATCAATTTTCTGCCTCACCCTTATTCCCTCCCTAACTTTAGGGAGGGAGACTCTTTTAAAGAAATTTTGTAATATCATCAAGTTCCTAAATCAGATATTAAATTGTATAGCAAGAAATTACCATTCCAAGAATATTCTACAAACATCTTCTTAAGAGATTCGGCATACGAACTATCTTTTAATCCAATCGAGTCTAAAGATAATTCACTCATGACCTTAAATGGGATCATAGGTAAAGTTTATATTCTTCTATTACTTACTGTCATTTCATCAAGATTCTCTTGGAATGCTTATAACACTTGGTGGAATACAGAAATAAATTTTATTGCTATAGCATTAATCTCACTTTGGTTCTCTGTATGTATTGGTTTCTTTGCTTTTTTCTTTAAAACCCGAACGAAATTTATTGCACCTTTTTCTGCCTTTTTCTTGGGCTTTACGTTAGGACCATTATCAGCTCATGTTGATTCGCAATTGCCGGGAGTTATAGTTATTGCATTATTGATCACAACTGGTATTTTTTTAGGCACACTAATCTTGTACCAAATAAATCCTTACAAAAGATTGGATGTAGCATGGGTTGCATTATTTGGTGTAGGTATCGGAATTTGTACACTTTATTCATCAATCTTTTTGATGAACATTTTTGGTTTAGAGATCACATACCCCCATGAATTAAGCATTTTTATAATAATACCTTTGTGCATTATTTTTTTCGGATCTATAATTACAATGTTGGCAAGTTTTGAATTTATCGTTTACCAAATTCAGCAAAAGAGACTAGCCGAATTAGAATGGTATTCTGCATTTGCGTTATTTATCTCTATAGTTTGGCTTTACGTTGATATTTTGCTTTACCTGCTTAGAAAATCTAATAATTTGTAACTCAATAAGTAATAATCTACTGTTGATAAAAATTGAGTATAGATGTCTCGCCTCTTTCTAATTCCCCAAGCTATCACATCAATCTCGCTTGTGTAGTTTTGCCATTGAATTATTATTCCAAACGAGTCCATCAAGCTAATTCCAGAAGAGAAACTCCATAACTCCACTCAAAATTTAATTAGAAAGTCCCCTTCCCTTGACTAAGGGAAGGGAAAGGGATGGGTTCGCCTTAGCCCTTGTTTTAGTTCACCCTTTTGCTATCTTAAATTGATTTCATACGAATGAATCTTCGTATAATATTATGTTAGCAAACATTATGAAACCCATTAAAATTCTCTTCATAGTTTTATTATTAACAATATCAGGATGTATGTTTTTAGGGAATTCGTACAAGTCTCATATTGATGGAACTTATATACCTAGGAATTTAAACGAAGCAATTGTTGAAATTGACAAGGATCTTAATGACTCTTTAAAAACCGTTTTTAAGAACCAAACAGAAGAAGAGTTTACTACTCAATCCCATTTTGGAACTGGTTTATACATCCGTAATGAATGGAATTTATGGGGTGGCTCACGTTTAAGTAGATATTTTAATCGAAAAGATATATTTCATCCAGATGATATGTCAGGTATAATCTTAACAAGCTATCATAGGCATCTTACTGGGAAAGAAATTAATCTGATCGAACAAATTAATTACTATAAAAAATATTGGGAAGGAGTAGAAGTAACAGAATTACCTAAAAAATCTGAGCATCCAGAACCAAATTTAGAATTCAGATATGCAAAAAGTTATGGTCATTTTACAGTCAATAAAAAATGGGCTACTCTATATGTCCAAACAAACTCAAATAATGAGAGCTTTTGGATTTACGATTATTATTTTGGTTGGAAAAAAGTCGTTGAAATAACTCTTGATGAAATTAAGGGATGGAGAGTCCAAGAAACAGAGCAACATCTTGAAACTTTATATAAAAAATAAAATGTTGCCTAACAAGCGTTTCAAGCGGACTCGTTTAGGGTTCAGAAATCAATAATTTTAACCAGGCTCGCTGTTTGAACGCCGGGTCGTTATGTGGCTTACTTATTAAACTTCTATATTTTTTTGATGAAATATTTATCTGCTCTACCTCTCATAATCATCTTAGTATTTTCTTCAAATAGCTATTCACAGAATCTATTTCCTAACACTTTTGAAGATTGTAATACGGAAAGGTTTGCTCTAGAAATGGATACTACAACTGCAAAAATTGCGGATTCAAAATTAATTTCTATAATAACAACTGGATTGGATCAAGAAAATCTTGAAAATGTTAATGGAATTATGGCTCTTCAAGTAATAGTCGAACTTGATGGAAGCTCATGCTTGTTAAGTTACGACAATCGACTAAATATCGAAGGTTTTGGTTCGAAGCTAAAAACAGAAATTGATAAGAATTTGAAATGGCTAGAACAATCAAAGAAAGTAGCGGCAATTGTATCCATACGTATTCAAGATGGATTAATAGAATTTAAAAGGTTAGGAATGGGCGGGGATAAAGGTATTCATGAACTCCAAAACTAATTCTGTTGTCAAGCCCACGCCACATAACAAGCGTTTTCAAATGGACACGGACAGGGTTCGGAACTTTCATAAATTAAACCAGACTCGTTGCTTAAACGCCGGGTCGTCAGGCTTCTTTTAGTAAATGCCAGATTATTCCATATACATAGCACCAGTTAAAAGAATGTTACCCTGGTTTGGGGGAATTGCAGTAATTTATCTTTTTGTACAGCCTAAATATTTGATTACTTATACTGGGTTTCGGGAGCTTAGCTATTCTGATTTTTCTACTTTCTGGATTATCATTGGTGGCCTATTAGTGAGTTATGTTTTATTTGAATTGATTCCTGGTGTTTTACTCAGCCGAGATTATTATAAGTCTGATCAAGAAGCTTTCAAGGAATACCAAAAACTTTATTCTTTTGATCTCAGGAATCAGATTCATAAAATTGAATGTATAAGTAGCTATATAGGAGGTATTGGAAGCAAAAATATACCAGAAGTTATACACTCTGAATATTGGTATTACAAAATTTATGTAGCAAATGAACCGCCATTAAATATCAGTCGCTTCTTAGCTAAGAAAATCAATTTGGTGAATTTATTTAAGGAAGAGCCTTCGCATATTTATACTTTATTTCCTTCAATCCAGAATGAAAAGACTTGGGTTGTAAGGGAAAAAATCAGAGATAATGCTCCTAGTGAACTACTTATTAAGCGCTTTGAAAAAAAGTATGAGAATTACTCTGAAACTAAATTGGAAAGCATTGTTCAAAGCAAAAGCTTTAGAAAAGAAGCTAAAATTGCTGCGAAAAACCTTTTAGATTCAAATGAAACAGAAGCCTAACAAGCGATTCGAATGGACACTGACTGGTTTCGGTCTTTATTAATTTTAACTAAGCTCGCCGCTTAAACGCGGGTCGATATATGCATTGAAAAGATTTGATATAAATATAAATTTCCCAGAAGATGGCTTAACGGTTTCTTGTGAAGTCGAAGATTTGGGTAATTCTAAGTTCAGACTCTTAGAACACCCTATCTTTGCAACTCAAGTAAAATACGGAGACATTATTCTTGCCAATTTTGAATCCAAGGAAAAATTGAAATTCCAGAAAGTTATTGAAGCTTCGGAGTTTGAAATGCTTGACTTCTTATTGTCTAAAGAAATTTGCGAATCGGAAAAGTTCAAAGAGCTTCTTAACACCATGACTGAAAATGATATTTTTTGGCAACAGGATTTTGGTGGCTTATTTTGCTTTTTTGTTAAGCCAAATCAGGTTCAAAAAACTAAACAGCTCATTTTGTCAATAAACTAATCCAAAATGTATCGGATAATTTTCTCTATAATTTTCTTTGTCTTTGTAGTCGATTTAGCTACTGCCCAAAACTATGTCCCGGCTATTAAAAATGATTATAACTTAGTTCGTGAAGGATCAAACCAAGATGCAATCGGTAATCATACTGCTTATAATATCTCGGTGTATGTAAAAGATAATCCTGAGTTACTAATTCAAAAAATTACAGACATTTTTGGTGACCCTTCAGATAAATTGGTTGATGAATTGATTTGGTCTGAAATCAGTCATGCTGAGTTAGATAAAAGTAGTTTTAAATTTACTATTAAATCTTTAGAAATGAGGGTGCCCAAGGTGGACAACTGGACGATCTTATTCTTTTACGCAAGAAATGAGAACGGCCAAGATCTATTGACAAAAAGATCCAAGTCCCAGAAAAGATTTATTACTTTTTTCCAAAATCTTGTTGATGAAATTTATGAAGAATAGAAATTGGTATAACAAGTAGTTCAAACAGGGTCGTTATACAATCTACTTTTCACTATTAATAAGCTTATGAGATACTTTTTATTTTTCTTTTTAATGTACTTCGTTGCTTGTTCAAGTCCTGATAATCCTCACTTTGAGACGGCTACAGATTTTATCCTTCTCAATAAAGAAAACTCCCCAAATGAATTATATAAATACTATGAGTATCAATTTAATACTGGTGCTTTTGGTTATAGCAGAGTGTTTTGGTCCGTAGTTAAAGCAAATTCCTTGAACCCAGATTTATCTAAATCCTTAATTCCAGATGGGTATCATATTAAAGGATGGTCTGAGAATAATGAGCTTATTTTAGAGGAATGGGAACCTTATTACTACAAATCTGAAGAAGTTGATTTATCTAGCGGTATGGAATTTCTTGGTGTAAAAATTATAGTTTTATCTGAAGATACAACTAGTTAAAATACTGTGGTATAACAAGCAGTTCAATTGGATTTTTTTTTGGATTCTAAACTTTAACCTCGTTCCCAAACTCTGCTTTGGAACGCCAGTCGGAAGCTCCTGCTTCCTATCACAAATTGAAGCAGACGAGACAGAGCCTCATTATCACATTCATAACGGAACGTTCGGAATAAGTAGGTTTACTGGCTCAGAAACCCCACAACATCCCTCTGATATTAATTACAACGTCCCCTTCCCTTGTTTAAGGGAACGGACAGGGATGGGTTCTCACTTGTGCTCAATACAATTAATCCGTTACTTCAACAAAAATACGAGAATTCGTGCCGCTTAAACGCCGGGTCGACAAGCTAATTAGAAAAAATATTCAAAATAATTACAATGAAGATTTACTTTTCCGGTTCGATCAGAGGAGGAAGACAGGATGCGAAGCTGTACAATCAGTTAATTGAAGAAATTAAAAAGTACGGAGATGTTTTAACTGAGCATGTCGGCTCTTCTGAAATCAGCGAAGAACCATCAGACCAAGAAATCCATGACCAGGATATGGAATGGTTATATGAAGCTGATATTTTAATTGGTGAAGTGACAACTCCTTCTCACGGAGTTGGCTATGAAATTGGTCGAGCTGTTGAATTGAACAAAAAAGTTTTTTGCTTATACCGGCAGCAAAAAAACAAATCTGTTTCAGCTATGATCAATGGCTCATCTTCAATTGAATGCTATGAGTATTCTACAATCAAAGAAGCCCAAAGTTTAATTAAACAGATATTTTCCAGAGTTTAAATTACGCAACTTAACCTGCATATTGAAAGTCACATCTCGCCGACTTTTCCCTCTCCAATTATTATTCATCAACTCAACATTCAGTCGCACATCCCTCTTGCGCCAATCGTTATAGAAAAACCTATGTAACCGTAACAAAAAGAGCGTTTAGGTCGTATTTATTTCTATTGTCACATTTAAATTTAATACATAACGATGCGTTTAATTGCAGTCTCTGTCCTTTTCTTGTTAACTCCCCTGCTTGCTGTTTCTCAAATAACCAAAAATACTTACATATGTCCTCCTTGTCCGGTGCACGATACGCTGACATTTGATCACGATGGTGTCTGCCCGGTTTGCGGGATGAATCTGATACAAAAGAGAGATTCCTCGGATATCAATAAAATTGACCTACATACCGGATCGGGTAACTTTATAGTAGATGAAGGGAGTTCCAATAATGATAAGATGATTACAGTTTTCTATCATAAACCCAAGAATTTCAGCGAGCGATCTCCGGTAATGATGGTAATACCTGGAGCGGGACGAAATGGCCACGAGTATCGGGATGTCTGGGTTGAAGCATCCGAAGAGTATGGAATATTAATTTTGTCTCTTCATTATCCGGAAAAATATTACCCTGAGTTTTGGAGCTATAATCTTGGAGGAATGATTTCGGAAGTAGAAATAAATGACGAACGTACCGCCATTTTAAGTTATGAGATAAATAATGATCCTGAAGTATGGATCTGGGATGACTTCGATAGAATTTTTTCTAAGGTTAAAAATGAACTCCAATTTGAAACAGAAACCTATGATATGTTCGGGCATTCGGCAGGTGGACAGATCTTACATCGCATGACGCTTTTTAAACCGGACAATAATGCAGGCAGAATACTCGCATCAAATTCGGGTTGGTATACCACTCCTTCCACCGATGAAAAATTTCCATATGGTTTAAATGGAATTACAACAACGGATGAACAATTCGTAAAGGCATTCAGAGCTAACCTTAAAGTGTTTCTCGGAGAAGCAGACAATGAAAATGAAACCAGAGGCCATTTAGTTCGATCGCCTGAAACAGACAAACAAGGAACCCACAGATTAGCCCGGGGAAAGTATTTTCACAATAAATTCAAATTATACGCTGATAGTCTGAAAACAGATTTTAATTGGGAATTAATTATAATCCCTGATGTCGGACATGATTATAAACGCATGAGTAAAGCAGCAGCAAAATATTTGTACGCTTTGAATTGATAGTGAGATTTAGAATCTTCGCTTCAATTCTCTGACTCACACAACCTATCGCAAGCGTCCCGCTTGTATAATTTAACCTCAATCCAAACGAGAAATAGATGTTGTGCAGTTTTCTGGCTCAGAAACCCCACAACATCCCTCTGATCTCACACAAGTGTTCGATCGGTCTCCCTTCGAAGGGAGATTTATTTTTCTAGCCAATTCTCTGCCCCACTCTTGTTCTCTCCCTAACTTTAGGGAGAGAGACTCTATAACTCCACTCAGATATTAATTACAACGTTCCCTTCCCTTTGCTAAGGGAAGGGACAGGGATGGGTTCGCGCTTGTGCCCAATACAATTAATCCGTTAATTCGATTAAAACACTTAATCCATGAGAGTATTTATTTTTTTATTGATTTTGCTTCCCGTTAATGGACTTGCTCAAGAATTACCGGAATGGGCTAGACAAAGACTAAAAGCACATGAAAATATTTTTGAAGTTAATAACGACTTTAATCCCATTTTTTATGTTGCAGATTTTGATGGAGATGATATCCCTGACATTGCCATTGCTGTAAAGAATAAGTTGCGGGATAATATGTCTGGAATAATTTTCTATCTAGGAAACGAAACATACTTTTTAGCCGGCGGTGCAAATGGTTTCGGAAATGCTGGTGGTGATTTTTCTTGGGTTGATGAGTGGAAAATTTTTGATAAAGAAAAAACCTATCAAATCACTTTCAAAGAAAATGGTGATATTGAAGGAGATGAGGAGGTTTTATTAAATAATCCTGCAATAAGTATCCGGCAGACTGAGGGTTCCGGTGGTCTTATTTACTTTAATGGTGAAAAATTTATATGGATTCATCAAGGTGGTTAAACACAACTTCCTTTTGACCTACTAATTAATCATAATATGATAATTTTATTCCTTTCATTTCTTCTGTCATTTAACCCCATTCAGAATGATACTTCTAGATTTGATTTATACGAAACTGCTTTGGCTAATCTTGACAATTCGAAAATTGAGAACTTAGAAACGGCAATTGTTCTTTTTGATTCGCTATCTGTTGATCCGCCTGATTTAGTTAATGATAAAATGTTTGAAGCATTTCAAGATTACTACTACAAAACCATTCGATACATAAACTCAAACAACATTATTGATGAATCAATAATCTATGAATATGATGACATGTACAATAACCCTTACTCAGATAGTTTAACTACCATTTTCAATAAATACGGTATTGATATTTTTTCAACAGAAGGAAGTTTCTATGCTGATCAAATGGTTGGTTATCTTTCAAAAACATTTTCCGATAAACTGACAGATGCTTATGACGAATATTTAAAAAGGCGTGCTAATGAAATGAGACGGGCTTTTTCAGAGGATGCAATACTACTTGTTTCGTTTAGCACGGTTGCAAACCGAATGTTCTTTTGGGAAGCTTTCTTAGAAAAATATCCAGACTCCCATATTTCTAGTTCTGCAAGATTTTATTACGAACATTATCTTGGAACACTTTTGACGGGTACAGATAATTCAAGAATCTATGACTGGGAAACAGATAAAATTAGGGATGACATTGTTGATCTTTATGAAAAAATGATTTCCCAATATCCTGACCGTAATTCTACTCAAATTTTGTCAAGCTATCTTGAAGTAATTAAACAAAACGAGTTCATTTTTAATGAAAATGTTAGGGAGTACATTAAAACGAATAATTTACCATCCATGCTTGCAGTACAACCCATATCACGGTAGGCAAACTAACAAAGTGTTTCTTCTCTGACCCACCCTTATTCCCTCCCTAACATCAGGGAGAGAGACTCTATAAATCTACTCAGATATAAATTACTACGTCCCCTTCCCTTGACTAAGGGAAGGGTCAGGGATGGGTTCTCACTTGTACCCAATACAATTAATCCTTTACTTCGGTTTAAAAACAAAAACCTGCACCTTTTGAACGCGGGTTTTTAGACGTATTTAATTCGAAACTTTTTCTCTAATGAAAAAAACTATCTTCCTTAGCTTGCTTATTTTGATAAGCTTTTCAGTTACCGTTTCAGGACAAATAAAATCCACCATCCAAGGAAACCTTAGTGATTTAGTTATAGAGGAAAACAGTGATTTTTACATAAGGTATGTGAACACTGCTGATTTTCCGGGCAATTTTATTATTAACTCATTTTATTATACAGATAAAGAAGAAGGTTGGCCTTATGGAACTGGTTTTGAAATTACCCAGACTAATAGAACTACCCCTCTTTGGTATATAAAAATTAACGGCGACTTTGGCCCACATACCATAAACTTAGTTGACTTAAACTCTGATGATAAATCAGATTTATTCTTCTTCGTTGGCGGTGAAGATGTTTTTTCAACTTATGCATATAAAGCCGACTATGATTTTGATCTAAATTCAGATTTTGATGAAAAGAACTTTCAGCTAGTCTACTCAAATAAAAATCATTACTCAGTTCTAATTAGGCCAGATAGTTCTTCGACTCCAATTATTTTGGACACAGAATCAACCAGCTCTTACGGTTTATCCTGCTCGGAAATACCATATGATTACGAAATGAGAGAGGAGTACTTATTAAATATTGATCCTGAAATAAAAGACCGGATTTTTGATAAATACTTTGAACTTACAAAGGGATTAGATCAGTATAATTTTCATTATGGGATGCCAAACTCTTATCCCCTTATTAACTCTTTTATTCTGGATCCAATAAAATTGACTTCTGTCTTTGATAATGAATCAATTGATGTAACTCATAAGTTTCCTGAGTATGTAAGTTGGCGGATAGGAATTTTGAAGGAAATAAAAAGTACAGCATCTGAACACTGTAACAATAAAATCGATATGCTAATTGAGCATCATAAAAAGTTTCTAGACTAAAAAACACATCCTTTTTCCTCGTTCCGAACGGGACGTACAGGATGAGAAACAATACTGAATTCGTATTAAATTTTCTAGCCAATTCTCTGACCCGCTCTTGTTCTCTCCCTAACATAAGGGAGGGAGACTCTATAACTCCACTCAAAAATTAATTAGAAAGTCCCCTTAACCTCATTCCCAAGCTCTGCTTGGGAATGCCAGACGGAAGCTCCTGCTTCCTATGACAAATTGAAGCAGACGAGGCAGAGCCTCTACATTACATTCCGAACGGGACGTTCGGAACGAGAACTAAGCCAGACACTTGAACTAATTCCGGTTCTTCTCAACCCAAAGCTTCCCCGGCCAAATCCCTGAACTGTAACTCATACAAATGGCTGTATAATCCGCCTTTTGCAAGTAGTTCGGTATGCGTTCCTTCTTCTACGATTTCGCCTTTATCCAGTACCAGAATTCGGTCTGCATTTTGGATGGTGGACAATCGGTGAGCGATCACAAACGTCGTTCTGCCTTTCATCAATCGGTTTAGCGCTTCCTGAACTTGGGCTTCCGATTCGGAATCCAATGAAGAAGTCGCTTCATCCAATAACAGAATTTCGGGATTTTTCAGAATAGCCCGTGCGATAGCCATTCGCTGTCGTTGTCCACCGCTTAGTTTCACTCCTTTTTCACCGATCAGAGAATCGTATCCATCGGGATGTTCAATAATAAAATCATGGGCATTCGCATCTTCAGCAGCCTGAATGATCTCTTCATCCGTAGCGTCCAGTTTCCCGTACTTCAAATTGTCTTTTATGGTGGTACTGAACAAGTGAACTTCCTGTGGCACAATGGAAATATGCTCACGAAATGATTTTACTTTAAGGTCGCTGATCGGAGTTCCGTCCAGCTTTATCTCTCCTTTTTCAACATCGTAAAATCTTGGGATCAGATTCAGCAACGTCGTCTTTCCCGCTCCACTTGGACCAACCAAAGCGATCGTCTCTCCTGCTTTTGCTTTAAAGCTGATATTCTTTAAAACAGGACGATCTTCTTCATACCTGAAACCAACTTCCCTGAATTCCAATTCTCCTTCCACATGTTCAACTTCAGCTGCATCCGGCTTGTCATCGATTTCAGGAATTTCATCCAACAACTCAAAAATCCTTTCTGAAGCTCCGGCTGCGGTATTTACTGCCGTGTATAATCTAGAAGTCTGGCTGATGGACCGGGAAATATTCAACGCATAAATGATGAACGCCACCAGATCTCCTGCACTTAATCGTCCTTCAAGAACTTCTTTCCCTCCATACCAGAAAATAACTACCAATGTGCCCATGAACATGATTCCAACTCCGCTCCAGAATAATTGAGTAAGCACTACTTTCTTCCGGACGGTTCCGAATAATTTCTCAATAGAATCGGAATAGCGCGTTACTTCATAGGTTTCCCGAACGAATGCTTTAACCAATCGAACAGCTCCAAGTGCATCTTCGGCAACAGCAGTGGAATCCGCCAGTTCATCCTGAATTCCACGTGACAGCTTTCTGATCTTCTGCCCGAAATAACGAGTAGCAATGGTCACAAACGGCACGGTTACGAAGATCACTGCACTTAATCGCCAGTTCAATGCAACCATCAACGAAACGGAACCGATCAGCGAAAAAGAGATCGTTAATAATTGTGGTAGTGAATCCGTCAATGCCGTTCTGATGGAACCCACGTCGTTTGTTAATCGTGAAGTGATCTCACCTAAACGTCTCTCCGCAAAGAACTTGAATCCTAATCGATGAAGATGTTCATATACTTTTTTCCGGAGATCAGTGACTACTCTTTCCCCAACCCATTCCAGAAAATAGTTTCCGGTAAAACTGAACAGTGACTGGAGTACAAACAGTCCTATTAAACCTATAGCCAGCAGATTTAGTAAACTGCCATCTCCTTTTTCGAAGACGGCATCCAGTAATTCCCTTAAACCCAGAGGAACAGTCAGCCAGATTCCTGAGGCTAACAGAACAACAACCGTGGCAAAGTAGAATCTTCCTCTGTAAGGCTTGCTAAGCGCAAAGATTTTGATCAGCGTATCCTTTAAGGAAGCGATGGAGTGATTTTTCTTTTGGTCTTCTTTTTTATCGGGCATGTTCTGCTTTTAAACAATCGTCATTCCGAACTCGTTTCGGAATCTTACGAAATGGCTTTCAATCTATTTCAATTTCAATACTCTGATAAGGACTTTTCTGATGACCAGATCATGACCCTCACAAAGATCCTGAAACAAGTTCAGGATGACCTATCTAGTCATCCTGAGGACACTTCCGAAGGATCTGGACAACTATTCTCAGCATATAAGTAATTGTGCAGATTCATCGCTACCGCTCTGAATGACTTAATTGTATTTACTCCCAAATAAATGCAAAATTAGTGCCAAGTAATCAAGATTTTTATCCCGCAATTTGGTATCTACTAAAGACAGTAAAATTCATCACAAAGCTATGGATACCGAACTACTTACCTGGATATTTTTGATCGGCGGAATCATCCTGATGTTGCTTGAATTCCTGATTCCAAGTGGAATGGCATTGATCTTAGGAGCCAGTGGACTACTCATTGCCCTAGCACGATTCCTTGGTTTTCTGGACGACCCGATTACTGCAACTATGGCATGGATATTTACTTCTGCGGGTATAACTCTTTTGGCAATGCCTTTGATCAGGAAATATTTAAAAGCAGAAACTTCTTACAAACTGGCTGATGAAGATTACGAAGCTATGGATCAGATCGTACAGGTAGTTGAACCATTGAATGAACATAATGATGAGGGCCGAATTCGTTTTCAGGGGATTTCCTGGCAAGCCAGAACGCTTTCCGGTGAAGTTCCTGCAGGCACAAAAGTGAAAATTAAATATCGCGAAAATACAACCTGGATCGTAGAACCAGTTGATCAGATCCAGGAACCAACTTCACAGAAACTTAAAGACAAAAATTAAGAACCATCATGATTTGGACTCCAATTCTTATCGCTATTTTAGTTCTTTACTTTATTCTTACCCGATTGTTTATCATCGTGGAAATGAGAGAAGAAGTAATTCAAGAGCGACTCGGAAAATTTAAAAAGAACTTAAAACCGGGATTTCATTTCTTAATTCCATTTGCCGACCGGCCTGCTTACAGACGTGAAATGCGGGAACAGGTCTTGGACGTTCCAAGTCAAACCTGTATCACTAAAGACAATATTGAAGTGGCTGTAGATGGTTTGGTGTACATCAAAGTAATGGACGCTCATAAAGCCAGTTACGGAATCAATAACTATCAGGCGGCGGCTATTAATCTGGCTCAAACCACAATGCGATCTGAAGTTGGTAAGATCACCTTAGACGATACTTTTTCGGAACGGGAGACCATGAATGAAAACATAGTGCGCGAGATCGACAAAGCGGCCGGTCCTTGGGGAATTAAAGTACTTCGGTACGAGATCAAAAATATTCGTCCTTCCAACGAGATCGTGGATACCATGGAAAAGCAGATGGAAGCGGAACGTGAAAAACGAGCTGAGATCACTCATTCCGAAGGCTTTCGTCAGGCAAGGATCAATGAATCTGAAGGTGAGCAACGAAGCCAGATTCTTATTTCAGAAGGTGCTCGCCAACGTAGAATAAATGAAGCAAAAGGTAAAGCCAAAGAAATTGAATTGATCGCCAATGCCACAGCAAATGGTATTCAACGTATAGCTGAAGCCATGCAAAAACCAGGTGGTGAACTTGCCGTACGTACCAAACTGGTGGAACAATACATAGAAAAATTCGGGTCTATACTTAAAAATTCAAACGTTTCTGTGCTTCCAACAGAAACAGCTAATTTGAAAACCTTTTTCGAAGGTGTAAGTAAGGTGAGTGACCATACGAAGAGTAAAGAAATTAAAGGAGAAAACTGATTATGGAAATTGTAGAACTAGTAAGTAAGATTTTAGTAGGGCTCATTACTCTTTTTGTGATCTTTAAAGTGATCAAATCATTAAGATTGGTTCCTAACCAATATTCATTTATTGTTGAACGATTAGGTAATTATCACAAAACACTTGGGCCCGGATTTCATGCGTTGGTACCGTTTATTGATAAAGTTGTCTACAAGCAAGACCTCCGTGAAGAAACGATCGAAGTTGAACCTCAGGAGTGTTTCACTAAAGATAATGTAAAAGTAGAAGTGGATGGAGTAATATATTTAAGTGTTACCGATCCCGTAAATGCAAGCTACGGAGTCACAAACTACAGATACGCTGCTATTCAACTTGCACAGACCACCACCCGTTCTGTTATCGGATTAATGGATCTCGATCAGACCTTTGAAGAGCGTGCTTTTATGAGTAAGGAAGTAGTAAAAGTGCTCAGTGAAATAGAAATGCCTTGGGGAATTAAAGTGCACCGCTACGAAATAAAAAATATTCTTACCCCAAGAACAGTACAAAATGCAATGGAGCGACAGATGACAGCAGAGCGTGATCGCCGCGCTGTTATTGCCAAATCTGAAGGAGTGCAAGGCTCCAAAATTAATGATGCTGAAGGTATCAAAGCTGAAATGGTGAATATATCTGAAGCTGAAATGCAACGACAGATAAATGAAGCGGAAGGTTTGGCTAATGAAATTGAATCTATTGCGGAAGCTACTGCTATTTCCATCGAAAAAATTGCTCACGCACTTTCACAACCTATGGGTGCAGATGCTATGAAACTTCGCCTTTCTGAAAAATATCTGAATACACTGGAAGGCCTTGGGCAGGATAAAAATGATATCATTCTACCAAAGGATATTTCAAGCTATGATGCGGTAATGAAAGGTTTATCATTAGAGGAGTTCAATGAGAAGAAAAAGGATTAGACAACGTCCAACGTCCAACACCCAACATTCAATAACCAATAACCAATAACCAATAACCAATAACCAATAACCAATAACCAACTTAAGATTGGAATTTGGTTCTTGAATATTGAAATTTAGCTTCGCTAATAAGCTGTATATGTCTTTTTTTCTTCCAGTGTTTTTATTCCTGCTCTGGTTGCAAACTTAACAGGTATTGAAATAAATCCTCCACCCTTCTTTGCCTGCAATACTGTAAAATGAAGATGAGGGCCTGTTACATACCCGGTAGAGCCTGAATATCCAATTCTTTCTCCCACTTTAACTTTCTGCCCTATACTTACAGTAACGCCGTTTTTTCTGAGATGTGAATATTGAGCAAATGTCCCGTCGTCATGTAAAATGGTTACATAATTAGCTTTATCAATGAAGGATTTATGTTTACCACCATTTGAATACCGTGCTTCTATTTCAACAACTGTTCCCGCTCTGGATGAATAGATCTCGGTTCCCTCCTCCATGTTAAAATCTAACGAGTACCTGCTATCTCCCTTATGAGAAAATTTTCCATTGTAACCCTGATCTAATCTATGTTGCTCACCAATCTTATATGGAAGCCTGTAAGCTATCTTGTCGTTATGTTTTGCAAAAATGCTCCCTTGATAATATTTAAAATTATACTCCCAACCACTTGAAGAATTTGGGGTATCAACTTCTAATTCTAAGAGTTCCAATTTTGATTTACCCGGTATTACAGTAGTGAGTGGGTTTTTCTCTGACGATATCATATTTTTTAGCTTCAAATCCAGTTCAATAGTAACGGGATAATAATTTGAATTAATTCCTACTAAGACCACCCCATGTTCTTTTTGTACTTGTTCTATGGTTACAGAATTCTCCTGAACTGCTTTAAAGCCCGATAACATCAGTATGAACAATAAACACAAAGTGACTGCAGACACTCCTTTAATATTATTAAATCTTTCTTTGTTCATTAACATTACTTGGAATTATATTCTCACCTATGAACTCACTATTACTACAACTTATTTTATTACTGGCTTCAGTAGATTCGGATGAACTTTCTGATCCTGAACTTGCTATCAAGATAAAGAAAGGAAATCACGAGGCATTTAAAAAGTTTTTCGATCGATATAATGCATTTCTTCTTAATTATTTAATGAAGAGAGGTACAGCTAAAGAAGCTGCAAAAGATCTTGTTCAGCAAGCTTTCGTTCTGATCTGGGAAAAAAGAGAAGAAATAGACGAAACCAAATCTCTTCGTGCTTATTTGTTCCGTATCGGATATACCAGAATGCTGAATTTATTCAGAGATCATTCCAAATTTGATGAAGAAGCTGATCCTGAAGAAAATTCTCATCATGATGAGACGGAGCAAAACGATGAAAACAGAAATAAGGAACTTAACTCAGCCATAGAAACTGCGATTTCAGCAATGCCAGAAAAAAGACAGGAAGTTTTCCGGCTCTGTTTTATTCAGGAATTTACTTATAAAGAAGCTGCTGAGGTATTAGATGTTTCTGTAAAAACAATTGAAAATCACATGGGTTTGGCTTTGAAAGACATGCGTGAATCATTAAAACAGTACCGCTGAATGTCCTTTCAAATTTATTTTTTGATTTTTTTAAAAAGGATTGGGGGTACGCAATTCCATGTGTGTATTAAAGGCAAATGACACAAATGTCTTTAAACAAAACAAAAGAGAAATCACTATGAAATCTTTACAAAACATATCAAAACTAACACTATTGGGCTTAAGCCTTTTAGTAACCTTCGCAGCATGTTCTGCTGTAAATAATGATGTTGAAACCCTTTCGGATGAGGACATCGAATTAGCAACTCAAATAATTGGAGAGTCTGTTTCTGACGACAACTCCGGAATAATGAGTAGTATGTATGATGCTGTCTCAACAGTAGGCAAGGATGGTATTTCTTACGGAGATAACAGAAATAAAGCTAACAGCGATGATAATAGTGGACGAGGCAGAGAAAGCAGCTATTCTTATACCTACGATCCTGATACCGGAATGCACACTTTACAGTACGACCGAAGTGTGAATAAAAATAGCTTTAGTAAAAGTATATCGTTACTTAACACCTATATTTTTAAGTCTCCTGAAGGTGAATTTATTGTTCACCCAAGAGCAAATGCGGATTCAATTGAAAGTGTAGCCTTTACTGGAAACAAATCAGGCTCTGTGAATTCAAGAAGAGGGAGTTCTGAGTTTGCTCGTGCTGATACTTTTGCAATTGCCGGTTTACACAGCACAAGTTCAATAGTGAGTATTGACGGTACACATCATGGAGAAGGAAATGCTACAGGCTATACAAGAGATAGCGTTGAGGTTTCCAGAGACTTTACCGTCGACATTGAATTCCTGGAAGTAGCAATTGAGAAAGACTCTGTTGAAGCAAATGGCAACCTTGAACAAGGTGTAACCGGAACCCTTACTTACAGCATTATTTTAAACAAAACTGTTGGTGATGAAGCTGATAATCAAGTAATTGAAGGTACAATTGAGTTAACAGGAGACGGAACTGCTCTGTTAAGATTCAAAAAAGTAGCTAAAGTAGTTCGATTCTCATTAAAAGACGGATCAACTCAAGACTAAACTAACCATTACGAACTGCGGGTTGATGAAATGACCTGCAGTTCTTTTTAATTTAAGAATCATGGAATCACAAAACCTTTTACCAGAAAATGATCAAGACCTGCTTCTCGCAAAGAAGTTGGATTCTTTGCTTCAGATGGGTGAAGGTATTTCAAGCGTTCAGGATCCATTGATTCAATCTCTTTTATCTTACCGTAATTTAGAACACAGTAACATAGATTCACTTGAGGCTGAATCTTCTGAAATATGGGATCGTGTTCTTTCGGAAACTCAATCTCCAAAAAGAGGAAAAGTAACTCCTCTAAAAACCCAAAGAAATAATACCTGGGTATGGGCTACAGCTGCAACTGTATTGATCGCTTCATTCCTTGGAATATTTTGGTTCACCAATCTTGATAGTACCGTTCTTATAGCTCAGAGTGGAAATAATATTGAAACAATATCATTGGCTGACGGTTCTGAAGTTTCTTTACGTCCTCATACTTCTTTATATCAAATTGAGCTTTCAGAGACAAAAAGAGCTTACGAAATTAACGGGGAAGCTTTCTTTATTGTGGCTAAAGATGTGAACAAGCCTTTTTCAGTTTCTTCAGAACATGGAATTATTACTGTTTTAGGGACACAATTTAATGTGAGTACCTGGGGTAACGAAACGAATGTATTTCTTGAAGAAGGCAGTATTCGAGTTGATGATCTCAATCAAAACTCTTTAATCCTGAAGCCGGGAGAAAAAGCGACTATAGCAAACAATTTATTAAGTAATGCTACTGATGCAGATGCTGAAGAATACAAGGATTGGCTCAACAATATGATAGTATTAAAGGGAACACCGATTTCTCAAGTAATAATTGAAATCGAACATCACTATCAAGCTAACATTGATATTTCAGCAATGGATAATGAATTTGAATTGATTTCAGGTACAATTCCTTTAGATGAACTTAGCATAACTCTGAGAGATCTCGGTATTATTTTAGGTGGAACATTCAGACAAATAAACTTAGATAGCTTTACATTTATTCCTTTAAATTAAGGTTCGATGAAAACCTTATTTAAAATAGCTTTCTTTCTTTTTTGGGTAGGAACTATCGTAGAAGTTTCCGCTCAAAACTCTTCCTCACAGAAAACATTATTAGAATTGATTAGCTTGATTGAAGAACAATCAGAAATGAGATTTCTTTACAGAGAGGCTCTTGTCAGCAATATTAAGGTTTCTGTTTCTTCTAATTCACCTACTCTCTATAAAGATCTTGAAGATCAACTCAGCAAATATAATATTGGTTTACAGGTTGATACCGAAAGAAATCAAGCCTTACTTTACAAATCAGGAAATACCAAGAGTAAACAAGAAACTGTTATTTCCGGATATGTAGTAGACGCTGAAACTGGAGACCGACTGCCCTACTCTACCATTTCCTGGTTTCAAGATGGTGAAATAACCGGTGTTGCTTCCTCTACATCTGGAACATTTAGTGCACGGATTCGATCCTCAAGAAACTCAATCCCGCTTTTATTTTCATTTGTTGGCTATGAATCAAAACGGGTTGATTTCAACATTTCCTCAAGTACCGAATTGAATGATATTGCTATCCGCTTGAAACCAAAACTATATGGTGGAAGTGAAATCATAATTAATGGTAATGCCCTGTTCAGTCCTTCAGATACTGTTTTTAGTAGTTTAATAGAAGCAGGATCTTTTAGTCCTCTTGGTGATAACAACTCTACAAAAGCTTTACAATCTCTTCCTTCAGTTTTATCGGGACCTGCCATTGAAGACGGATTAAATGTAAGAGGTAGTTCATCCGATGGATTTCGAGTATTGTTGGATGGTATAACTCTCTACAATCAAAGTCACTTATTCGGATTGCTTGACGGATTGAATGGAGATGTGCTCAGAACCAGTGGATTCTTTTATGACGTTACCCCTGCCCGTTTTAGAGCTCCACTTGGTGGAACTCTCACATTTTTAACTAAAACAGGAAATCTGCAGAACTTCGAAGGTTCAGCAGGTTTAAGTAACACTGCTTTCAGTGCTACGTTAGAAGGTCCGATTTCCTTAGGTAAATCCAGTTTTTTGTTTTCAGGACGCCATTCTTATATCGATGATGTTAGTTGGTTTAATAACCAAGGGATTATCAAATATGGCTTGGATATAGATCGTAATTATGAGTTTCAAAGCGATACTGTTGAAAAGATCGAAGACCGAAATGTTCAAAATATTACCGGAAATGCTTTTTTCTACGATTTACATGGTAAACTTTACTTTGAAACTTCTTCCGGCTCACAACTTATTGCCAGTATGTATATAGGAAAAGACGAAGCCAACCAATCCTACGACCGAAGGTTTCAACAGCAACTGGAAGAGTTTGAAACTAATAATGAGTGGTCAAGCAACATGATTAAAGTAGCTTACAACACTCAATTTGAAAACAATCTTAATTCTGAAAGTAGTTTTGGATTTAGTGATTATTATTCTAGCTATTTTAAAGAGGATAATGACTTCAGAAGAACTGAAAATGATAATAACAATCAGAACGCTTCAATTGAGATCTTGCCTTTCAGTTTAGAAAATGAACTGAGAGAAGTACAATTCAATCAACGCTTTAGTAAGTTTTTTAATGACTTTGAATTGGATTATGGAATCACATACAGCGATTTTGAAATTCTATATACCGAACTGAGCCCCAGAAATCAATCCTTCAAAAGTAGACGCACTAGCCAATTGCTGGATATATTCAGCCAAATGGATTTTACCAATTCTACAGAAGCCCATGTAAGTTTGGGTAGCCGGATTTATTATTTCAGCAATGGAAAATATTTAAAATGGTCACCACGAATTAAAGCTCAATTTTTACCCGAATCTCAGATATCATTTGGATTAGGGTTCAGTAAAAATTATCAATTTCTCCATCAATTAGATTTTCTAACGGTGAATAGCACTGATTTTTGGGTTATGACCAATAACGAGCAACCTCCTTCTTCCGTTAATTATTTTACTTCTAATATCAGAATAAGACCAGCGGGTACTTTATTTTTTCAGATAGAAGGTTACTATAAGCTTTTTGATAATCTTCGAATTCACAGTTTATCGAACCAGTTTGTTTCATCATTTTTTGATGAAGATGACACTACACCCTTTTTATTTAACAATACCGGTGTTGGAAAAGGACTTGAATTCCTGCTAAAAAACCGATTTGATCGGTTAAGCCTTTCTTCCACATATACTTTGGCTTCTACAGAGCTTGAAAACTTGTTGATCAATGAAGGAAAACCATTCCATCCATCTTATGATCGTACACATCAATTTTCTTTATTTGGTGATTTTGATCTAAGTTCGGGACTTAGTTTCTATGCATCCTGGAACTACGCTACGGGTACACCCAGCACAACTATCTCAAGAGAAGAGCAAAAGGAAACCAGAACTGGAAACTACTCCAGACTTGATATTTCTGTAAAGTATGTGCTTACTAGTAATTCCGATGAAAAAGGAGAGCTTCTGTTTTCGATTTACAATGTACTTAACAATGAAAATCCATGGTATTCTGAATTTAAAGCAGGCCTTAATACAAACAATAACAGAATCGAGCCCGGTTTATCAACTGTTTATGATCTGGGAATTCAACCAAGCTTCAGGATTAAGTTATATTTCTAGAATCGCAACCTGAAAATAGTTTTACCATTTTCGGATTCCAACAAATATAAACTTCCGTTATGTAATCTCATTATTTGTCGCGATAAACTCAATCCAATACCTGAGCCTCCTTCAGTTGAGTTTTTACTAGTAGTATAGAACGGTACAAAAATCTTTTCTGCTGAAGATTTTTTTATACCCGGACCATTATCCTGTACATCAATGTAAGCGTGTCCGGATTCATCGATTCCACATTTTAAAACTACTCTGGGTTCAGAATGATTCTTAAGAGCTTTGAAAGCATTCTTAACTACATTTATAAGTGATTGTTCTATTAACTGGCTGTCAGCAACTACTTCAATAGAGTCGGATTCAAATTCAGTTTCAACAGTTATAGATCTTGAAAGTGCTTCTCCTTTCATTAAATTCTTAACTCTATCAACGATTTCTTTCAGGAGTACTACCTCAAAATCAGGAGTTGGGATTTGTGTTATGTTTCGATATGAATCCACAAACCTCATCAACCCTAAACTTCTGTTGTTTATGGTTTGAAGTGCTTCTTTTACATCTTTCAGTGTTTCTTCCGAAATGTCTTGAGTTGTTTCTTTGGCAAGCAAATTTGTGGAGAGCATGGAATTCACTGTATCTGAAAGTGAAGCTATCGGGGTTATGGAGTTCATAATCTCGTGAGCTAAAACCTGAGTTAAATTTTGCCAGGCTTCCATTTCTTTTTCTTCCAACTCTGAAGAAATGTTGCTTAACGAGATAATTTTATACATATCTCCTTTTACACGAAACTCTGTTGCAAAAATTGCCACCTGCGACTCTCTATTCTTTATCGACAAGCGTACCAATGTACGAGCACCACTTTTCAGGTTTTGGATAGCGTCATACAAAGGTTCACTTAAATTTTTTAATTGAGAGACATTTCTAAGTACGGCAGTTCCTAAGATTTTTTTTGCAGCTGTATTAAGTAGTTCTATTTCGCCATCCTTATTAAAAGAAAATAAACCAATTCCGATATGTTGAACTACCGTTTCCAGATAAAGATAACTCTCCTCTCCCTTTGATCTTTCCTGATTAAATTTTTCAATTATATTATTAAAAACAGAGTTCAAAGACTCTAATGACTTCCCTGAACCCTTATTTGAAAATGATTGAGAAAAGTCGTTATAGCTAATGGCTTCAAAAAATCGTTTCAGATTCTTATTTGTTATTTCTACAAACCTAATAAGGTTGATTACTTGTAGAATAACTACAACGCCAATAAGAATTAGGCTTACGTAGTACTCAGTATTTATAGCCAGATACGCTCCAATAGAAAGCACTATAAAAAGCACTAGTACTCTTATTATTACTCCTATCCTGAGGTTTTTAAGCATGGAAAAACTGTTTAAAGTCCATATTTATCCATTCTTCTGTAAAGAGATGCTCTGGTTAAACCCAACTCCTCAGCTGCTTTCGAGATATTACCCTCATGTTTTTTTAACGCTTTTCTCAATACCATTTTTTCCACTTCTTCGAGATTATAATCATCAAAAACCACTTGCTCGGAATCTCCAGCTTCCGGAGTAAGTAAAAAATCTCCAGGTTTCAAGATAGCAGATTCACTCATAATGACAGCTCTTTCCACTGAGTGTTGAAGCTCGCGTACATTTCCCGGCCAACTGTGTTTCTCTAGCTTTTTGATAGTTTCCTTTGAACATCCACTTACTTCTTTCTTGTATTTTTTTGAATACAGTTTTATGAAATGATCTGTTAATGCTTCAATGTCTTCAATCCGGTCTCTTAGCGGAGGTAGTTGGATTTCTATAGTGTTGATCCTGAATAAAAGATCTTGGCGGAAAGTAGAATCAGCAACCATTTCCTTTAAAGACTGATTTGTGGCACATACCAATCGTATATCAATTTCTTTTGATTTTGCGGAGCCAACTCTGTTTACCTTTCTGTTTTGTAACACAGTAAGAAGTTTAGACTGAAGCGGTAACGGAAGATTTCCGATCTCATCCAGAAATAAAGTTCCTCCATTGGCAAGTTCAAATCTTCCAGCTTTGTCTTCTTTAGCATCTGTAAATGCTCCTTTCACATAACCGAACAATTCACTTTCAAAAAGAGATTCGGTGATTGCTCCCATATCCACATTCATAAACACATTTTCATGTCGTGCTGATCTTCTGTGAAGTGCTCTGGCGATCACCTCCTTCCCGGTTCCGTTTTCTCCAAGAATTAAAACATTGGCATCAGTTGCAGCTACTTTTTCGATGGTGTTAAAAACATTGATCATTGCAGGACTTCTTCCAATGATATCCCGATAATGATGATCTATGTCACTGTTGATCTGTTTTTGAGTTTCTTTGAGTTCTGCTACTTCTCTTTTTGAATCAGTAAGCTGCATAGCAGACATGACTGTTGTAAGAAGTTTCTCATTCTTCCAAGGCTTTAGAACAAAATCTGTGGCTCCTGCTTTTACGGCTTGTACAGCTTTATCAATATCACCATAAGCAGTTATAAGAATTACGGCTATGGAAGGATCAATTTTTAAAATTTCCTGAAGCCAAAAGAAACCTTCCTTTCCGCTGCTCACATCTTCCGTAAAATTCATATCTAACAAGATCAGATCGTATCTATTGTTTTTCAGAAGCGTGGGAATAGAATTGGGATCCTTTTCAGTTTCTATGGATTTAACATGTTGCTTCAAAAACAAACGTGCTGCTTGCAACACATCGGCATCATCATCTACTACTAAGATCTTTCCTTTTTTGGAGGTCATATCAATTTGTTAGTTCACATCCTTTTATCAAATACTGTACCTAAAGTGAATTCTACTCATAAAATCGGTTCCGCTTTATTTAAAGAGAATAGCCCGAAATTTCAGGTGTTCGATATCGAACAGTAAGTGTATCAAAATGAACAGTAAAATCCTACTAAAGCCTCAAAAACACTGATCTGATGAGTTTCTGATGCTTTGGCACAGTAGTTGACATTATATAGGAAAGAAAAATATTCATCTTTAAAAGAGTTTAAGAACAGCCCATGGGAATGGACAAAAAAATTGAAAAGAAAAAGTGGACCCCGAAAAAGATAGCTCTAATTGTTATCGTTTTAGCATTTGTTGGTTTTACAATCTACAGCTTTGCTTATATGGATTTCAGATCCACCCTAAATGTTGAAAAAGAAAAGCTGACTATTTCGACTGTTGCTGAAAATTCGTTTCAAGAGTTTATTCAGGTCTCGGGAACAGTTCAACCAATACGCACCATTTTTCTGGATGCACTGGAAGGCGGTGTAATCAAATCGGTTAATCTGGAATCCGGAACTACTGTAGAAAGAGGTGATACCATTGCTGTTTTAACAAATTCTTCTCTTCAATTAAGTGTACTTCAGCAGGAAGCAAGTCTTTATGATCAGATAAACAACGTCAGAAACTCCCGTTTAAATCTGGAGCAGAATAATCTCCGGTTGAAAGAACAATTGATCAGTGTAGAAAATCAATTGAACCTTGCTAAACCTGAATATGAAAGACAAAAATCTTTGTATGAGAAAAACCTTACTTCTGAACAGGAATTTCAACAGGCAAAAGAAAATTATGAGTACCAGAAAAAGAGATATGAAATAAGTTCAGAGTCCTTTAAACGTGATTCAGTTCAAACAACATCACAACTAAAACAACTTGATGAATCTGAAAAACGAATGTTCAGAAGTTTGGATGGAGTTCAGGCTATTCTTGAAAATCTGATCGTGACTGCTCCTATTAACGGACAACTTACCACTGTAGAATTACAGCAAGGTCAATCAATTAACAGAGGCGAAAGAATTGGCCAGGTAGACATTCTGGATAATTATAAGATCAGAGTTGGTGTGGATGAATTTCATTTGTCCAGAATTACTACCGGTTTGGAGGGTTCTTTCAACTTTGCCGGCCAAACCCATGAATTAGTTATTACGAAGGTTTATCCGGTTATCAATAATGGGCAATTTCAGGTTGATATGGAATTCGTGAATGAGGCTCCGTCCGGATTAAGAAGAGGACAAACAGCAAGAATTCGACTAGAACTTGGTGAATCCTCAAATGCTATGCTTCTCCCTAGAGGCGGTTTTTATCAAACTACAGGTGGAAATTGGGTTTTTAAATTGAATGAAGATGGTACTCAGGCAGTGAAGCAAAATATTAGGTTGGGACGACTGAACCCAGAGTATTACGAAGTATTGTCGGGATTAGAGGCTGGTGATAAAGTAATTACATCAAGCTATGACACTTTTGGAGATAATGAGGTTTTGGAGTTGAATTAACAGCTATTAGCTGACAGCATTTAGCTGTTAGTTCTTTGTACTTGTTGATGAAGCGAAGTTAACATCTTCATTACTTCATCAACAGAAACAGATAGTTCTTTACACATTTTGTTTGAAATATAATTTAGATCTCTGGCCAGAATAATCTGATATCTTAATTCTGATGCAGAGCCTAATGAAATATTTAAAAAATGAGCCATTTGAGATTGACTCGTTCGTCCGCATCCCTCAGCAATATTTGTTGGGATAGAAGATGAAGACCTTCGAATTTGGCTTGAAAGTCCATAAATCTCTGATCTTGGAAATTCGGAGGTAAGCTCATAGACAGATAACGTTAACTCATGGCTTTTTTGCCATACTAAAAGACTTTTAAAATCACGCATAAGAATAATGTTTACTTGGTTACTAAAAGCTAATAGCTATCCGCTAAAAGCTGACTGCTTTAACCAAGTAAGACACACTAAACCAAATTCCTTACAAAATTTTTAATAAAAACATAGAAAACAATGATACAAGCAAAAAACCTTAAAAAAGTCTACTCAACGGAAGAAGTAGAAACAACTGCGCTGAATAACGTGAACATCGAGATCAAAGAAGGTGAATTCGTTGCCATAATGGGACCATCCGGTTGTGGGAAATCCACTTTACTGAATATTATGGGTTTGTTGGATAATCCCAGTGACGGCGAATATCATTTTTTAGGACATGATGTTTCTAACAGAACGGAAAGAGAACGCGCTCAACTTCGTAAAGGCAATATTGGATTCATCTTTCAAAGCTTTAATCTGATCGACGAGCTTACAGTATTCGAAAATGTGGAATTACCTCTTCTCTATCTGGGAATGTCTGCCGATGAAAGAAAAGAAAAAGCAGAAGCTGCTTTGGAAAGAATGAGTATGATGCATCGCCGGAATCATTTTCCTCAACAATTATCCGGTGGACAACAACAACGTGTAGCTATTGCCCGTGCAGTTGTAGCAAATGCTAAACTGATCCTTGCCGATGAGCCTACCGGTAATCTGGATTCAGATCACGGTAATGAAGTAATGAAAGTACTTGCAGAATTAAATGAGCAAGGAACGACAATCGTAATGGTAACTCACTCTCCACATGATGCGGACTATGCAATGCGTGTAATCCACTTATTTGACGGACATGTAGTTACTGAAAATATGCAGGAAGGCTTCCACGTCTAATCATCACCAAAAAAGTTCTGATCATGTTTAAAAATTACATTAAAATCGCGTTTAGAAATCTTTTCAAAAACAAAGTCTATTCATTCATAAATATTTTTGGATTAGCAGTTGGAATAGCTGTTTGTGCTTTAATTGCACTATATGTTCAAAATGAATGGAGCTACGATGAATTCCATGAAAATTCGGAAAATATTTATCGTGTTTGGGCTGAGGAAACTCTGCAAGATGGTCGTGTTATATTAAATACTTCAACACCATTTATTGTTGTAGAGACTATCAAAAACAACATTCCGGAAGTGGAGAACATTACATACTTAAATCGCTTTTCGAATGTAGCTGGTGTTCCTCAAAATGATCAAAAGATTTCTGAGAATGTTTCCATTATTCATGATGACTTTTTTGATATTTTTGATTTCAAGTTTGTTGAAGGATCACGAGAAAGTGTATTTAACTCCCCTTCCTCTATTGTTATCAGCGAATCCGCAGCAAAAAGACATTTTGGCGAAGCTACTGCCTTAAATCAGGTTTTATCACTAAAAATAGGAGAGGAATTTAGAGATTTTACTGTAGACGGAGTTCTTGAAGACGCTCCAGCTAATTCTAGCATTCGGTATGAACTATTAATTCCGGAACAGTATTTCGAACCTATAATGGGAGAGCGAAGTATGAGAAACTGGTTCAATATTTTTGGGCCATCCTATGTGACCTTAAAAGATGGAACCGATCCCGAAGAATTAACAGACAAATTTGCTGATATGATGCGTGCTGCTCTAGGTGAAGAGGAGTATGAGATGACAAAGTATAAAATTGGATTGCAGCCACTCACTGATGTGCATCTTAATACAGATTTCCCTGGCAACGGGAGCGATCCGGTTTATTCCTATATACTAAGTATTATAGCTTTACTTGTCTTAGTAATTGCATGTGTTAATTTTATGACGCTTTCAATCAGTCGCTCAACTTCAAGAGCTAAAGAAGTTGGTGTACGTAAAACTATAGGCGCTGTCCGTGAGCACTTAATGTATCAATTCTGGGGAGAAGCTTTACTGATGACCATTGTTGCAGTTATACTAGGTTTAATTTTTGCAGAATTGTTACTTCCGTTCTTTAATGAGCTTTCAGGAACCGTTCTGGAATTCAGTTTCGGGTGGCAAAACCTGGCTGTTCTTTTGGGATGTTCCGTTATTATAAGTTTGATCGCAGGAATTTATCCTGCATTAATCCTTTCAGGTTTCAGACCTACTCAAGTACTTAAAGGCCGTCTTTCTCAATCATCTGAAAAAGGCTCGTTTAATAAAGTGATGGTTGTATTTCAATTCACACTCTCAATTGCACTTATCATTGGTACGTTTACAATTAGAGAGCAACTTGCTTTCGTTCAACAGAAAAATCTAGGATTTCAGAAAGAACAGATCCTGACTTTTAACTCAGGTTTTGTAAATACTCCCAACGCAGGAATTGATAATGTATTTGCAAGCAGTCTTTCGAGAAAGCAGATACTGGAAAGTGAATTATTAGGGTTATCCGGAATTCAACAAATTGCAACATCTTCCTTCACTCCTGTTCAAACAAGGGGATGGTTCAATGTCAGTTTTCCTAACGAGCAAAATCAAGCTCAACCTTTTCATGCAAATATTGTAGATGAAAATTTTATACCTACGCTAGGCATTGAAATACTAAACGGAAGAAATTTCTCTGAAGAAAATGCTTCTGATAAAGAACGTGCTATTATTGTGAATCAGGCTTTTGTGGATTATTTCAATTTGGAAGACCCAATTGGAAAAAGAATTCCTGGTCCTAATTTTTTGGATCACGAGATCATTGGTGTGGTAAATAACTTTCATTATGAATCTCTTCATTCTCCAATTGAACCACTAGTGTTAACTCAAAAGGGACAGATCGTATTTAGTGGAATAAATAATATGAATTTGAGGAATTCTGCTGCTCCTAAATATACTGTAAAACTTACTACTGATGATCTTCAAGCAACTATTGCCGGAATCAGAGATGTTTGGGAAGATGTAGCACCTGGCATTCCTTTTGATTACAGTTTTGTTGATGAAGCTTTGGATTCTCAATATCGTCAGGAGCAACGTTTAAGTAAGATCGTTACTTCTGCATCTCTCCTAACTGTACTTATTGCAGGATTAGGTTTATTTGGTTTGGCTTCCTTAATGGTTGTTCGTCGCACCAAGGAGATTGGCGTACGAAAAGTATTGGGAGCATCATCATCAAATATTCTACTGCTAATTAACAAAGAGTTTACGCTACTAATCGGGCTTTCATTTCTAATCGCCACACCTATCGCATGGTTTGCTATGAAAGAATGGCTAAAAGATTTCGCTTACAGTATTGAATTAGGGATAGGTTTGTTTCTGTTAGCAGGAATAGCAACACTTGTCCTTTCATGGCTAGTTGTGAGTTTCCAATCTATTAAAGCAACGCTGATCAATCCGGTTGATAGTTTAAAATCCGAATAAGGTGAATCAATCATGTTCAAAAACTATATCAAAATTGCGTTTCGAAATCTTATTAAGAATAAGAGCCAAACTTTCATCAATGTTGGTGGACTAACACTCGGCATAATCTGTGCTATTGTCATTTTTCTGATTATTCAGTTTGATCTCAGTTTCGATAAATGGCATGAAGATCCCGATAGAATTTATCGTGTTGTTCGGCATGAAACTGAATTTGGTAAAAGTGTTTACTATCGGGGAGGTCCTTATCCACTTGCTGAAGCTATTAGAAATGATGTTACCGGTATTGAGCACTCCACTTTAGTTTTTAATAACCTTTCTAACGAACCGATCATTTCATATTACGACAATGGCAATCTTGTTAAGAAGTTAAAAGAAAGTGATTTCGCTTTTGTTGATCCCGATTACTTCAACATCTTTACATATAAATGGTTATCAGGTAACCCTGAAACTGCCATTAAAAATCCAAATACTGCTGTTGTAACTCAAAGTTTCGCCATGAAGTTATTTGGCACAACTGATGTGTTAGGTAAATCAGTAGTCTTTAATGGAGGCACACCAGCAGACATTGAAATCACAGGTGTAGTTAAGGATATGCCTGAAAACTCCGATTTTCCTTTCACTTTTATTGGAGCTAATTCAACAATGGATAGAAACGGAGAAACTGCAGAAAATCCAAGTTGGGGAAGTAATTCTTCTTCAATGCAAACTTACGTTAAGTTGGAGTCGGGCATTACCGAAGAACAAGTTAATGAGCAACTTGAAGCTTTGATCGTAAAATATCGTAGCGAGGAAATTGCAGCTGAGTTAGATCTCTTTCTACAACCACTTTCCGAAATTCATTTTGATAGCCGTTTCAATAATTATAATGGCAGGGTAATCGAAAAAAATATGTTGCTAGCTCTTGGAATTATTGGGCTTTTTCTACTGATTGCAGCTTGTATCAACTTCATAAATCTAAATACGGCAATAGCTGTAAGCCGTTCGAAAGAAGTAGGGTTGCGAAAAACCTTAGGTGGAACAAAATCTCAATTAATGTTTCACTTTTTTGGAGAAACAGCTTTTATAACTCTAATAGCATTAGCTTTGGGAGTTGGTTTGTCAGAGATCGTTCTTCAAAATATATCCCCTGTTTTAGGATTTTCTCCTGAGATGAACCTCTTATCTAATGTTGAATTACAGTTATTTATTATATCAATATTCCTGTTGGTAACGTTGCTTGCTGGTTGGTATCCGGCTCAACATCTCTCCAATTTTAATCCGATTGAAGCCATACGAAATAAGATCCAGTCAAACTATGGGAAAGGACTTACTTTACGCAGAGGATTGATTATAGTGCAATTTACCATTACTCAGGTACTAATTATTTGTACACTGATAATGGCTTCCCAAATAAGACACTTTAAAAACCAGGATTTAGGTTTTGAAAAGGAAGCAGTTATTCATGTCCCTATTCAAAATGAGGATATGCCGATTCTTAATCTTTTCAAAAGTTCATTACTGAATAAAACTACTATTCAAAATGTAAGCTTCTCTAATACAGGGACAACAAGTAACAGTGTTTGGGGTGGAAATTATATAATGATCGAAGACTCCATCAGGCACGAAAATTCAGGTCAGGTTAAATTTATCGATGAAAACTTTATTGATACCTATGGACTTACCTTACTGGCCGGAACAAACATACAACCATCTGATACTGTTAACGCTTATATAGTAAATGAATCATTTGCTAAAGAAGTTGGGTATGGAGATAACTTTTCCGATTTGATTGGTAAAACAACTTCCATGTGGGGAACAGAAGCTCCGATCGTTGGAGTTATTAAAGACTTTAATACCCAATCTTTACACGAAGGGTTATCCCCTGTTCTATTGGCTCCCAGAAAGAGCTTTTTTCAATCTGCTATTAAAATTAATACCTCCAGAACTAAAGAAGCTTTAGGTGAAATCGAAAGAGCGTTTAATACAGCCTTCCCGGATCTGGTATTTGAATATTCATTTCTGGATGAATCAATAGAAAATATGTATGAAGATGAACAACGTACTGCTAAAATTATGAATGCATTTACTTTAATTGCTATCATAATTGGTTCTTTGGGACTATTTGGACTTGTTTCTTATATGTCTACAACCAGAACGAAAGAAATAGGAGTTCGAAAAGTCTTGGGTGCAAACCTACTCGATATTTTAAAGTTATTTGGAACAGAACTGGCTCTATTAACAGGAATTTCATTTGTGATCGCAGCCCCTATTTCATGGTATTTGATGAGAAACTGGCTTGAAGAATTTGCTTATAAAATTGAGCTCGGAATCGGAATCTTTCTTCTTGCACTTTCGGGAATCTTATTGATTTCTGTATTAACCATAGGATATAAGTCGCTCAGAGCCGCTCTTTCTAATCCGATAGAATCCTTAAAAAGTGAGTAAACTATGTTTAGAAATTATTTAAAAATCACCTTTAGAAATCTTTGGAAAAATAAGAGCTATTCTTTTTTAAATATTGTAGGCTTGGCTATAGGTTTAGCTAGCTGTATTGTGATCTTGCTGTATGTAAACAATGAATTAAGCTATGATAAGCATCACGAAAAAGCGGATCGAATTGCTCGCGTCGCTTCATTTATTGATTTCTCTGGAAGTTATTTAGAATTAGCTACCACTTCTTCGCCGATGGGGCCAACACTGAAATCAGACTATGTTGAGGTGGAAGATATGGTTCGTTTCAGACCAAGAGGTGAGTTTCATGTGCGTTCTAGAGATGGAGATACAAATTTCAAAGAAAATGATATTCTATACAGTGATCCAACTGTCTTTAATGTATTTACGATACCCGTAATTCACGGTGATCCGGAAACCGCATTACTTGAACCTTATACTTTGGCTTTATCTAAATCGAAAGCTTTAAAGTACTTTGGGAAGGAAAATGTTGTGGGTGAGACATTGCTTTTGGATGATATGCACTCGTATAGAATCACCGCTGTTTATGAAGACATGCCCCCAACTTCACATTTCAATTTCGGTTTTCTTTTGTCAATGGAAACCAATGGAGATGAAGCAAATAACGGAGTGTGGTTAAGTAATAACTTCAGAACATATCTCTTGTTTAAAGAAGGAACTGACATCGAAGCTTTTAAACAGAATTTTGAAACTATTAAGAAGACCTACATTGAGCCACAATTGATTGATTTCACCGGAAGTGATCTTGAAGGGTTTCAGGAAGCCGGAAATAGCTTGCAATACGATCTCCAACCTCTTAGTGATATTCATCTACATTCAGATTTGATTGCAGAATTTCAACCCAACGGAAATATAAATTATGTTTTTCTATTCTCAGGATTAGCCGCTTTTATTCTCATACTTGCTTGCATCAATTTTATGAATCTTGCTACCGCTCGCTCAGTGAAACGAGCAAAAGAAGTTGGAATACGTAAAACCCTTGGCTCTGTGAGAAAGCAACTGGTTGCACAGTTTTTTACTGAGTCTGTGCTTCTTTGCATTCTTTCATTTCTGATAGCGCTTCTACTAGTAGAGCTTACTCTACCCTACTTTAGCAATTTATCGGGAACTACGCTTGCTACAAATTACTTTTCTGACAGTTCTTTAATTGTTTCCATAATCAGCATTGTTCTTATTACTGGTTTGCTGTCAGGAAGCTACCCGGCAATAATGCTTTCAGGATTTAAACCTATTAAAGTTTTAAAAGGTGCTTTTAAGCTTAAAGAGAAAAGCAGATTCAGAAGCACACTAGTTGTCTTTCAGTTTAGTGTCTCTTTGGTTGTTATCATTGGATTATTGGTCATTAACAAACAATTGGACTTCATCCAGAATCAATCTTTAGGATTTCAAAAGGAGCAAACCGTAATTGTTCATGATGCCTATACACTGAGTTCCAATCTGGAAGCTTATAAAGAGGAATTATTGAATGAACCTGAATTCAAAAGTGCTACAATTTCCAGCTATTTGCCGGTAAACGGTTTTTCGATGAATGATCAAACCTTTTGGCCAAAAGGTCAAGATCCAGTGCAAGGCAATACTTCATCCATGCAAGTCTGGTTGGTTGATGAAGATTACATTCCAACTTTGGGGATGGAAATCGTAGTAGGAAGAAACTTTTCTGAAGACAGAGGTGCGGATGAAAATACTGTAATCCTAAACGAAGCTTTAGCGGACCGCTTTGGTTTTGAAGATCCTATCGGTGAGGTTATTAATACCTTTACTCAAAATCCTGATGGCTCTTTTGATAATGAAAACCTCAGAGAGTTTACTATAATAGGAGTAGTAAAAAATTTCCATTTCAGATCACTCAAAGAAAACATCTCACCTTTGGGACTTTTCAAGGGAGGTAGTCGTGGAAATGTCATCTTTAAAATTGATGCAGAGAATGCTTCAATCGCGATTTCCAAGATCGAAAATACCTGGGCAGAAATGGCGCCCGGACAGCCTTTCAGCTATTCCTTCTTAGATGACCGCTTTGATCAAATGTACAGATCTGAAAATAGAGTCAGCAATCTTGTTTTAATGTTTTCAGTATTGATCATTGTGATAGCTTGCCTTGGTTTGTTCGGACTTTCAGCATACAGCGCAGAACAGCGCACTAAAGAAATCGGAATCCGAAAAGTACTTGGAGCGAGTGTAGCAGGAATTGTTTCACTTGTTTCAAAAGACTTCATAAAACTGATCCTGATCAGCTTCTTTATTGCGGCTCCGGTAGGTTATTTCATAATGCAACAGTGGCTCAAAGAATTCACTTATAAGACCAATATCGGACTTGATGTTTTCCTGATCTCGGGAATAGGAATCATTCTAATTGCATCCATTACAGTAAGCTGGCAATCAATAAAAGCTGCTCTGACAAACCCGGTTAAATCATTAAAGAGTGAATAAAGGAATAGTATAAAATATGTTTAAGAATTATCTCAAAATTGCACTGCGTAATCTTAAGAAATACAAGATAGACTCCTTTATTAGTTTATCAGGGCTGGCTATCGGTCTTTGTTGTTGTGTCATTCTTATTATGTATGTTCGTTTTGAGTGGTCTTATGACAATTTTCATACCAACAAAAATTCTATCTATCGACTTACGGGACAGACGGTAAATTCCGGAAATAATGAGGTCAGGCATAGCACTATTCATCCCTACCCGCAATCCATAGCTTTGGAAGAAGAGTTTCCCGAAATCAAATCTCTAATTAATATCTCCGGTGGGAGTGCCCAGTTCCTAAAAGATGGAAAATATATATTAGAGCCCATAAAGTTTGTAGACCCTGAGTTCCTTTCTGAATTTACATTTCCGCTGATCTTTGGAGATTCAAAAACTGCTCTTAGCAATGTCGACAATATTGTGATCACGGAATCAGCTGCAAAGAAGTACTTCGGAAAAACAAACGCAGTTGGTGAATTAATGACAATCCGTTTGAGAGACGAACCCAAGGATTTTATGGTTTCAGGAATAGCAAAAGATGTTCCTGCTAATTCAAGTATTCAATTTAATTTTCTACTTCCATTTGAAAATCAGATAAGCAGTGCTTCAGCAAAAGAACAAAAAACCTTAAGTGGAAGTTGGTATATCGGTTTTTTGGAAACCTGGATCACGTTAAAAGAAGATGCTAATAAGGAAGATCTCGAAGCTAAGTTTCCGGCATTTCTGGAACGCCATTTTGGAAATAGTTGGGTTGAGCGAAATCAGATCCAATATGGATTACAGCCTTTATCACAAGTGTACTTTAATGAAAATTATCGTTCCGGGGTTACACAAAGTTCAAACAAAGCTTACTCACTCATTCTTGGAAGCATTGCTCTCGTCATTCTATTGATTGCAGGAATTAATTTCATGTCGCTTACTTTAAGTCGATACACTTCCCGATATCATGAGATCGGTATTCGAAAAACTATAGGAGCCATCAGACATCAAATCAAATTTCAAATTATCGGAGAGGTTTTTATAACCTGTTCTTTTGCAATTATCCTTGGAATAGTTTTAGCTGAATTATTAGCTCCATATTCCGGTGTATTATTTCAAAAAGAACTTGATCTCAGCCTTCTTTCTGACCCGGTTCTGTGGATATCAGTACTTGGTCTCTTAGTAATTTTGACTCTTATCACTAGCTTGTATCCAGCTGTAAAGATCTCAGGAAAGAATGCTACATCTCTCTTTTCAGATGATAGGTCTGCTCAAAAAATTCCCGTTCTTATTAAAGGACTTATAGTCGTTCAATTCGGACTTGCAATAACCCTTATGATCGGCACTTATGTGATGAAAGGTCAGATCAATTTTATCCTGAATAAAGACCTGGGCTTTAATCCTGAAAATGTAGTTGCTGTAGAAATTAATTCTGAGCTCCAAAATGCGTTAAAGATCGGACAACTTTATTCTACAGAAGCACAAAGAATTCCGGGTGTACTTTCAACCTCAGTAACAGCCGGTGAATATCGAGACTATTCTAAATATGGAATAGTTGATATTGGTATGGCACAAATGATGTCAGCCACTACACTTTCTCAACTTGGAGATGGAATCCCTTCTGAAGCTGTAGATGCTCAATATCTTGAAACAATGGATATCGAATTAGTGACCGGAGCAAATTTTTCAAAACAAGCTAATACCTTTCCTTCTGATGAGATAATTGTTAATCAGGCTTTTGTTGAGGCTATGGCTTGGGATAATCCGATTGGGCAAATCCTTGAAGATAAACCTGAAGACCAAGGCTGGGTTGGACCATTTGACGGAAAAAAAGTAATTGGGGTTATCGAAAACTATCATTTTAAAAGTCTGTACGATCCACTTCAACCAATGGTTCTTCAACATATTGAAACAGTTGAACGAAATCCCGGTACTATCCTCATTCGTCTGTCTTCAGATAGAATGCCGGAAACGATCTCTAATCTGAAATCACTCTGGAATTCCATTGCAGCACAAGAAGCCTTTAATTTGGCTTTTATGGATGATATGGTTCAACGCCAGTATAATGAAGAGATTCGTTGGAATCGTATTATCCGAATCTCATCTATGGCTTCTATTTTATTGGCTTGTTTTGGGCTTTTCGGCTTGTCTGCATTAGTAGCACAAAGACGGATTAAGGAAATTGGAATTCGAAAAGTTTTCGGTGCCTCTATAAAGAATATTCTCGTTCTGATTTCCAAAGATTTTGTTCTATTAGTTATTTGCGGTTTTGCAATTTCACCACCTGTAGCTTGGTATTTAAGCAATCAATGGCTTACCGGTTTTAGTTACAAAATTGACCTTGATGCTCTTCCCTTTTTATACGGAGGATTAACAGTCCTTTTAATAGCCTTAACAACCGTAAGCTGGCAATCGGTAAAAGCAGCATTCCAAAATCCCGTAGAAAATCTTAGAAATGAATAAGGATACATGATCAAACTCAGAAACATAGACCGATACATCGACAAACGACTTCAGCGAAACTTCATTCTTAAAGGAATTGATCTGGATATCGCTGAAGGAGATTTTGTAAGTATCATGGGTCCCAGCGGAGCCGGAACATCCACTTTGCTTAATATTATCGGCTTTCTGGATGACGCCAATGAAGGGGAATATTTTTTCTTAGACGAGCCGGTTCATGGTCTGAATGAAAAGCAGAAATCAGAGTATCACCGATCTTATATTGGTTTTGTTTTTCAGGCGTATCATTTGATTGACGAGCTCACTGTTTATGAAAACATTGAAATGCCTCTCCTCTATCGAAAGGTAAAAGGCAGTCAGCGCAAAAGTATGGTCGCTGATATGCTGGATCGGTTTAATATAGTGGCTAAAAAAGATCTGTTTCCTAATCAGCTCTCCGGTGGACAACAACAGTTAGTTGGAGTAGCACGCGCTTTGATCGGTAGTCCCAAGCTTATTCTCGCTGATGAGCCTACCGGTAATCTGCATTCAGATCAGAGTAAAGAGATCATGCAGATCTTCAAAAAATTAAATCAAGAAGATGGAGTTACTATAATTCAAGTAACTCATTCTGATGAAATGGCGTCCTATGGCGATAGGATCATCAATCTTCAGGACGGAGCTGTAACTGAAAACAATCCCTATGAGGAGGAATAATTATGCATAACGTAAGAGTACAATTCACCATACCAAACGTAGAGAAAGTAGCTAACTTAGATATTCATGTAAACGGAGAACAACGAAGTCTTAAATTCCGCGTTGAAACATTCGCTTGGGATTCTGATAATGGAAGTTCAGAAGACTTGGTAAATATTTTAAGAGATCGTATTCAAAACTATGATTCAGAATGGGAAATTTATCATATTGGAGCACCGCAGGAAAATACTATACCGGTTACTTTCCGCTTTAAAACGAATGAAAATTAGATACTTTCTACTTTCATGTATTGCACTAATAGTAGCGGAATCGAAATCCGCACATGCTCAAGATCATAATTCGTTAGCTTTAGAAGAAATCTTCAGCTCTGCGGATGATATCTCTACGGTAAGAACGCTTCTTATTCAACAAAACAGAACACTTTTAGGCGCTCGTTCTTTCGATGGGAGAATCTTAGAGCGACCGTACAATATTAAATCCGCTTCAAAAAGTATTATCGGGTTATTAACAGGAATTGCTATTGAAAAAGGGTTCATCCCTTCCATTCAAGAGCCTATCAAAACATACTTCCCTGAATATTTTGAAGAAAATCCGGATTCACTAAAAGAATCTATCACCATTCGAAATTTACTCACTATGCAAACCGGATTGAGATCAACAAGCTCCGGAAACTATGGAGCATGGGTAATCAGTGATAACTGGGTTGAGTATGCTCTGGATCAGGATTTCGTATCCAAAATAGACGGAAGAATGGTGTACAGTACCGGTACTTCTCATCTGCTATCCGTAATCATCGCAAAAGCATCCGGAATGACCACTAAAGCATTTGCTGACATATATTTATTCGGTCCAATGAATATCCGAGTTGGTGGCTGGGATAAAGATCCGCAGGGAAATTATATGGGAGGAAATAATCTTTCGTTAAAACCTGCAGATATGGTTAAGATTGGTCAGTTAATGCTGGACGATGGGGCATATAACGGCGAACAACTTATCTCAAAAGACTGGATTCGGGATTCTTTTGGAACTTATACCTACAGTAATTACAATCCTTATGGCTACGGATATCAATGGTGGAATCAAAAAATAGGGAGATACCAAACTTTTTTTGCTTGGGGAAATGGCGGTCAGTATATATTTATAATCCCTGATTTAGAATCAGTTGTTGTTATAACTTCTTCCACCTTAAATACAACTCCCAGAAGGAGTTATAAGAACACCATTTTCCCACTTATTCAAGATCAAATTATTCCTTATCTGGAAAACTATTCGGTTATGGATTAATAAAACTGTAACCAATACATTAAGTAGGTAAAAAAGTAATGGTTTATATTAATTTTTCTGTAACAACACGCTCTTAGTTCACTCTATAAGCTGTACGAGAAAAACTTGTATTGGGGAAAAATTGGGCTCGGCTACTTCAAGCAAATAGATCAGTTTGCTATGTGACAGGATTCATAGATGTTTAAAAATTACATTAAGATTGCGGTAAGGAATCTCCTTAAAAATAAGGTGTATTCTCTTATTAATATTTTCGGTTTAGCTATTGGTTTAGCTACTAGTTTACTAATACTCTTATATGTTCTTAATGAATGGAACTATGACACTTTCAACGAAAGGTCAGAAAGTATTTTCCGCGTTATTCAAACAATGGAATCTGAAAATAATGTTGAAAAAGAAGCTTCTACCCCATTTCTATTAGGCCCCGTGTTAGAGGCTGAATTTCCCGATCTTATTCAAAAAACAGTCCGTTTTTATAATCTTCAGGAAACTTCTCATACTTTTAGGAATAAGCAGAAGGGAGTTTCTTTTAGTGAAGAAAATTTTTATTTCGTTGACTCTACCTTCTTTAGCATTTTTTCAGCTAATCTTGTCAGAGGTAATCCTAATGAAGCCCTTAAAAATCCGGGTTCACTTGTAATTACTAAAGAACTTTCCGAGAAATATTTCGGAAATGAAGATCCCATGGGTAAAACTCTGAACTATAAGGGAGTTATTGACCTGACTGTAACCGGAATCATGGAATCATGGCCTAATCAGTCACATATGGAAATTGATCTTATTGCTTCCTATACCAGTTTAAATGAAATGTATAGTTCAGATCAAGAATATGATCAAAGCTGGTTGTGGAATCCTATTTGGACTTACATGCTTCTGAAAGAAGGAGCAGAACCTTCTGATCTTGAATCACAGCTTCCCATAATTACAGAGAACTACTTCTACGCGTATTCAGGATGGCCTGCAGATGAAACGGTAGAGCTGTCTTTGCAGCCATTAACTGATATTCACCTTCATTCCAACCTTGATAGTGAAATGGAAGTGAACAGCTCTGTTCTTTACTTATATATTTTATTAGTAGTAGCTGGTTTTATTCTGATCATCGCTTGTATCAATTTTATGAACTTATCTACTGCTCGCTCTTTAGAAAGAAGTCGGGAAGTTGGAATGAGAAAAGTACTTGGTGGATACAGAAAACAATTATTCTATCAGTTTATAGGTGAATCCTTCCTTATTTGCCTTATTGCTATCACTATTGGTGTAATATTAGTATTTCTATCTCTTCCTTCTTTCAGTGAAATGGTTGGTAAAGAACTCTCATTCAATTTATTTACACATCCAGCTACTATTCCCGGACTTATTGTGTTTACAATATTTGTTGGCTTGTTCGCAGGTTCTTATCCTGCTATTTATCTCTCTTCTTTCGAGCCTGTTCAAGTTCTGAAAGGCTCTGTAGTTCAGGGTAAAAAAAGTGCTCTTTTCAGAAAGATGCTTGTCACATTCCAATTTACACTGTCAGTAGTCTTAATAATTGGAACTGCTATAATATATAAGCAGATCCAGTTCATACAGGAAAAAGATCTCGGCTTTGATGAAAGTTCAATTGTATTACTACCCACCAAACAAAATCTAGTGGCTTGGGAGTTTGAAACCTTTAAAGAACAAGTTCTTTCGTTTTCTCAAATTGAATCCATTACTGCTCTAAGTAAGATCATCGGTTCTGAAAAACAAGAACACTATCATTATGTACCCGAAAAATTTGGAGAAAGTAACGACGAACTAAATCTGGCCTTGCATACTACCTACGATTTTGTAGAAACTTTTGATCTCAAACTTATTGCAGGACGTTCTTTCTCAAAAGATTTTCCTACTGATGCAAAACAAGCCGTTCTCATTAATCGGGAAATGGTTTCTAAGCTTGAATTGAACAGTCCGGATGAGGCTATTGGAGAGGCGTTCTATTTCTTCCCAACTAATGAAGACAGGGAAACTAAATACGTTATTGGTGTATTAGAAGACTTCAATTACACTTCACTAAAAAAAGAAATTGAACCTCTTACCATTTCTTTGGTAGATGGTGTTATTCCATTCTTAGGGTTGATAGAATATACTGCTATAGAAATCGCTCCCGGAAATCCATCTGACGCTTTAGCTCATATTGAAAAAATTTGGAAAGAAGTTAATCCAATAGATCCATTTGAATATCAATTTCTCGACGACCGTTTAACCGAGATCTATCAAGCTGAAGACACTATGAGCTCTCTATCTCTCGCATTTTCGATGCTATGTATCTTAATTGCTTCGCTGGGACTTCTGGGGCTCGCTTCTTATTCAGCACAATTAAAAGAAAAAGAAATTGGAATAAGAAAAAGTCTTGGAGCTTCAATTCCTGATATCATAAAGTTACTGTCAAAAGATTTTCTCGTCCTAATCGCGATTGCTAATTGTATAGCTTGGCCATTTACTTACTATATAGCTATGAACTGGCTTCAGAATTTCCCTTACCGGTTTGATGTTTATACCAACATTCCAATCATTTTTATAGGCTCCGGTATCTTTATAATGATCATTGCGCTGGCGACCATAAGTTATCATGCCGTAAAAGCAGCTCTTGTTAATCCTGTTGATGCAATTTCTAACAACTAAACTTGCTATTGGAACTCTATTTAAAAAAGTACTTTTTTCATTTTATGATTAAGTTCTAAAATGGCGAACAAACTTTCTCTTACTGCTTCTTATATAGCTGTTAAATTTTACGGCCTTACCCTAAATCCCAATATTGCCTCTTTTTTTGATTCCTTTACAATCACTTTTTATAGAAATGTGGTTTCCTATTTGCCTAAAAAGCTAAGTTGGAATCAAAAAGCGCTTAAATCAAGAGTGTGGAGAAATTTCTTCGTCTGGTGGGAAGAACTACTTCTCCCCGGAGATCTGATGCATATCCTGTCCCGGAAATATTATATAGAACATGCCATACTAAAAGCACTCAATGATGGATACGAACAGCTTGTGGTTCTTGGGTCCGGATTTGATCACAATGGAATGTTATGGGCTTCTAAAAACATTCCTTCCTTCGAAATAGATACATATTCTATGATCGATCAAAAGAAAAAAATGCTCGAGCAAGCCGGCTATAATTCAGAAGATTTATATTTATGCGCAATTGAACCCGCTAATCAGAACATAAATGATGTGTTGTTAGAAACAGGGAAATTTGATCTCAATAAAAAAACTATTTACTTGGCCGAAGGTTTTTTTGATTATTTATCTCTCGAGAGCACACAGAGTATTCTTGAAAATATTACCACTTTCAGCACAGATTTTAAGCTGATCAGTACTTTTTTTGACTTAAGCGAACTTAATTTCTTCCATCGGTTTATGTTTTCAAGCGGAGTGGCAATGGTAGGAGAAACACTAAAACTACCTCTGAACAAAAAAGAATTCATTGCCCTACTAAATGAATTTCATATAACCATTGAAAAAGAGACCTGCTATTCAGAAATAGAAAAAGATCTGATCGCAAAAATGGAAACAGATCTACCCGTTATGAAAGGTTTTTATATTCTGGAAAGCTCGAAATCCTATTTAAAACCTTAGATCCCGACTCATGACAGAATCTGTTTTTGAGCTATCTTTATTTGCTTTATCAACTGCTCTTGCATCGCTCAATGAAAGACCAATTCCCGATATTTCAACTCTGTTAATGAATGGAATATCAAAAATGAACATCGAATCTGTTTGTACAGAATCTTTAACCACTTCCGGCTCCGGATAATTGTAATAAGCAATTCCACTCAAGTTCATCATATTCCTGAGTATCCAGTCTTTTCTTTTCTGAACATAAGGAGAAGCGGGCTCCACTCTCATTCTTTTTGGATTCGGAAGAACGGCCGCCATTCGTGCTGATTCTTCGTCTTTAAGGTACTTCGCATCTTTGTTAAAAAAATGATTCGAAGCTTTTCCAATTCCATATACGCCGGGACCAAATTCTACTATATTCAGATACATTTCCAAAACGCGCTCCTTTCCCCAAAGTGCATCTATGGTTAAAGCCAGACCGGCTTCGATACCTTTTCTGAAATAATTTTTATCGGAACTTAGAAAAAGGTTTTTAGCCACTTGTTGTGTGATGGTACTTGCTCCACGAACTCTCTCACCTTCTTCCATTTCCTGATAAGCTTCAGCGATTGCAACAAGATCTATTCCCGGATGTTGCCAGTATTTCTGATCTTCTGATGCTACTACAGCCCATTTTATATTCTGTGGAATTTCTTCATAATCTACCCAGTTTTCCTTCAAACTATAGCGTTCCACACCAAGTTCTTTCCAGTCTTCCTGAAGAGTAAATGCCGTAATAGATGGATTTACCCATTTAAGAGAAACCAGTATTAAAAAAGAAATTATAACAAAACCGACGAAGCTGATCGAAGCCCACTTCATCGTTTTCTTGGTATAAACCCAGATTTTTGTAGCAATTTCCCTGAAATCGGTTTTTTGCCCCTCATTTTCCGAATGTTCAACGTTCATGTAATCCATACCTTCTTATAGACCTGCTAACGGATTTTGTTCTAAGATTTAACGAAAATCCTTACAATTAAATTGAATAAGGTCATCCTGAACTTGTTTCAGGATCTTATGGAATGGCTTGCTTTGTATATCAATAGACAGGCATCTCGTTCCAACGCAGAACGTGTGGAACAAAGACATTTACTCCTGCTTCTTCATCGACTCAGGAAGTTGTTTAGTAGCCTTTGCTCCCAACTCCTTAAGCATTTCCACTTGTCGGATTACATTTCCACTTCCTTCAGATAAACGCAACTTCGCTTCGTCATAGCTCTTTTGCGTTTGCTCAATACGTCGCCCAACTTCTTCCAGACTTTCCGCAAAAAGCACAAACTTATCATACAATGCTCCACCTCTGTCAGCAATCTCCAATGCGTACTTATTTTGCCTGTCACGCTTCCAAATGGTATTAATGGTAAAGAGTGTGGCTAACAGCGTTGATGGGCTCACGATCACTATATTCTTTTCAAAAGCTTCATTATATAAATTCGGTTCTGTTTGCAGTGCAGCAGCAAAAGCCGGCTCAACAGGTATAAATAGCAGCACAAAATCTGGAGTTTTATCCGCGTAGATCTGTGGATAATTTTTATCGCTCAATCCCTTCACATGAGTTTTCACAGACAATACATGTTGTTTTAATGCAGACTGAATTTCTGCTTCATCCTCAGCGGAGGTAAATCGTTCAAAAGCGGTAAGAGAAACTTTTGAGTCTACTATCAGAAATTTTTCATCAGGTAGTTTAACGACTACATCGGGTTGTAATCTTCTGCCGTCATCAGTGGTTTCGCTTTGTTGAGTAAAATACTCTTCGTCCTTACGCAATCCGGATTTTTCTAAAATACTGGCGAGTACTACTTCTCCCCAATTTCCCTGCGCTTTGGAATCTCCTTTTAATGCTTTGGTCAAATTTTTAGCATCTTCACTCATTTGCTGATTAAGCTGAACCATATTTTTAATCTGTTCCCTCAAGCCGGATCGCTCCTGAGTTCCTTTTTCATACGTTTCTTCTACTTTCTTTTTGAATTCTTCCAGCTTTAGTCCCAGCGGATTCAATAATTGATCTAAACTTTCCTTGTTCTGTTTGGTAAATTTCTCTGACTTTTCCTCCAGAATTTTATTAGCAAGATTTTCAAATTGAATCGTGAACTGTTCCTGCATTTCAGCCAGTTGCCCTTTTTGCTCTGCTAATTTTTCTTGTAGTCCTGAATATTCTGATTTTAGTCCGGCAAGCTGTCGATCTAATTCAGCACTACGTTCTCTTTCTTCTTTGAGTTGAGATTCTTTTTCATGCTGAAGAGCTTCCAGCTTCTGCTCGTTTTCGGTGAGTTGCTCGTCCAGATTAGAATTTCTTTCCTCTAGCCTGGAAGTTTCTGACTTTGATTTAAAATGAGCGATGAAAAATCCTGCTGTTAATCCAGCTACTAATGCTATGATTGTTAAAATATAATCCATTAATTTTCTTCTCTATTTTTAAAGGGACGTATTATCAAGCGAATCCCTTTATCATAAGTTATATAATTTTGTACCCAGTTAATTAGAGCAACTACTCTGTTTCTAAAACCAACAAGAGCCATCAAGTGAACAAACATCCATACTAACCATGCTAGTATGCCATCAAAAAATAGCTTTCCCACTTCTGCTACTGCTTTATTCCTGCCAATTGTAGCCATAGAGCCTTTATCAGAATATACAAAGGGCTTCATATCTTCTCCCTTAGCTAATCCATTGAGATTTTTTGCTAACAAATTTCCTTGTTGAATAGCAGTTTGTGCAACCATTGGATCCCCATCCGGGTTCTCATCAGATTTCATCAGGCAAACATCACCAATGCAGTAAATATCATCATAGCCTTCAACTTCATTAAACTTATTTACAAGAATTCTGCCTCTTTCAATAGATTCTGAATTTATTCCATCAATTATATTTCCTGAAACTCCTGCAGCCCAAATCAAAGTTTTTGATGGTAATTGTTTGCTATTCGTTTTCACTACTGACCCATCAAAATCTTCTACTTTGGTATTTAGCCATACATTAACTCCCATTTCTGTGAGATATTCTTTGGCTTTTTCACCTGCTTTGGGATTCATAGTACCTAGAAGAGTATTTGTTGCCTCAACTAAATGAACATTCATTCTTCTCAGATCAAGATCAGGATAATCTTTTGGTAAAACATGCTTTTTTAGTTCAGCCAAGGCTCCTGAGAGCTCCACTCCTGTTGGACCGCCACCTACAATTACATAATTCATTAGCTGTTCTCTTTCAACTAAATCACTAGTTAAAAGAGAAGCTTCACAATTTTCAAGAATTAGACTTCGAAGATTCAAAGCATCCGATACTGATTTTAGCGGCATACTTTTTTCTTCAATTACTTTGTTTCCGAAATAATTAGTTTTACTACCTGTGGCAATAATGAGATAATCATAGTCAATAGGGCCGGCTTCTGTAACAAGCTGTTTGGCTTTCGAGTCAATTCTTAACGCTTTGGTGTTTCTAAAATAGAATTCTGACTTTTTCCATAAAATCTTTCTGAGTGGATATGCGATTGAATCCGGTTCCAAACCTGAGGTAGCAACTTGATAAAGTAATGGCTGAAAGTTGTGATAATTATTTTTATCAATAAGTACTACTTGATAATACTTTGAAGAAATCTGGTTCAATGTTTTAAGTCCACCAAAACCACCTCCAATTACAACTACCCTCTTTAAATTTGATTCGGGAATATTAAGCGCTGACATACAGATTACTTCCTATTTTAAAATTTCCGGTGTTCTCCTGCGAACTTCCTCATTAAAGAAAAGTCCGTTATGCCTTTGTCCTTTCAACATATAATGTTGATCGTTTTCATCCAAGAATTGATTTAATTTTATGGCTCTTTCTACAGGTAAAACCTGATCATTTTCGGCGTAAAAAATAGCTATTGGTTCTTCGATTTTTTGTAAAGCTAAATCCGTTCTAAGTGGATATCGAACCAGAAATGATGGCAGAAAAGGGTACGCGGCATTTTTCATATCCACCATGCTGTAATAAGGAGTCCACAATATTAGTCCTTTTGGATCATTAGCTGCCGCAACTTGAGCGGCTATTCCCGAACCCATTGAATATCCCAATATAAAAATAGATGATTCATCATATTCTTTAATCATCTCAGAATAAAGGATCTTCATATCCCCAACAAGATCATCTTCATTTTTCAGCCGCCCTGTACTTTTCCCAAAACCGCGGTAATCAGGATACAGAACATCATATCCTTCGTTCATAAATAGACTAAACTTCGCCGGACTTGTATCATTATTTCCTGCATTTCCGTGAAAGTAGATCACTAGTCCTTTGGCTGAATCCTCTACTTTTGCATGTATGGCATGGATTACTGCTTCGTCTGTTGTTTTGAAGAGCCGTTCCTCGAAATTAAATTCATAGTTATAAGAATGATCTACAGGAAGTGGTCTCGGGCTAAATAAAATTGAATTCTGAATATTATAGAAATAGATACATACAGCAACGTATAAAATACAGATTGTGATGAAGGTAGTTAATAATGATTTTTTTGTCTTGGACATGACAAACTTTTAAGTTCTTTTGAAGCTACAAATACCAACCGAAAGAAGTTCGTTAATTTGTTGATGAGGCGGAAAGAATTATGAGTCATCTCGCGGCGTATACCCGAGATCTGGATCTACTTCAAGCTTACAGCCTTTATACCAATCCAGATTCCTACCTTCGCAGGAATGACTAGAATCAATAAAGGTAAATCATACAAGGATTGTAGATGTTAGGTAATTCGATGACAGATTGGTAATGATAGTTCTAAAAAAATCGCCCTTAGTATTTAAGACGGAAAAGTAAGTGTGATCCGGATGCGTCTGCGAAGCAGGAATAATCCTTTCTGGTGA
>CXWF01037636.1_pt1 | contig 70569 bp, 61 predicted proteins | sample 468421 | NCBI WGS metagenome assembly CXWF01 (sample SAMEA2620812, study PRJEB7988) | marine metagenome | biome: marine biome (ENVO:00000447); feature: surface water layer (ENVO:00002042); material: "saline water (ENVO:00002010), including plankton (ENVO:xxxxxxxx)" | depth 5 m
CCGCGCCTTGCGCCCGGTAGAGCGTGCGATAATCGACGCCCAGCCCGCGGGGAATGACCTCGTGGCCGAGCTTGCCGAGGAGCTCCGCCGTCTTTTCCAGTGCCGACTGGATTTCCGGGTCGATGGGTTTGCCGGCCGGTGTTTCGCTGGACCAGGCGATCTTCAGTTTGCCGGAGCTCTTCGTGATCTCTTCCATATAGGGCCGCTCTTTCGGCGGCGGCGCATAGGGCGATGCTGGTTCCGGGTAGCCCGTCGCATCGAGCATGGCCGCGCTGTCGCGCACGGTCCGGCTCACCACATGATCGACGCTGAAGCCGATGGCGCGGTCGAAGTCTCCGGGGCCTTGCGGGTTTCGGTCGCGCGTAATCTTCATGCCGACAAGACCGCAGCAGGCGGCCGGAATGCGGATCGAGCCGAGCCCGTCCGACGCATGCGCCAGCGGCAGAATGCCTGCGCCAACCGCCGAGGCCGCGCCGCCGGACGAGCCGCCCGAAATGTGGTTCGGGTTCCACGGGTTGCGGCAGGGGCCGAGCAGGCGCGATTCTGTCGTGCCCGTGATGCCGTACTCGGGCGTGTTGGTCTTGCCGAAGAGCACGGTGCCTGCCTCGCGGAAGCGGCTGACCAGCCGACTGTCATGATCGTCCACGACGTTTGAAACGAATTTGCTGCCGCTCGTGCGCGGCCAGCCTTTCACTTCGGTGCCAAGATCCTTGATGAGGAAGGGCACTCCCTTGAAAGGGCCGTCCGGGAGCTTGCCTTTCGCCGCCTCGCGCGCCTCGTCATAGGCGGTGTGTACGATGGCGTTCAGCGTTCCGTTGTGGCGCTCGGTACGTTCGATAGCGGCGTCCATCAGTTCAAGCGGTGTCACGTCGCCTTTCTTCACGAGTTCGGCCAGGCCGAGTCCGTCGTAATCCGCATATTCGGCAAAGCTCATCTCGTTCCTCCCGGTTTGTTTTTCAATTCCAGACATGTGGATGGCGATCCTTCCAGGGCATCGCTTCTTCCAGTTGGGCTGCAAGCCGGAAGAGCGTCGCCTCGTCGCCAAAGCGCGCGGAGAACATCATGCCGACCGGCAGCCCGCTCTCCGACATGCAGAGCGGCAGCGACAGGGCCGGTTGCCCGGTAATATTCTGGATTGGCGTAAAGGGCACGTAGTCGACGGTGGGCGCGAAGGCGATAATCGGGTCCGGCTCGTTCACATTGATCAGCCCGAGCGGGATGGGTGGTGCGGCCAGCGTCGGTGTCAGCCACACATCATAAGTCTGCATGAAGCTGGCAATGCGGCGTGTCAGGGCCTGCGCTTCCTTCACCAGCATGAGATATTGCGCGGCGCTCACCGTTTTGCCGACTTCCCAGAGCCCGCGCGTCAGCGGTTCAAGTTCATCGTCCTTCGGGCCTCTTCCGCGCCGCGCCGCTTCGCCCTCGATTTCGGAGGCGAGCCATGCGGCCCAGAGCGGCAGGAAGATGTTGCCCGGTTCGTCGGCGTTCAGCGGCGGCGCCGCTTCCACGACCTCATGCCCGAGATCGGCAAGTTGTTTTGCCACCGCTTCCACGCCTTGCACGCAATCGGCGTGAAGAGACGCGCCTGCGGGGTTTTTCTTCGAGAAGGCGATGCGAAGCTTGCCGGGCTTCTTTTTCAGTTCATCGAGGAATCTGCCGTTCACGGGCGGCGCGACATAGGGGTCGCCCGGCTCGTTACCGTGAATACAGTCGAGCATGGCTGCGCTGTCGCGCACTGTTCGTGTCACCACATGCTCGTGACAAAACCCGCTCAGCACGTCGCCATAATCTGGTCCGAGCGAGGTGCGCGCGCGTGTCGGCTTCAACCCGACAAGGCCGCAGGACGATGCGGGAATGCGGATCGAGCCGCCGCTGTCATTCGCATGCGCCATCGGCACAATACCGGCTGCGACCGCCGCCGCCGATCCACCCGACGAGCCGCCCGTCGAATGGTCGAGGTTCCAGGGATTGCGCGCGGGTCCGTAAAGCGTGGACTCGGTCGTCGGCAGCAGCGTGAATTCCGGTACATTCGTCTTGCCGAGAATGGTGATGCCTGCCGCCTTGAAGCGTTTGGCAAGAACAGCGTCTTCTTTCGCGGGCGTTTCGGCGCGAAAGCGCGAGGCGAGGCGGGTTGGATAACCGGCGATATCGCCGAAAGCATCTTTCAGCAGAAACGGCACACCCTTGAAGGGGCCATCTGCCGGGGCTTTCGCCATCTCGCGGCCGAGATCGTAGAGTTTCAGGATGACGGCGTTGAGAGCCGGATTGTGCTTCTCGATCCGTGCAATAGCCTCTTCCGCGAGCTCGCCGGGCGAGACGTCACCTTTCTTTACGAGTTCGGCAAGGCCCAATCCGTCATGGGATGCGTAATCCGAAAAACTCATGCCTTGCTCCTCGCCCCATTCTTGCTGGCGTGAAGCTTAGCGGGTGATACCCGTCCGTCAAACCGGCGGGATCAGCTTTCCTTGTGTTTGAGTTTCCAGGGGTAGGGAGCATCGCCCTCGAAGGCCGGACCCTCCAGCGCGGGTTCCTCGCCACCGGCCCAGCGCTTCACCGTGAAGCGCGTCTTGCACTTTACGGGCGACCCTTCGGGGCCGGCGTCGCTCAGCACATCGCCCACATTCACTTGCACGACTTCGGCTTGTGTTTCGTCGAGCGTGACCAGCGTGTAGCCGTGCGCATCGGCGTCGATATAGTCGAGGCCGGGGCTTGCGCGTTCGTTGCGCACGAGGTCGAACAGATAGTCGGAACGCGAATAATTGGCGAGGATTCCTGCGCGCAACCCGTTCACCAGCGTATTGTTCCAGTTGGGCTCGCTGCCATTTTCGTCTTCGAGCGTTACAGCGCGATGAAAGAAGCCGCTGCCGCGCGTTCTTCTGTCCGCCATGGAATACATGGAGGAGGAACTGACCGCCGCGGTCATGAATTCGACCGCCGCATCGCGCTGCGTTTCTGCGTCGGGGTCGACTGGCAGACGGCCGGCAGCGAAGGCGTGATAGTCGCCGGAAAGCGAAATCACATTGCCGATTTTTTCATCCATCAAGAAGGTGAGAAGTTCCTTGAGTTCGCCCGGATAACCCTGCCATGTGTCGGTGCCTGCATAGCCGTCTTCGAGGCCGGCAAAGGGAAGGCGGGAAAAATCGAGCCGGATTTGAAGCGCCGGACAGCTATTCGCCCAGATACGCCATTCCGCTTTCGACGCTTTCATCACCTGCTTGAACCACGTCTTTTGCGGGCCACCCATATGTGTGCCGGGCGGGGCCTCGGCGCGCGGATTTGCGATTTCGCGTCCGCCATAGGAAATCGTGGCGGGTGGCTTTCCGTCATTTGCGGTGCGTCCGGCATCGAGCAATTGCACCACGCGTACGGGCGGCAGCGGCGCGCCTTCCAGCAGCGTATCGATCTTCTTGTCGACCACGGGCGGGCTTCGATAACTGCGCAAATCCGTCAGCACGAGGTCGAGCATCGAGCCCCAGCGCAGTGCGCGGTAGATGGTCAGGCTCGACAGCGCCTTTGCATTGTCGCCCTCGAAGATGAAGCCGTCATCATGCGATGCCATCGGCGAGTCTTCGACGCGCATATCGCGGAAGTCGTGGGCGGGCGACGCGATGCCATTGAAACTCGGTCCTTTCGACAGGATCGCGGGAATGAATTCGAACCAGGCACGGTTCGCCGCGAGCTTCCGTTTTTGTGCAGGCTCGCCGTCGTCGAAATAGCTGGCATAGCTTTGCCACGCATCATTCGTGAATTCATGGTCGTCCCATGTATGCACGAAGGGAAAGCGGGCGCGCGCCGCCTGCAGATCGGGGTCGGTCAGATATGTCTTGTAGAGATGCCGGTAGTCGGCAAGCGTTACTGCTGACTGTCCGCCCTTGCGCCACCAGTCACGCGTTCCGTCCGGTTCCCAGGGAGCAGTGCCATCCGGCAGCGGTCCGACGATGCGCGCGATGGGCCGCCCTTCCGGTACGTCGCCCGTGCGTTCGTAGATGAAATCGCCCAGATGGAGCACGAAGTCGATCTGCTCTTCGGCAGGTGCAGCGATGTCGTCGTTCGTCAGCCGCCGCAGCGCGCCGTAATAGCCGCTTTCATAGTTCTGGCAGGACAAGCTGGCGAAACGCACCTTGCGCTTGGTGCCGGGGAGCGGTGCCGTGCGTGTGCGGCCGGGGTAGGGCGACCGGTCGCTCCCGGCATAGAAGCGGTAATAATAGATCGTGTCGGGCGAAAGACCCTGAACGAAAACGCGCACTGTGTGGTCGGAGCGTGTACTTGCACGCACCGCCTGTTCGACCACGACACGCTCGAAGCTCATATCCGTGGCAACCTGCAGATAAAGATCGACATCGCCATTCGGCAATACCGCGGCGGCGTCGAGAGCTTCCACGCGCGTCCAGAGCATGACGGCGTCCGGTTGCGGATCGGCGGAGGCGAGGCCTTGCGGAAAATGGAAGGCGCCGGGTGCAGCGCGTGCAGTGCCGAGTGCCGGCAGGAAAGGTGTTGCAGCGGCGGTCGCCACGAAGCAGCCCGCCGTCGCGCCAAACAGCTTCAGAAAATCACGACGGCTGAACGATCCCCCCGGCATCGGCTCAGTTTCCCCTGTTTACGGCCTCGGAATTACGAGTCGTTATAGAGGCTTTGGGCCGGGCCGGAAACGTTTGAGGCGGCTCAGCCTGCCTTTTTCCGTTTGGCAGCGGCGGGTTTCTTCCTTGCGGCCGATTTTGCCGCTTTCCCGGCCGATGTTTTCGCCGAAGCCTTGGGGGCGGCTTTTGTCGCTTGTGTTTGGCTCTTCGTGGCTGGGGCGCTGACGGGCCGTCTCTTGAAGAGCGTCTTCAGATAACGCCCGGTATAGGAGCGCGGTTCGTCCGCCACTTCCTCTGGCGTACCGAAGGCCACGATCTCGCCACCGCCATCGCCCCCCTCCGGCCCGAGATCGAGGATCCAGTCTGCGGTCTTGATGACTTCGAGATTATGCTCGATCACCACCACCGTGTTGCCGGTGTCAACCAGTTCATGCAGCACCTCAAGCAGCTTTGCCACATCGTGGAAATGCAGTCCCGTTGTCGGCTCGTCCAGAATGTAGATCGTGCGCCCCGTCGCGCGCTTCGACAATTCCTTGGCAAGTTTCACGCGCTGCGCTTCGCCGCCCGAAAGCGTGGTCGCCTGCTGGCCGACCTTGATGTAGCCAAGGCCGACGCGCTGCAACACTTCCATCTTGTCGCGCACGGCGGGAACGGCCTTGAAAAAAGACGCCGCCTCGTCGACCGTCATTTCCAGTACGTCCGCGATGGACTTGTCCTTGAATTTCACTTCCAGCGTTTCGCGGTTGTAGCGATGCCCGTGGCAGGCATCGCACTCCACATAAACATCCGGCAGGAAGTGCATTTCGATCTTGATGACGCCATCGCCCTGACAGACCTCGCAGCGTCCGCCCTTCACATTGAACGAGAAGCGTCCCGGCTTGTAGCCCCGCGCGCGGCTTTCCGGCAGTTCGGCGAACCAGTCGCGAATGAAGGTGAAGGCGCCGGTATAGGTGGCCGGGTTCGAGCGCGGTGTCCGACCGATGGGCGACTGGTCGATATCGATGATCTTGTCGAGATGTTCGAGGCCGAAAATCTCGTCGAATGTGCCGGGATGCTCGCGCGCATTGTTGAGCCGGCGCGCAACGGCTTTGTAAATCGTCTCGATAAGGAGCGTCGACTTGCCGCCGCCCGATACGCCGCTCACGCAGGTAAAGGTGCCGAGCGGAATTTCCGCCGTCACGTTTTTGAGGTTGTTCTCTCTCGCGCCGGTGATCTTGATCCATTTGCCGTTGCCTGTTCGCCGTTCTGCGGGGACGGGCACTTGCAGGAAGCCTGTCAGATATTGCCCGGTCAGGCTGTCGGGTGCGGCCATGATGTCTTCGGGCGTACCTTCCGCCACCACCTTGCCGCCATGGATGCCGGCGCCCGGTCCCATGTCGACGACATGGTCGGCGGTGCGGATCGCATCCTCGTCATGTTCGACCACGATCACCGTATTGCCGAGGTCGCGCAGCCGCTTCAGCGTTTCGAGCAGCCGGTCATTGTCGCGCTGGTGCAGGCCGATAGACGGCTCGTCCAGCACATAGAGAACGCCGGTGAGGCCGGAGCCGATCTGTGAGGCGAGACGGATGCGCTGGCTTTCGCCGCCCGACAGCGTGCCGGAGTTGCGCGACAGCGTCAGATAGTCGAGACCGACATTGTTGAGGAAGTGCAGCCGCTCGCGGATTTCCTTCAGCACGCGGCCCGCGATTTCATTCTGCTTCGAGGTCAGGTGCTGGTTGAGATCGCGGAACCAGGTATCGGCTTCGCGGATCGACATCTGCGAGACCTGGCCGATATGAAGCGTTGCGATCTTGACTGCCAGCGCTTCGGGTTTCAGGCGATAGCCGCCGCAATCCTCGCAATTGGTGATGCCCTGATAGCGTTCGATTTCCTCGCGCGCCCAGGCGCTGTCCGTTTCGCGCCAGCGCCGTTCAAGGTTGGGGATCACGCCCTCGAATGGCTTTTTTGTCTTGTAGGAGCGCATGCCGTCGTCATAGGCGAAGGTCACGACCTCCTCGCCCGAGCCGTACAGGATCACATTCTGCGCTTCTTCCGGCAGTTGCGACCACGGCGCGGTCATCGAGAATTTGAACTGCTTCGCCAGCGCCTGCAGCGTCTGCGTGTAATAGGGCGAGGTCGAGCGCGACCAGGGCGCGATCGCACCCTTTTTCAGCGACAGTCCGGGGTCAGGTACGACAAGCTCCGGGTCCATGTAGAACTGGGTGCCGAGCCCGTCGCAAGCCGGACATGCGCCGAACGGATTGTTGAACGAGAAAAGCCGCGGCTCGATCTCGTCGATGGTGAAGCCAGAGACGGGACAAGCAAAGCGCGATGAGAAGATGATGCGTTCCGCATCCCCGTCCTTCTTGCCGTCTTTCGGGGCATCGGCCATCTCGACAACCGCGATCCCGTCCGCCAGTTCGAGCGCGATCTCGAAGCTGTCCGCCAGCCGGTTGCCGAGATCGCCGCGCACGACGATACGGTCCACGACGACGTCGATATCGTGTTTCAGTTTCTTGTTCAGCGCCGGCACATCCGCGATCTCGTAAAAGGTGCCGTCCACCTTCACGCGCTGAAAGCCCTTCTTCTGAAGCTCCGCGAATTCCTTGCGGTACTCGCCCTTGCGCCCGCGCACGATGGGTGCCAGCAGGAAAAGCCGTGTGCCTTCCGGCAGTGCCATCACGCGGTCGACCATCTGGGTTACGGTCTGGCTTTCGATGGGCAGGCCGGTCGCGGGCGAATAGGGCACGCCGATGCGTGCCCAGAGGAGGCGCATGTAGTCGTAGATTTCCGTGACCGTGCCGACCGTCGAGCGCGGATTGCGCGAGGTTGTTTTCTGTTCGATGGAAATGGCAGGCGAGAGACCGTCGATCTGGTCGACATCCGGCTTCTGCATCATCTCCAGAAACTGCCGCGCATAGGCCGAGAGGCTTTCGACATAGCGCCGCTGGCCTTCCGCATAGATCGTGTCGAAGGCGAGCGACGACTTGCCGGAGCCCGACAGTCCGGTAATTACGATCAGCTCGTCGCGCGGAAGCTCCACGTTCACATTGCGCAGATTGTGTTCGCGCGCGCCGATCACGCGGATGAAGCGGTTCTGCGTGTCGCCGGATTTGCCGGGCGCGGCTTTCTTGGAGATGCTCATATGGCCGGAACTCTCGGGGGGCGTCGCCGTCCGCGACGGGCGCGGGCAGCGTTACTCATGGGGCTTTGATGCAAGGGCTGTGATGGATGCTAGGTCTCGGGCTTCATGTATGTAGGGCGTCGGGGGCAGCTTCAAGGGTCATAAGGTGAGGCGCGACAAGAATCATGCTGGCCGTGAAGCATCTTGCGCTAAAATCCGCCTTGTGAGAACATAGTGAGAACACTTAACGCGCGGCTGTGGAGAACTTAACCCTTTCAGTGGGCAGGGGGCTCGGTTAGGTTCCGGCATTCCACGGCGGCAGACAGAGCGAGGGCGAGCATATGGCAGGCAGCGTCAACAAGGTAATCCTGATCGGCAATCTGGGCGCCGACCCGGAGATCCGCCGTACCCAGGATGGGCGCCCGATCGCCAATCTACGCATCGCGACCTCGGATAGCTGGCGCGACAAGAACACCGGCGAGCGCCGCGAAAAGACCGAGTGGCATCGCGTCGTGGTCTTCAATGAAGGCCTCTGCAAGGTCATCGAGCAATATGTGAAGAAGGGCTCGAAGGTCTATATCGAGGGGTCGCTCCAGACCCGCAAATGGACCGACCAGTCCGGTGTCGAGAAATACTCCACAGAAATCGTCCTCCAGGGGTTCAATTCAACGCTGACCATGCTGGATAGCCGCAGCGGTGGCGGTTCCTCGGGTGGCGGTGGCGATTACGGCGGCGACTTTGGCGGCGGTTCGTCGGGTGGCGGCGGTGGCGGCCGTGGTAATTTCTCGCAAGACCTCGACGACGAAATTCCCTTCTAGTTTTCGGGGGCGTTTCCCGCCCCGAATCGTCATATTCGGATCGGATGCGTCGAAGGCGGCTTCGATCATTCAAGCGGGTACGCCTGCGTGATCGACGGCGCATCGCCGCGCTGTGCGAGGGCGAGGTGGTGGCGGATTAGGCCTGTCTTTCATATTCCCGCTTCAAGTATCATGACGGCGCCGCCGCATCCCTCTTTCGGGTGGAATGAGCGGGCACTTTGGCAAGTGCCGTTGGGGCAATCTTCGAGCCCAAAATTCTTCTTTTATTTCAGTGGCTTATCGTCCCTGTTCCGGCGTGTTTGAAGTTGCCGTGAAGAGGCGGGAATGCTAATCTTTCAGGCAATAAACGAGAGGGATTCGGCGTCTGCCGGGTGACCTCTTTTTCGTTCCTTCAGGGCGGTGTGCGTCTGGCTCGAAAGGCCGCGGCAGCAGCCCCCCGTAACGCCAGAAAAAAATTGTCTGACACGCAGGACAGCGACATTCCGGGTGATGAGCCGGGCCCGGGCGACGATACCGGCATGGGCGAGAGCCTGAACGGTTCGGGCGGTACGCCGCCCGGCGGTACAGGCGGTTCTTCCGCTGGCGGTCCGCCGCCGGAGCGCGACGTCGCGCCCATTTCCATCGAAGAGGAGATGCGCAGCTCCTATCTCGATTACGCGATGAGCGTGATCGTCAGCCGCGCGCTGCCCGATGCGCGGGACGGCTTGAAGCCCGTCCATCGCCGCATCCTCTTCTCGATGAACGAGAACGGCTACGACTGGAACAAGCCCTATCGCAAGTCGGCCCGCGTGGTCGGCGATGTCATCGGTAAGTATCACCCGCATGGCGACCAGTCGATTTACGACGCATTGGTGCGCATGGCGCAGGACTTCTCCATGCGCCTGCCGCTGCTCGACGGACAGGGCAATTTTGGTTCGGTCGATGGCGATCCACCCGCCGCGATGCGTTACACCGAAGTGCGCATGGCCAAGTCCGCGCATTCGCTGCTGAAGGACATCGACAAGAACACGATCGACTTCAAGGACAATTACGACGGCACGGAAAGCGAGCCTGTCGTTCTCCCGGCCGAACTGCCCAATCTTCTGGTCAATGGCGCCAACGGCATCGCCGTCGGCATGGCGACCAATATCCCGCCGCATAACCTCGGCGAGGTGATCGACGCCTGTATAGCGCTCATCAACAAACCGGATATCTCGATTGACGAGCTGATCGAATATGTGCCGGCGCCTGACTTCCCGACCGGCGGCATCATGCTCGGCCGCCAGGGCGCGCGCTCGGCCTATCACACGGGCAAGGGCTCGGTCGTGGTGCGTGGCCGTGTCGAGATCGAGGAAGTACGCAAGGATCGTCAGGCTCTCGTCATCACCGAAATTCCCTATCAGGTGAACAAGGCCTCGATGGTCGAGAAAATTGCCGATCTCGTGCGCGAAAAGCGCATCGAGGGGATTGGCGATCTGCGCGATGAGTCCGACCGTAACGGCATGCGCGTCGTGGTCGAGCTTCGCCGCGATGCCGTGCCCGATGTCGTGCTGAATCAGCTCTATCGCTTCTCGCCACTCCAGCAGAGTTTCGGTTGCAACATGCTTGCGCTCGATCACGGGCGGCCGGAGCTGATGAACCTCAAGCAGTTCCTCGAAATCTTCGTCCGCTTCCGCGAGGAAGTGATTTCGCGGCGCACGAAGTTCGAGTTGAACAAGGCGCGCGACCGCGCCCATGTGTTGGTCGGTCTCGCGATTGCCGTTGCCAATATCGACGAAGTCATCAAGCTCATTCGCACCGCGCCGGACCCGGCGACGGCGCGCGAAAGCCTGATGGCACGGGACTGGCCTGCGCGCGATATCGCGCCGCTCATCGCGCTGATCGACGATCCGCGTCATGGTCTTTCCGAGGACGGCACGATCCGCATGTCCGAAGAGCAGGCGAGGGCGATCCTCGAACTGCGCCTTCAGCGCCTCACTGCGCTTGGCCGCGACGAAATCGGCGATGAGCTGAAGGGGCTTGGCGAAAAGATCGAAGACTATCTGGACATCCTGCGGTCGCGCGAACGTGTGCTGGATATCATGCGCGATGAGCTGACCTCGGTCCGAAACGAGTTTGCGACGCCGCGCCGCACGGAACTGGCCGACTCCGAAACCGATTTCGAAGATGAAGACCTGATTCAGCGCGAGGACATGGTCGTCACGGTCAGCCACCAGGGCTATATCAAGCGCGTGCCGCTCTCGACCTATCGCGCGCAGCGCCGCGGCGGCAAAGGCCGCTCCGGCATGACCACCAAGGACGAGGATTTCGTCACCCGTCTCTTCGTGGCGAACACGCATACGCCGATGCTCTTCTTCTCGTCCATCGGCATGGTCTACAAGCTCAAGGTCTGGCGCCTGCCGCAATCGACGCCCCAGGCGCGCGGCAAGGCGATGATCAATATTCTGCCGCTCCAGCAGGGCGAATACATCACTACCGTCATGCCTTTGCCGGAGGACGAGGAAAGCTGGGACAGCCTCCACGTCATGTTCGCGACGAAGAGCGGCAATGTCCGGCGCAACAAGCTGTCCGATTTCGTGCAGATCAATCGTGGCGGCAAGATCGCCATGAAGTTTGACGGCGCCCATGAAGGCGACAGCATCATCGGCGTCCAGATATGCACCGAGGATGACGACGTACTCCTGACCACGGCGGATGGGCGCTGCGTGCGTTTCCCCGTCACGGAAGTGCGTGTCTTCTCCGGCCGCTCGTCGACTGGTGTTCGCGGTATTCGTCTCGGCGAGGGCGATACGCTGATCGGCATGAGTATCATGCGCCATGTCGATGTAACGCCTGCGGAGGCGCGCGCCTATCTGAAGCAGGCCGCGGCCATGCGCAGGGCCGCTTCGGGCGAGGCTGAGGAGGCGGATGCCGTCGAGGCCGATGACGATACCGAAGATGCGGGCGACGAGCTTACTCTATCGCCCGAGCGCTACGCAGAGCTTGGCGCGAAGGAGCAAATGGTCCTCACCGTCAGCGAGAAAGGCTTCGGCAAGAGATCCTCGTCCTATGATTACCGGACGTCGGGACGTGGCGGCAAAGGCATCATCGCGATGGCCGTCACCAAGCGGAACGGCAAGCTGGTCGCCTCCTTCCCCGTGGAAGTGCAGGACCAGATCATGCTGGTGACCGATGCGGGCCAGCTTATTCGTTGCCCGGTGGACGATGTTCGCGCCGCTGGCCGCGCGACGCAAGGCGTTACCATCTTCCGCACGGCGGCCGATGAGCGCGTTGTCTCGGTCGAGCGTGTCGAGGAGACAGGCGAGAACGGTTCGGAAGAAGAATAGGAGAGAGCATGTCGCGCGTCGGTCTTTATCCCGGTACTTTTGATCCGATGACGAACGGGCATCTCGATGTCATTCGCAGGGCCTTGAAGCTCGTCGATCACCTTGTGGTCGCTATCGGTGTCAATGCCACCAAGCAGCCGCTTATTTCGCTTGAAGAACGCTTCGCACTTATCGAGGCGGCGGCGGGGCCGGTCGCGAAAGAGATCGGATCGAAGATTTCGACAGCCTCCTTCTCCGGCCTTGTCGTCAATGCGGCCGACGAACATGGCGCGAATGTCATCATTCGCGGATTGCGCGGCGCTGTCGACTTCGAATACGAAACCCAGATGGTTGGCATGAACCGCGTCATGAACCCGCATGTCGAGACAGTCTTTCTTGCCGCCTCGCCGGAGACGCAGTTCATTTCCTCGACGCTGGTCCGTCAGATCGCGTCCATGGGCGGCGATATCACGCCCTTCGTCCCGCCGCTGGTGAAGACGAAAGTGCTCGCGGCCGTGGCCGCGAAGAAAAAATGAGAGGCTTGGGGCCTTATCGACAGGAGTATTTCATGCGTGGACTGATGGCGGCTTTCGTCGCTCTTTTCGCCCTTGCCGGGTTTTCTGGCAAGGCGCTTGCGCTCGACCCGGGAAACACGATCTATCTCGATCTCAAGGACGGCCGCGTCGTCATCGAGCTTCTGCCCGAGATTGCGCCGGCTCATGCCGAGCGCATCAAGAAGCTGGCGCGTGAAGGCTTTTACGACGGCATCATCTTCCACCGCGTGATCCCCGGCTTCATGGCGCAGACCGGCGACCCCACGGGTACGGGCATGGGCGGTTCCTTCGAGCCGGACCTGAAGGCCGAGTTCACGGACAAGGAAAGCTTCACGCGCGGCGCCGTCGGCATGGCGCGCTCGCAGAGCCCCGATAGTGCGAACAGCCAGTTCTTCATCTGCACGGACGATGCGAGCTTCCTCGATGAGAACTACACGCTGTTCGGCCGCGTGGTCGAGGGCATGGATTATGTCGACAACATCGCCCAGGGCGAGCCGCCTGCCAATCCCGACAAGATCGTGAAGATGCAGGTCGCGGCGGACGCGAATTAAACGAACAGGACCGGAAATTACATGACCGATATCAAGGATCCCGAAAACACGCTCATTCTCGAAATTCCCCACGGGGAAGTCGTGATCGAGATGCGTCCGGACCTCGCGCCGAAGCATGTCGCGCGGATCAAGGAACTGGCCCGCGAAGGCTTTTATGACGGTGTAGCCTTCCATCGCGTCATTGACGGCTTCATGGCGCAGGGCGGCGATCCGACGGGGACGGGTGCAGGCGGCTCCGGCAAGAAGCTCCCGGCCGAGTTCTCCGCCGAGCCGCATGTGCGCGGCGTCTGCTCTATGGCCCGCACGCAAGACCCGAACAGCGCCGACAGCCAGTTCTTCATCGTCTTCGGCGATGCGAGCTTCCTCGACCGTCAGTATACGGTCTGGGGCAAGGTGATCTCCGGCATGGAAGCCGTGGACAAGATCAAGCGCGGCGAGCCCGTGCACGACCCCGACCGCATCGTGAAGGCGCGCGTCGCAGCCGACGCGGCCTGATATTCAACCTCGTCATTGCGGGGAGCGTAGCGACGAAGAAATCCAGGGCAGCAGGTTCAGCGCTTGCTGCCCCGGGATTGCTTCGCATCGTTCGCAATGACTTGTTGTTGGACAGAACCCATGCGCGTTTCCGATTTCGATTTCGAGTTGCCGGAGGAGCTGATTGCACTGCGCCCCGCGCGGCCGCGCGATGCGGCGCGTCTGCTTGTCATCGGCCCGGCGGAAAACGCACTCGAAGACAGAACCGTCAGCGATCTGCCGTCCTTCCTGCGCGCGGGCGATCTTCTCGTCTTCAACGACACGAAGGTTATTCCCGCGCGGCTCTTCGGCACGCGGACAAGGGGTGAGGCATCGGCAAGGATCGAGGTCATGCTTCATCGCCGCGTCAGCGCGGATGAATGGCGCGCCTTCCTGCGCCCCGCGAAGAAGCTCAATACCGGCGAGGAAATTGCCTTTCCCGGCGGCTTTTCGGCGACGGTCGAGGAAAAGGCGGAAGGCGGCGAGGCTGGGCTTCGTTTCTCGCTTTCCGGTCCGGCGCTTGATGCGGCCATCGCGTCCGCGGGCGAGATGCCGTTGCCGCCCTATATTGCCCGCAAGCGCGCGCCTGACGACGAAGATCTCGCTGACTACCAGACACTCCATGCCGCAGAGCCGGGCGCCGTTGCGGCACCCACGGCGGGCCTCCATTTCACGCCGGCGCTCATGGCCGCGCTCGATGCACGTGGCGTTTCCACCGTCCGCCTTACGCTTCATGTCGGTGCGGGCACCTTCCTTCCCGTCACGGCGGAAGATACGGATGCCCACAAGATGCATGCAGAGTGGGGCGAGATTTCCGGGGCGGAAGCCGCCACCATCAACGAAGCGCGCGCCAGGGGCGGTCGCATCGTCGCCGTCGGCACCACGTCGCTGCGCCTTCTTGAAAGCGCCGCCGACGCGAAAGGTGTGGTACATCCCTTCGCCAAGGAAACTGACATCTTCATCACGCCGGGCTATCGCTTTCGCGCCACGGATATTCTGATGACCAATTTCCATCTGCCGCGCTCGACGCTGTTCATGCTCGTTTCCGCGCTCCGTTCGACGGACGAGATGAAGCGCGCCTATGCCCATGCGGTCGCGTCGAAATACCGTTTCTATTCCTATGGCGATGCCACCTTGATTTACAGGGGCTTGATTTACGGGAGTGCCGAGTGAGCGCCTTCACCTATACGCTCCATGCAACGGATGGCCGCGCGCGCACCGGCGTCATCGCGACGCCGCGTGGCGAGATCCGCACCCCCGCCTTCATGCCGGTCGGCACGGCGGCGACCGTCAAGGCCATGTATCCCGAGCAGGTGCGCTCGACGGGCGCGGATATCGTGCTCGGCAACACCTATCATCTGATGCTTCGTCCCGGTGCGGAGGAGGTGGCGGCGCTGGGCGGTCTTCACAAGTTCATGAACTGGCCGCATCCGATCCTTACCGATAGCGGCGGCTTCCAGGTCATGTCGCTCTCCAAGCTCCGCAAGATGACGGAGGAGGGCGTTACCTTCCAGTCGCATATCGACGGCTCGCGTCACATGCTCTCGCCGGAGCGCAGCATTGAAATTCAGTGCCTGCTCGGCTCCGACATTCAGATGCAGCTCGACGAGTGCACGCCTTTCCCGGCCACGGAGGCGGAAGCCAAAAGCTCGATGGAGCTGTCGCTTCGCTGGGCGCGCCGCTCGAAGGATGCCTTCGAGGCGCAGCCAAACCGCAAGGAAGGCATGGCGCTGTTCGGCATCGTGCAGGGCAGCACATATGAGCCGCTGCGCCATGCGTCGGCCGCCGGGCTTCGGGAGATCGGCTTTGACGGCTATTCCATCGGCGGCCTCGCGGTCGGTGAGGGGCAGGCGGAAATGCTCCGCGTTCTCGATTTCACGACGCCGGTCCTGCCGGAGGACCGGCCCCGCTACCTCATGGGCGTCGGCACGCCGGACGATCTCGTGGAATCGGTGGCGCTTGGCGTCGACATGTTCGACTGCGTGATGCCGACGCGGAATGGCCGCCACGGCCTGGCCTTCACGCGCCGGGGCAAGGTGAACCTCAAGAATGCGCGCCACGCGGCAGACCCGCGCCCGCTCGACGAGGAAAGCTTGTGCCCGGCCGCGCGCGACTATTCGCGTGCCTATCTCCACCATCTCGTGAAATCGGGGGAGATGCTGGGCTCCATGCTGGTGAGCTGGATCAACATTCACTATTACCAGACGCTCATGGCCGAGATGCGCGCGGCCATTGCCGAGGGCCGTTTCGAGGCATTCCGGGCGGATTTCAAGCGCGATCAGGCGGCGGGCGATATCGCCCCGCGTTAAAGCGGGCGCAGCCCAATCCCGGTGTTGACCGCATGGGAAGCGCCGCTTAAGTTCCGCCCAGCTTTTCGAGAGGCGAGCCTGCTTCGCTTCACCGGCCCAGCCGACCGAAAGCAAATCGATACGGTGAGAGCCGGTAGCTCAGCTGGTAGAGCATTCGACTTTTAATCGAATGGTCGTGGGTTCGAGTCCCACCCGGCTCACCATTTCCCCTGCATCTTTGAGTTGCCGCTCAGGCGGTCGAGGTCTTGTCCGTGCTCCAACCTCGTGCGGACGCGAAATCGTTTTTTCGATCAGCCCCCGCGTATCGTCAGCGATGTCTTCGCGCCAGAAAACCTTGTATTGACGTTTGTTGCAGAGGCATTCGGGCACCTGTTCTCCTTGCCACCGTCCGCAACGGCTCATCCATTGCCGCTTGCGGATGCGAAGTATCATGAATTTTCAGCTTCAACACGCGGAAGGGCTTGCGGTTCCCTTCGCCTCGATAGAGCATTCCCTGCCGCAATTCATGAGCGTGGCCGAAAGGCACCGCACCGAGGGAGAGACAATGACGATTTCGCTCTACGACATCAGCGTCCCGAACTATCTGCAGGGCCTTGCCGGCGTTTCCGGATTCCTCAAAAAAGGTGCGGCCTTCTGCGAGGAAAAGGGTATCGACCCTAACGAGATCGTGTGCGCTCGTGTCATCGACGACATGCTGCCCATGAGCTTCCAGATTGCCTCTGTTGCGCATCATTCCGCGGGCACCATTGAGGGCATTCAGCAGGGTGAATTTGTACCGCCGAAAGACCCGGGCACCTGGAGCTATACAGACCTGCAAAAGGTCGTTGAGGAGGCACGAGAGAAGCTGACGCAGGTGAAGCCGGAAACGGTCAATGCCTGTCTGGGCAAGGACATGATCTTCAGCCTCGGCAAGCACAAGCTTCCCTTCACCGCCGAAAACTTCGTGCTTTCCTTCTCGCTGCCGAATTTCTATTTCCACGCCACCACGGCCTACGACATTCTTCGCGGCCGGGGCGTTCCGCTTGGCAAGGTGGATTTCCTCGGTCAGATGCGCATGAAGATGTGATTGAATGTCCGCACTGAAGTACGGGCGCAACGTTTTCACGCCGCGCCCGCTTTCATCTATCGCGGGGGTTCGACGGCCAGCACCTTCAGCGAGCGCATGTCGCCATAGCGTGTACTCCACGAAATCGTGTTGCCCGCTTTCATGCCGAGCAGTGCAACGCCCACCGGCGAAGCCAGCGACACGAACCCGTGTTCGGCCACCGCGCTTGCGGGATAGGCAAGTGTCAGCCGTTCCGCGCGTCCGTTCGTTCCGAGGATGAACTCGACCGTAGCACCGACGGTCACGACGTCACCCGGCATCCGCGCAAGCGACATCAGCTTTGCGCGGTCGAGCTCTCGTTCAAGGAAGTGACCGACCTCCGGAATGGCATGGGCGAGCCGTTCCGCGACCGTGGAAAGCTCCTCGAACTGCTCCTCCGCCACGATGATGGGCGGGAGGGTGGTAGCGGTAACTACCGCCTGTTCTATCGCTGCCATTACGCTGCCTCCGGTCCGTTGTCGTCAGGTCCATCCGGCATCCGGGTGCGGGCACCCGCTTCCGGCTGGTGTTCGATCGAGGCAATCGCAATGCGAAGTTTGCCGCCATCGAAGGTTTCGGTTTCCACCATTTCGCCGGGCTTGCGTCCGAGAAGGGACAGGCCCACGGGCGTCAGGACGCTCACATATTGGCCATTCGGCACGTGCTGGCGGCCAAGCGTCAGGAGCCGCCGCTCGAGGCGGTCGCCATCCACGCGGTAGCGCACGGTTGTGCCCAGCGTGATGACGTCTTCGGGAATTTCGGCGGAAGGAACAACCCTGGCTTCGGTCAGCAGCGCCGCGATGCGAGACCGCATCGGGCTCAGCATGTCGAGCTCCTCGAAGGCGGCTACCTCCAGCCGGCCATAATCGTGAAGGCCCAGCAGGGGCCGATTGCCGCCGCCGGGCGCCGTGGCCGGAGCCGGGGCAGGGTGAAGGGAACGCAGGCGCGTGGCGCCGTTGTCGCGCATGGACATTGCGAAATCCTCTTTGCGGCCAGGCCTTGGGCCTGCCGTCAGATTTTCAGGGAATGGAGTGAGGTTTTACCCCGGACTTCGCGCGCAAGGGAGCGCGTCGGCCCGGGGTCAATATCCCGCGAGCAACGTACCCGGCGTCAGGAAGTGGCGTGCAATCGAGCTTCGCATGAAGGAGAGCTTAGCCTCTGGCCATCTTTTGTCAAAAGCGCGCAAAACTGCGGTCTTCAGGCCGAATTCCATTTCGGCATTGTCGTCGAATGGCGACACACCGGAGCGAATTTTTTCTCTCACCATTCAATGAAGGACAAAATGATGCACAATTGTTAACGCTGAGAAGCTAGCCTTCCTTGCGAAATGTCGGAACGGCAGGACACCGGATGACACGACACAAAGAGGAAATAGGCCAGACCCTTCGCGATGCCCGTCAGGCTGCGGGGCTGACCCTCAAGGACATAGCCGACAAGATCCGCGTCAGGCCGATCTATCTTCAGGCGATTGAGACGGGGCAGTTCGAGCTACTGCCCGCGTTGCCGCAGACCGTTGGCTTCACGCGGGCCTATGCGAAATACCTTGATGTAGATGTCGACCAGCCGCTCTCGCGCCTCGGTAAAGAAGTGCATGAGACGATCGAGCGGGCTGATTATTCCGAACCGGAAATTCCCTGGACGATGGTGCCGGGAAAGCGCATTGCCTGGGTCGGCAGCGGTATCGTTCTGGGGCTGCTTTTCGCCGTTTCTCTGGTGATTGATGTCGATACGGCGACCGGCGAGGTTTCTGTTGCCTCAATGGATGCGCGGCAGACAGCGCAGACGGTGCCCGTGCGAGGCAACGAAATTCTTCCGACCACGGATATGAGAAGCGCGGAGCCTCAACTTGCGGACATGACTTCCCGTGCGGGCGGCGATATCGCTTCCCGCAGTCCCGCGGATGAGACCGCTACCGTCCAGCAGGCCTCTTTCGTTCCGGCGGCTGGCGTGGCAGGCGGGGGCGCGCCGCGCGAGGGCGGAGCATCGGAGATGCCCGGTAGATCATCCGTATCGGGAGTATCTGGTATGACCGCTCCTGTGGAGACGGTATCGGTTTCGGCGCCTGCAAACGCCGTTTCCGAGGCGGAAGAAAACGGGGACAAGATTTTTCCCTTTGCCGATCCGCATTTCGCGACCAGTAGCGTCTATATCCGTGCGAAGCCCGATAATGGGGGACAAGCTGTCGGCGTCCTCAATTCATGCGAGCACGTCGCACTTCTCGGTCATGACCGCACGGATTACTGGCGCGAGGTGAAGCGCGAGGACGGGACGGTGGGTTGGGTCTTCCGCGACTATGTCAGCGGCGAGCAGCCTGCGAACTGTTCCTGATTTTTGACGGCTGCCGCCGGACGGTCACTTGTCCTCGCTTCGGGGACAAGTCCGTCTTCTTTGACGTTTTTATGACATTACGGTGACAGTGAAATCCGGGTGCGGAACGATGGCGGGTTTCCGCCACTTCCGAATTGTGCCGGTTACTCCGTTACGTCGACAAAGCGGTCCGTGTCAGGGTCGTAGATCGACAGCAGGCCCGTGCCGATGCCGTAGAACCAGCCATGAAGCCGGAGTTCGCCCCGATTTTCGCGTTCCGCGATGAAGGGGAAGGTGCGCAGGCGGTCGAGCGATGCGATCACGGCACGCTGCTCCATCAGCCTGAGTGCCGCGTGCCGCTCCAGATGGCCATGTTTTTCAGTGACTTGCTCGGCGATGTCTCCGGCGAGCGAGATCCAGTTGGGGATAAAGTCGCCGGGCGGCGGGTTGCCTTTCGCGCCCTCGTAAAGCGCCTCGATGCCACCGCAGCCGGCATGACCCATCACGATTACATCCTTGATTTCCAGGGATTTTACGCCGAATTCCAGGGCTGCACTGGTGCCGTGGTAGTGGCTGTCGGGTTCATAGGGCGGCACCAGATTAGCCACGTTGCGCACCACGAAAAGCTCGCCGGGGTCGGACTGGAACACCATGGCGGGGTCGGTGCGGCTGTCGCAACAGGCAATGACGAGGGCCTTGGGCTGCTGCCGCTTTGCCGCAAGCGCCTGATATCGCTCCTCATTCTGACGATATTGGCCCTGGCGGAAGGCGCGGTATCCGGCGATGAGGCTGTCGATGGCGTTATCCATATGCGTTCATCCCCGTCGATCTGTCGGTGCGCTACTGATGGGTTACATACACAACCTCCGCCTTCGGCGAAAGCGGCTCTTTGTGAGGTGTGGAGGCGCTTTTCCGGAGCTTCCTTGCTTAAATCCTCATCACGTGCCTCAAATTTAGCCGTGGTTATCCTGCGTCTCTTTCCCTTTTCGCTGGTACTTCAATGCACTGGAAAAGGCCCGGAATCTGCATAGATTCTGCGAAGGACGCGCGAGTGGCTGCGCTGGATGAATTGGATGGGGGACGATATGCCGGTTGCTGAACTCCTTGGGAATATGTCCCTGGAGACACTGATTTCCATTGGCGGGTTTGTTTTTCTGGTTGTGGTTCTCACGGCGCTGCAAGTCAGCAGCCGCAGGAATCAGCGGGAAATGGAGCAAGCCCGGATAGAGCGGGACATGAGAGAGCGGATCGATGCGTTGATGATAAAGCTTGAAGGGACGAGCAGAGCTGTCTCCTCCGGTCGCATCCGGCCCATCCAGCGTGCTGCGGACAAATATGTACCTGCGGCGCGCGGCGGCAGGCTTTCCGGAGGGGCAATTGGGGGCTCACGCCGCTAGATTTTTGCTTTATTTAGTGTGCGGGCGTCGTCATTTGCACTTAGTTCAGACTTGCATTGATCGGCGCGGGAGATTAAATCACAACCCGTGACGGGGTTAGTTCTTTAATTCCGATTTTTTCATGTGGTTTGTGACGGAAACGATATGCGTTTCCGGGCAGGAAGGCAGTCATGGATCGTCTCGATCAGCTCGAAAGCCAGAGCATTTTCATCTTCCGCGAAGCCTTTAACAGGATCGAGAACATCGCGATGCTCTGGTCGTTGGGCAAGGACTCCAACGTGATGATCTGGCTGGCGCGCAAGGCTTTTTTCGGGCACGTGCCTTTCCCGGTGATGCATGTCGATACGGAAAAGAAGTTTCCCGAAATGTACGAATTCCGCGATCGCTATGCAGCGGAGTGGAATCTGAACTTCATTCGCGAACTCTGCCCTCCCATCGAGGAAATTGACGATACGCTGCCGCCGGCTGCACGTTCCGCCGCGCGCAAAACCGCCGGTCTTAAAAAGGCGATCGAGAAGCACAAGTTCAATGCGCTATTCGCGGGCATCCGGCGTGACGAAGAGGCGACCCGCGCCAAGGAGCGCGTTTTCAGCCCGCGCGGCGCGACCGGCCAATGGGACTTCAAGGATCAGCCGCCAGAGTTCTGGGACCAGTTCAAGACTGACTTCCCGCCGGGAACGCATATCCGGGTACATCCTTTGCTGCACTGGACCGAGATCGACATCTGGCTCTACACGCTGCGTGAGCAGATACCGACTATCCCGCTTTACTTTGCGCAGGACGGCAAGCGTTACCGTTCGCTCGGCGACAAGGACATTACCTCCCCGGTTGCGAGCACAGCCACATCCATTGAGGAAATCATCGAGGAACTGCGGACGACCAGAATCTCCGAGCGTTCCGGACGCGCCATGGATCACGAGTCGGAAGATGCTTTCGAACGTCTCCGTGCCGACGGCTATCTGTAAGGGAGTTCCGCAAATGCCTGAAGCATCTGAAGCCAAGGTAAGGCTTGCCGCCGTAAACCAGAATCCCGCCTCTGCGCGTGATTTGCTACGCATCGTCATCGTCGGCCATGTCGATCATGGCAAATCCACGCTTGTCGGCCGTATGTTCCACGACACGGGCTCGCTGCCGGATGGCAAATACGAGTCCATCAAAGCCATGTGCGAGCGTCGCGGTGTGCCTTTCGAATGGGCCTTTCTCATGGACGCGCTTCAGGCAGAGCGCGATCAGGGCATCACCATCGACACCAGCCAGATCTGGTTCAAGACCGATGCGCGCGATTACACGATCATCGATGCGCCGGGGCACAAGGAATTTCTGAAGAACATGATCACGGGCGCGGCGCAGTCCGATGCGGCGCTCCTCATCATTGATGCTGCCGAAGGTGTGCGCGAGCAATCGCGCCGTCATGGCTATCTGCTGCATCTTCTCGGTATTCGACAGGTTGCGGTGGCGGTCAACAAAATGGACCTGATCGATTACGAGAAGGATCAATTTGATCTGATCGAGCAGGAATATCGCGACTACCTTACGTCTATCGGCGTAACGCCGACCTTCGTCATCCCTGTTTCGGCGCGTCAGGGCGATTTCATCGTCAACGAGTCCGACAAGATGCCCTGGTACAAGGGGCCGACGATCGTCAAGGCACTCGACAGCTTCATGCCGAACGCTTCACCCATCGATCGTCCGCTGCGTTTCCCGGTGCAGGACATCTACAAGTTTGACCACCGTCGCATCATTGCAGGCCGTATCGAAGAGGGCCGTTTTTCGGTCGGTGACGAGATCGTTTTCTCGCCGTCGAACAAGAAGGCCAAGGTCAAATCGATCGAGTACTGGTCGACTATTCCCGGCCATCAGGCGCCAACGGAAGCCGTGGCGGGACAGTGCGTCGGCATCACGCTTGACGAGCAGATTTTCGTCGAGCGCGGCGAGTTGATCAGTCACGTTGAAAATCCGCCTATCGAGACGGATGTGTTCCGTGCCCGGATTTTCTGGCTTGGTCATGAGCCCATGACCAAGGGCAAAAGCTACCGTATCAAGCTGGGTACGCTTGAGGCGCCGGTTACCGTTCAATCGATTGAAAGCATCATCGACACGAGCGACCTTTCGAATACGTCGTCCAACGCGGTCGAACGCAATCAGGTTGCCGAGGTCGTGTTGCGGGCGCGCCGGATGCTGGCGCTCGACGAATTCAACGAAGCACCGAAAACCGGCCGTTTTGTTCTCATCGACAAATATGACATTGCCGGTGGCGGCATCATCTCGATGGAGGGCTACGCCGACCAGCGCGAGCTCATCACCTCCCGCTCGACCAATATTACACGCGTTGAGCACGGCGTGACTACCGAGCAGCGTACTTTCCGAAATGGTCACAAGGGGGGCGTCCTCTGGTTCACGGGTCTCTCCGGCGCTGGCAAGTCGACCGTCGCTGTGGCGCTTGAACAGAAGCTCTTTGAGAAGGGATATAATGTCTATGTGCTGGACGGGGATAACGTTCGCCACGGACTCAATGCGAATCTGAGCTTTTCGCCGGAAGATCGTGCTGAAAATATTCGCCGCGTCGGCGAAGTGGCTGCGCTTTTCGCGCGCGCCGGCGTCATTGTCATCACGTCGTTCATCTCGCCTTATCGTTCGGACCGAGACCGTGCGCGTGAAGCGTCGGGCAAGGACTTCCACGAGATTTATGTGAATGCCGATGTGGCGACTTGCGAGGCGCGCGATCCGAAGGGGCTCTACAAGAAGGCCAGAGCAGGTGAAATCAAGGATTTCACAGGTATTTCTGCCCCCTATGAAGCGCCTGAAGCACCTGAAATGGTAATCGACACCTCATCGATGCCGGTAGATGAATCCGTCGCGATGCTCGTCAACTATGTGGAGACGAAATTCAAGGTATAAGCTCGCCTGTACGTCCATTCAGGCAAGGTGAGTCATGAGCATTCTGGTAACCGGCGGCGCGGGCTATATAGGCAGCCATGCCGTCATCGACCTTCTCGGCGCGGGCGAGGAGGTCGTCATTCTCGACAACCTGTCGACGGGTTTCGACTGGGCGGTTCAGGATGCTGCGACGCTTCATGTCGGAGATATCGCCGACACGGATTTGCTCGACGGCATATTGCGAGATCATGCCGTCGAGGCCGTTATCCACTTTGCGGGCTCTATCGTCGTCCCGGAATCCGTCAGCGATCCGCTGAAATATTACCTGAACAACACGGCCAAATCGCGTACGCTCATTGAGCGGTGCGTGGCGAACGGTGTCCGGCATTTCATCTTTTCCTCGACCGCGGCTGTCTACGGAATGCTCGACATTTCTCCTGCGACCGAAGATGCCGCGCTGAAACCAATGTCGCCATACGGGCGCTCCAAGCTCATGACCGAATGGATGCTGCAGGACGTGGCCGCCGCTCACGACATGACCTATGCGGCGCTGCGCTACTTCAACGTGGCCGGTGCAGACCCGAAAGGCCGCGTTGGACAATCGACAGCGAACGCAACACATCTCATCAAGGTTGCGTGTCAGACAGCGCTCGGTCAAAGGTCTCATATCGAGGTTTTCGGTGATGATTATCCGACGCCGGACGGCACCTGCATCCGCGATTACATCCATGTGAGCGATCTTGCCGCTGCCCATACGGCCGCGCTCCACTATCTTCGCAAGGGCGGAGACAGCCTTGTCGCCAATTGCGGCTATGGCCATGGCTTTTCTGTTCGCGATGTTCTGGGTGCGGTCGAGAGAGCGGCGGGCCATTCCTTTGAGGTCAGGCAGGCGCCTCGCCGCCCGGGCGATCCGGCATCCATCGTGTCGGACCCGAGCCTGATCAAGAGGACGTTGGGCTGGCAGCCGGCCCATGACGAGCTGGACAAAATCGTTGCCCATGCGCTGGCTTGGGAGAAACGGCTCGGCGAGCGCAATCGCTGATATTTTCCTTAACCTCTTCCTGAATGAATCAGGGCAACATAGCGAAACATAAATTTATTTCCGGCGATCATGTCGGCGATGCACATTCCCGCGTGAAAATCATGCAATACGGAGACTGAACGAGGCCATGACGTCGAACGCCCTCAGCACCGTCATTCTGGCGGCGGGCAAAGGTACCCGCATGAAATCACGCCTCCCGAAGGTGCTGCACGAAATTGCGGGCCGTCCGATGCTCGGGCATGTGCTCGCGAATACGCGCTTCGAGCGCGATACGCGGACGGTTCTGGTGGTCGGTCCGGATATGGACCGGGTTTCCGATTATGCCCGCAGCGTACGACCGGATATCGCCGTTGTTGTTCAGCAGAAGCAGCTTGGTACGGGCGATGCCGCCCGGACTGCCTTGCCGGAGCTTCATGATTCCGACGGCGTTGTTCTGGTTGTCTTCGGCGATACGCCGCTTGTGCGTGCTGAAACGCTCGAAAATATGGCCGATGCCTGCCGTAAAAGTGGAAGCATCGTTATCCTCGGTTTCGAAGCTGCCGATCCGACGGGCTACGGTCGTGTGTTGCTCGAGGGCGATCAAGTACAGCGGATCGTCGAGCACAAGGATGCGAGTGAGGGAGAGCGCCGGACTACCCTTTGCTTCGGCGGCCCCATGGCGGTCCCTGCCGGGCATTTCGGCAAACTTCTCGAAGGGCTGGGCAATGACAACGCGCAGGGCGAGTATTACCTGACCGATCTCGTCGCACTTGGCCGGGACGCGGGGCTAGACTGCATCTGCGTTACCTGCCCGGAAGCGGATATACAGGGCGTAAACAGCCGCGCCGATCTGGCATCTGCCGAGGCATCGCTGCAGCGGCGTATGCGGGCCGAGGCCATGGCCAAGGGTGTGACCTTCCTCGATCCTGAGACAGTCTATCTGAGTTTCGACACGAAACTCGGCAGGGATGTGACGGTCGGACAGAATGTGGTTTTTGGTCCTGGTTGCGATATCGCGGATGGCGTGACGATCAAGGCATTCTCGCATCTTGAAGGTGCGGCGGTTGCGGAAGACGCGGATATCGGCCCGTTTGCGCGCATTCGGCCGGGTACTGAGATCGGGCGGAAAGCCAAGATCGGCAATTTCGTGGAGACCAAGAAGGCAAAGATCGAGGACGGGGCGAAGGTCAACCATCTCTCCTATATCGGCGATGCAAGGGTTGGAGCGGGAGCAAATATCGGTGCCGGCACGATCACCTGCAACTATGATGGCTACAATAAGTTCTTCACCGATATTGGAGCGGGTGCCTTTGTCGGGTCTAACTCGTCGCTTGTTGCGCCGGTCAAGATTGGCGATGGCGCCTATCTCGGCTCCGGCAGCGTCGTGACGAAGGATGTCAGTGCCGACGCGCTCGCGGTTGCGCGTGGGCGGCAAATGGAAAAGCCCGGCTGGGCGGCAGCATTCCGTGCAAAGAACGAAAGCATCAAGAAAGCATCCTCGGGCGACTGATCATGTGCGGTATTGTTGGAATCATCGGAACGGAGCCCGTTGCTCCGGTTATCCTTGAGGCGCTCAAGCGTCTTGAATATCGCGGCTATGACAGCGCGGGCATCGCTACGCTTTCCCATGGTAAAATCGAGCGCAAGCGTGCTGAAGGTAAACTTTTCAATCTGGAAAAGGCCCTCGAAGCTTCTCCGCTCGAGGGCACCATCGGCATTGGTCACACCCGCTGGGCTACACATGGCGCGCCGACGGAGCGCAACGCACATCCTCATGCGACGGATCGCGTGGCTATCGTTCACAATGGCATTATCGAGAACTTCCGGGAACTGCGGGAACGGCTTGCAGGTGACGGTGCTGTCTTCGTGACGGAGACGGATAGCGAAGTCATCGCGCATCTCGTGACGCATTATCTCGATGCAGGGTCATCACCTCGCGAGGCGGCGGCGAAAGCGATTGCCGAACTTGAGGGCGCTTTCGCCCTCGGGATCATCTTCCGTGATGAAGAAGATCTCATGATCGGCGCCCGGCGTGGCAGCCCGCTTGCCGTCGGCTACGGCGTCGATGCGATGTATCTCGGTTCCGACGCCTTCGCTCTCGCGCCGATGACGAACCGCGTCACCTTCCTCGAAGAGGGGGACAGGGTCGAGATCACGCGTAACAGCGCGACCATACGCGACGCGGACGGCCATGACGTCAAGCGGGCCGTCAAGATCACGGATGTTTCGGCAGCGCTTGTCGACAAGGGCAATCACCGACACTTCATGGCGAAGGAAATCTTCGAGCAACCAGAGGTGATCGCTCATACATTGTCGGAATATATCGATCCGCTGAACGACAAGTTGCGGGATATTGCGTTGCCGGTGGATCTTGCCTCGGTGCCGCGCGTCACCATCATCGCTTGCGGAACCGCTTACTATGCAGGGCTTGTCGCCAAATACTGGTTCGAAAAATATGCCCGGGTGTCTGTCGAGGTCGATATCGCCTCGGAGTTTCGCTACCGCGAAGCTGCACTTCCTGACGGCGGACTTGCCATCTTCATTTCGCAGTCCGGCGAAACGGCGGATACGCTTGCCGCACTCCAGTATTGCAAAGAGCAGGGCCAGAAAATTCTCTCGGTCGTGAACGTAACTGAGTCCTCGATTGCGCGCGCTTCCGATGTGATCATGCCGACTTTCGCCGGACCGGAAATCGGTGTCGCTTCGACCAAGGCGTTCACCTGCCAGCTCACAACTCTTGCCATTCTTGCTGTGCGGACGGGACTTGTGCGCGGTACTGTTGCAACAGCGGACGAGAGCCGTCTTGTGCGCACCTTGCTAGAGGTGCCCCGGCACATCGCGGAGGCGCTTGGAAGCGACGAGCATATTCAGACGTTGAGCGCCGATCTCGCCAAAGCGCGGGATGTGCTCTATCTCGGCCGCGGGCATAACTATCCTATCGCTCTCGAAGGCGCGCTGAAGCTCAAGGAAATTTCTTATATCCACGCGGAAGGCTATGCCGCAGGAGAACTCAAGCACGGGCCCATCGCCCTTATCGACGAAGAAGTTCCGGTCGTCGTGATCTCGCCCGTAGATAGTCTGTTCGAGAAGACCATTTCGAACATGCAGGAAGTGATCGCCAGAGGCGGGCATGTCGTTCTCATCGCCGACAGGGAAGGTATAAAGCGGGCGAGCGAGGGGCTCTGGGCAACAATCGAGGTGCCTGCCGTCGATCCGCTTATCGCCCCTATCGTCAATGCAATTCCGGTGCAGCTTCTCGCCTATCACACGGCTGTCTCAAAGGGCACTGATGTCGACCAGCCGCGCAACCTAGCTAAATCGGTGACGGTTGAATAAGCGCGATTCGCGATTTTGCCCAGCATCACGCTTGGGCCGTTATGATGTAATCTATTGATTTAATTTAACAAATCCCCTTTCAGCGCGGGCGCTTGTCAGCCCATGATAGATTTAGATGTGTTTTATCGCTGTCGCCTTTCGAGGAGGGCCGGTTGATGCGGCGTCTAATCGGAGCAAAAGGCTTGGGGGCCATGGCGCGGAGATGCGTGGTGGCTGCGATGCTTGTTGCGACCTTTGCCATTGCTCTTCACGCTGCATCGGCTCCGGTTCGCGCGGACAGCGCGGCGGTTGATGCGCAAGCGCTGATGGCAACTGGTGTCGATTACATCGACCGGGGGCTTTACGATCAGGCTGCGATGCAATTTTCCACTGCTCTCGATAGTGGCGGCCTGACAGATGAGGGGCGCGCGATTGCCCATCATCATCGTGGCGTCGCGTTCCAGAAGATCGGGCAGCAGAGCGCGGCAATTGAGGACTATACAGCGGCCATAAGCAGCGGCGTTCTGCCGGAGAAGGTGTTGCCGAAGGCATATTACAATCGCGGTATAGCACTCGCGAATACAGGGAAGCTGAGGGAGGCCGAGCGCGATTATCTCGAAGCTGTGCGTCTCAATCCGGCATATGCGGCTGCTTATCACAACCTCGCCAATCTTGAGCGGCGGCGCGGCGACTATGAGGGCGCTATCAACCACTACACGGCCGCTATTGACAACATGACAGGCCGGGACCGCAAACTGCCGCTGTTCGGGCGGGCGCTTTCTTTGGAACAGGAAGGCAAGCTCGATCTGGCGGCTAATGATTTGACGCTCGCGCTTGAACTCGATCCCGAGTTCGAGCTTGCGGAAATCAAACTCGATGCCATTTCTCCCCAGCTTGCCGCTGCGGATAAATCGGAACCTGAAACCGTTGCTTCTCCTCGCGTTGTTCCCGCCACCTTGTCGCCGTTTCAGACTGCTGCTTCCGGACAGGAGCGGGGACAGGTCATTCGCGTCGCCAGCATTGGCGGTTGGCGTACAACCGCAACGCGCTTTACCAGCGAAGAAACCAAACGGGACGTTGGGGCGGAGGAGGGCAAGGTGCCATCGGACGAACTGGTAACCGGCTCGCTGCGTCCCGCTGAGACATCGCCGGGAAAAAGACCTCTCCCACTCGCCGAAATTGCGCCTGCTAGCGCTACAGGAGAAAAGGCACGTTATCGCGTCCAGCTCGGCGCGTTTCGTGATGAGGCGTTGGCAAGGCAGGCATGGAATGAATTGCCAACCGATGCGAAGCCCGTTCTCGGTCCCACCGCGCCGGCAATTCAGCGCGCGGATCTGGGAGTCAAAGGTGTATTCTACCGCTTGCAAGCTGGCGCATTTGCTGAAATCGCGGACGCCAGATCGGTCTGCAAGCAACTTGAGCGACGCCAGATCGCCTGCTTTGTCGTCGAGGGCTGAATCTGACGCAGCGGCAGATTGAGCATTTTTCACCCCGCTTTGTGGTGGTTGTCGAGACCTTCCGAACGTCTGTAAACTCTCGAGAACAATAACAGACGGTTCGGAAAGGGAGACGAATGGCCCAGCAAATGGTGGGGTTGACCGCTTTCGGCGGTTATATCCCGCGCCTCAGGCTTCAGCGGAAATCCATCACCCAGGCAAATGCCTGGGTTGCGCCAAACTTCCTCGGAAAGGGGAAGGGTGAACGGTCGATGGCAAATTGGGACGAGGACTCAGTCACGATGGCGGTTGAGGCCGCCCGTGATCTGCTCGGGCCCGATGACGACCGGAGCCATGTGGACGCGCTCTATTTCGGCTCCACGACAATGCCCTTCAAGGACCGTTTGAATAGCGGCATCATTGCGGCGGCCCTTACGCTCGAAGAGAGCGTCCGGGCGGTCGATGTCGCATCCACGCAACGGGCCGGCACCTCGGCGCTCATGCAGGCACTTTCGGCGGCCAAGGCGGGGGAGGCCAAGAATGCGCTTGTCCTCGCATCCGATCACCGCAAAACAAAGGCCGTGACGGCGCAGGAGCTTGATTTCGGCGACGGCGCTGCCGCCGTGGCCGTCGGCACCGATAATATCATTGCCGCCTATCTCGGGGGTGCGAGCCTGACGATAGATTTTGTCGACCACTTCCGGGGTGACACAGAAGAGTTCGACTACAACTGGGAAGAGCGCTGGATTCGCGATGAAGGGTTCGCGAAGATCGTTCCCAAGGCCATCGAGGCAGCACTTGAGAAATCCGGTGCAAGTGCCGGTGATATCAAGCATTTCATTCTTCCGTGTAGCTTCGGCACGAAGTTTACCCAGCAGCTGGCCAAGCGGTCGGGCATCGATCCCGAGGCGGTTCGAGATACGCTTGCGGCCAATTGCGGCGAAACCGGAGCGGCGCATTCTCTCGTCATGCTGGTCCATACGCTGCAGACCGAGGCAAAGCCCGGTGACAAGCTGATGGTGCTCCATTTTGGTGGCGGCTGTGATGCGCTGGTTTTCGAGGTGACGGACAAGCTTTCGAGCCAGGCAAGCAAGCGTGGCATCGTCGGCTCCCTTGCAGAGCGGACCGAAGAGACGAACTACATGAAGTTCCTCACCTTCAACGGTTTGATCGAGTGGGAACGCGGCATGCGCGCCGAGCAGGACAAGAAAACCGCGCTCACCACGCTCTACCGCAACGAAGACATGCTGATGGGGCTTGTGGGGGGACGTTGCACCGAGACAGGTGTCGTCCAGTTCCCGCGCTCACGTATCTCGGTCAATCCGAACAAGCACACGGTTGACACGCAGGAGCCGTACAAGTTTGCCGAGAAGAAGGCCAAGATCCTCTCCTGGTCGGCGGACTTCCTGTCCTTCAGCATGAATCCGCCCAACCACTATGGCATGGTGGTGTTTGAAGAAGGCGGGCGGATCATGATGGATTTCACCGACGTCGAGGCTGGAACGGTCGAATCCGGCATGGAAGTGAAGCTCGTATTCCGGATCAAGGAGTTCGATGAAAAGCGCGGTTTCCGCCGCTATTTCTGGAAGGCGGTTCCGGTTGTTTCGAGCTCGGCAAAATCACAAACGGGCCAGGCGGCCGAATAAGGAGGAACGAACATGGCAGCAGGTATCAAGGACAAGGTCGCGATCCTCGGCATGGGTTGCTCTAAGTTCGGCGAACGCTGGGACGCCGGCCCTGAAGAACTCATGGTGGAAGCCTATCTCGAGGCCATGCAGGATGCGGGCATCGAGCCGACGCAACTGGATGCCGCATGGTTTTCCACCCATATCGACGATATCGGAACAGGCAAGGGAGGTACCCCGCTTTCGCTTGCTCTTCGTCTTCCCAATATTGCCGTGACGCGTGTTGAAAACTTCTGCGCTTCGGGCTCGGAAGCGCTTCGGGGCGCGGTTTACGCGGTGGCCTCGGGAGCGGCGGACATCGCTCTTGCGGTTGGTGTCGAGAAGCTCAAGGACACAGGCTATGGCGGTCTTCCGGTCGGAAATATGGGAACGCTCAATCCGCAGTGGTCGCCCTCGGGTTCCGCTCCGGGCAATTTCGCCCAGCTTGCTTCCGCCTATCGCGCGAAGCATGGCGTGAACAAGGATGACCTCAAGCGCGCCATTGCGCATGTGTCGGTCAAGAGCCACGCGAACGGCGCCAAGAACCCGAAGGCTCATCTGCGCAATGAGGTGACCGAGGCTCAGGTCATGGGGGCACCGATGATTGCCGAGCCTCTCGGTCTGTTCGATTGCTGCGGTGTGTCGGACGGTGCGGCGGCCGCCATTGTCACTACGCCGGAAATTGCCAAGGCAATGGGCAAGAAGGACATCGTGACCGTGAAAGCCATGCAGCTTTCGGTGTCGAACGGGCTTGAAAGCCAGCACAACAGCTGGGATGGGAGCTATTTCCATACCGCCCGCATTGCCGCCAAAAAGGCCTACAAGGAAGCGGGTATCGATAATCCGCGCGAGCAGGTCAGCATGATGGAAGTGCATGACTGTTTCTCGATCACCGAACTCGTGACCATGGAAGACCTCTTCATCTCACCTGAGGGTGGCGCGGTCAAAGACGTCATGGACGGCTTCTATGATGCGGATGGCAAGGTTCCATGTCAGATCGATGGTGGCCTGAAGTGCTTCGGTCATCCCATTGGCGCTTCCGGTCTTCGGATGGCCTATGAGATGTATCTCCAGCTTCAGGGCCGGGCAGGCGAGCGCCAACTCGCAAACCCGAAGATTGGCATGACTCACAATCTCGGCGGCGCTCCATCGCAGAATATCTGCTCGGTCACCATCGTGGGTGCACACGGGGTCTGAGGACACGAAAAATCATGAAGAAGGCCGGGACGGAATCCCGGCCTTTTTTATGCCTTTGTTCTTCCTAACATCGCTTTCCCGAAGCCGGGTGGCCCGCCCGATTCCGTCTGTTCTTTCCCTGTCAGGGGCCGGAGCCCGTCTCACCAATTGTTGTTTAATTCACCCGTATTCCTTTTTGGCTTTCTGCCGCTTACCGCTCTGTTGTGTTTTGCTATCCGGGCGAAGTTCGGCCGTGAGGCAAGTCTCGGATTTCTTGTTCTTGCCTCCCTGTTCTTCTATGGCTGGTGGAACCCCGTTTATCTGCCGCTGCTGATAGGCCTTGCGGTCTTCAACTTCCTGATGGCCAGGGCAATCCTCACGGAACGCCAGAAGCCGGGGGGAGGTTGGGCGACGCCCTTGACGACGTTCGGTGTTACAGTCGATCTCGCATCGCTCGGCTACTTCAAATACACCGACTTCCTGATCGGAACCTCAAATATCGTTCTCGATACAGACTTCCCCCTGCAACACATCATTCTGCCGCTTGCGATTTCCTTCTTCACCTTCCAGAAGATCGCCTATCTAGTGGATGCGAGGCGTGGAGACGTCGAGCCGCATTCGTTCCTTGAGTACTGTTTTTTTGTGATGTTTTTCCCGCAGCTCATTGCGGGACCGATCGTCCATCACAAAGAGATATTTTCGCAAACAAAGCTCAAGCGCGGTTTTGCCTTCGATCGCATGAACCTGATGATTGGCCTTACGATCTTCTTCGTCGGGCTCTTCAAGAAGGTTGTGCTGGCGGACAACGTCGCGCTCGTTGCAACGCCGGTCTTCGCGCACGCGGCCAATGGTGGGGATATCGGCTTCGTACAGGCCTGGGAAGGAATGCTCGCTTATACCTTCCAGCTGTATTTCGACTTCTCCGGTTATTCGGACATGGCGATTGGTGCAGCGCGTATCTTCGGCATCAAGCTGCCGCTCAATTTTCATTCGCCGTATCAAGCGCTGAATATCAGCGACTTCTGGCGGCGTTGGCACATGACCCTTTCGCGATTCCTGCGCGACTATCTTTACATATCATTGGGGGGAAACCGGCACGGCAAGATCCGGCGCTATCTCAACCTCTTCATCACCATGGCGCTGGGCGGTCTTTGGCACGGACCTGCGTGGACTTTCATGCTTTGGGGGGCGGCGCATGGTCTCATGCTGGTCGTCAATCATGGCTGGAGCGCGCTGCCCATCCGGCGGATAAACACCTGGTGGTCCAAAGGCGTTGCCCGCACGCTTACTTTCTTGTGCGTGGCTCTTGCCTGGGTTCTGTTCCGTGCTGCCGATCTCGATGCTGCGATGACGATCTATCATGGACTTGTCGCGGTACCCGATTTCGGGAACCCGGCGCGCTTTGCAGAGGATATCGGCTGGCTTGTTTTCTGGATGGGTATTGTCTGGTTCTGGCCGAACACGCAGCAATGGCTTGCGATGGTGCGGCCGGCCTTCAACTATAAATGGGCTGACCGGCGCAGGGATCCGCTTTTGCTGCCAGTGGATCATACGCGGTTTCAGCGGCTGTTTCTCTGGCGCCCAAGCATGCCGGTCGCCATCGCCGTTGGCCTGGCAACCGCCGCGGCATTCCTCAGCCTCCAGCGGGTCAGCGAATTTCTCTATTTTCAGTTCTGACCATTTTCCAGGTCCAGCCAATGACGATGAGCAAATACGCACCTGCCTATCTCGCGATGTTGACCGCCACGGTCGTGGCGTGTGCGCTCGCCGTTTTTGCGTTCAATGCTGTGGTCGATCCGCTCTGGTATTTCGGCGGAAACAAGGCTGGAACGGTGAATTACGCTTTCAACGAGCGGCTCAGCAAGATGAACCTCTTCCTTTCCCGCCAAGGTCAATATGACTGCGTGATTTTTGGTGACAGCCGTACGACCCTGTTGCCGGAAGACAAGATCAAAGACCACACATGCTTCAACTTTGCCTTCTCTGCAGGTAAGGCCGCTGAGGCGATTGCCTATGCCTATTATCTGCGGAACCACGGTTTCGATCCCCATCTTGTCATCGTCGGTGTGCCGGCAACGGCCTTTCGCGAACGTATAGGCGGGACGGATATCCCCGACTTCATTCGTGAGGACGATGCTCCGAAACTGCCCTATATCGCCTATCTCTCTTTCGACGTGGTTTCCATGTCGTGGCAGACATTATTCGGGCGGTCACCGCTTGATCGCATTTATGATCGTGAGTTCCTTTGTCATGTCGCCTCCGGAGCGCCTGCTTACAAGCCGGTAAAACCCATTCGCGATCTTTTCGCGAGTCGTTTCACCAGAACCCAACGTGTGACGCTTTATGACGAGATGCGGGAAGTTTTCCCCGATGCGGAATTTGTGGGATACGCGCCGCCCATTTCGGCCTGGGCGATCAAAGCATATGATGAGAAGGGATGGCTCGACGAATATGTTGCAGCGATCCACCTCGCTTCCGGGAAATTCGATCGCTTTCTGGATTACAGCGTTCCATCAGCCATGACTGTCGATACAGGCAATACTTATGACGGTACGCACTATTCGGAAGCGGCGAATGCGACCATCGCGCGGCACCTTCTGGAGGGCGGGACAGCCGGAGCACTTGACCTCAAGAAAGTCGATGCCGTTGAAATGCGCCGCATTTATTCGGAGCGGTTGAAACAGTATGACGCTGAGTTGAAAGCCGGTTTGGAACGTTAGCTCGAGATCGCAGAGCGCATTCCGTCGATTTTGGCGCGACGATCACAAAGATCTGGTCTGCAGTATCCCCGTGGAGAGAGACGGGAAAAACACCACGATGCACCGTGATGAAGTCCTTTGTCTTGATCGGAAGGTTCGTCGTGGAGAAAACCGGCTCTAGCGTGTTCGCTACGTGTGTGAATTCTTTCCGCCGAATTTCCGCGCCTTCCTGTGTGAGGTTTTCCCCGAGCATCTTGCCGGTATAGTCAACGCCGAAGAGTTCCGTGCAACCCGTCCCGGCGAGACGATAACGGAACTCAGTTTTTTTGCGGTCTCGCAACATCTCGAGTACGAGCATCCAGGGAAGAGCGCCTGTAATTTCGGCAGGATTGATCTGGCTGCGTCGTGGCAGACGATCAGCGGCCAAAGCGGCCCAGTGGCTGTGAAAGGCATTCACAGGGTGCCGCTCAGGAACACCTTCTATGTCGATCTCGTGGTACGGCACTGGCGGTTTCCCGATACGAAACTGAACTCCGGAGCAGGCCCGGCATTCAGATTGTGCGGTGCAGTGCTTACTAAAACGTGTCCTTGCCGCTAAAAAACAACTATTTTCATCGGCTTAGGGAAGAGCTGTCCGCTGGCAGTGCGGGGAAGCCTTCAGTCTTTCCCGCTTTCCTCCAAAGCCCGGCGATAGCCTGAATAATTTGGCTGATCGATTGCGAGCTTGGTGAGTGTGGTTTGCCAGAGATGTTCTTCGAGGGCGGGTGTGTGGAGACCAACTTCGCCAGCTTCGATCCTTCGGCATAGTTCCCGGTTGAGTTCGTCCAGCGAACCGTCCATTCCGAGTAAGGCCTTGAGACGAGCAGCCTCGCCAGCGTTCGCCGCTGGTCCTACTTCGAGCTCGCGCTTCACAATATCGAGCGCGTTGGCCGCCACGCGCGCATGGAAGGCCGTGTGTCCCTGCAACTGGGGCGTGGCGTGGTTTCGGATAAATTCAGTCACGGCCTCGATAAGTTCGACGGCAGAAGGTTGATCCTGCATTGGTTTACTCCCTGCCTGTTAGAGGCGCGAGAAGGCGCATCAGGTCAACTTCCGTTTCGGAAGAGCGGCGTCCGATAGTTGCGCGTTCAACGGAACGATCTCCCTGGAGGAAAGCTGAGGCCATGCCCATGCACATCACTCCCCACTTGAGCGTCCCAAGAACTTCCCAAAACTTGACGTGTGCGGGATCGACCTTGCCGCCGCCCGCTGCTTCATATCCTGCAAAAAGATCTTCACGTGTCCCGAAACCGCCTACCGGCATATCGATATTGCCAAAGCGCCAGGGATTGATGCATATCCAGGAGAGATCGGCCATCGGGTCGCCAACATGAGCGATTTCCCAATCGAGTACGGCGCGAAGGCCATCCGGTCCAATCATCAGATTACCATTCCGGAAATCCCCATGGACGAGCGTAAGTTCCATTTCGCCAGGTGGGGCGTTGTCCTTCAGCCAGCGGAAGGCTAGCTCGAAAACAGGGTGTGGATAATCGAGTTCCTTGTAGGTCTTGAAATACTGTTCAACCTCATCACGACCGCTCGCAATTCGTAGCGGTGGCAGTTTCGACTTCTCGACCGTGTGGAGTTTTGCCAGCACCTCACCGCATTGACGAGCCAGCTTCGGGCGAGCATTGGCAAATTCCTCGTCTCGAAGAATTTTCCGTGCCAGCGTTTCGCCTGGTATTCTGTCCATGATGAAGCCCTGGCCGATACCATCTGCCTCTGTCAATACGTAGCGAACAGGGGGCACGGGTACGCCTACTTCTTCAGCAAGACTGATGAGTTTCGCCTCAGTCTCCAGCGTAACAGCCGTCCCGGAACGTCCAGTGTCGCGGAAACCGCCCGGCGCCCGGCGCAGGATAAGCGGTATCATCCCCGCTTCGGTTGTTGCATCGAAGGACCAGATTTCCTGACTGGCCCCCCCGGAGAGCCGCCGTAAATCTGCAATTCCCGTTGCACCCGGAATATGTCTTTTTACCGCGTCGGTAAGCAGCCCGCTGATCGAATTGGTCTCGGCAGCCATGTCAGTTCCCCGCACCGACCGGTTGGCCGTCCACGATCTGATCTAGATACTCGGAAAGACCATACCCGGTCATGCCGTTGCAGCGGTATTCCGTCATTCCCTCAACTTCATAGATCGCACCGCTTTCCGTCTCCACATGCGCTCGAAGCGTAGTCTGATACCAGTTTTTGTCCCAGTCACTGTCGATGGTGCAGGATTTGATGAGGTCGTATTTGCCGTCCTTCAGGACCATGCCGCCCTGATGTTGATGACCTTCGTCATTTGTGACGATGGAAATCATCATGCCGAAATCACGACCGAAATTCATGGGCAATCACCGATACCAATGGATAGCCTGCCAGTAACGCGGTCCCCAACTCTTGTCGCGAAGGCCGAAGCCTTTCATTTCAAAATTATCTTAAAGCGCCCCTTGGCGGCCATGTGCTGTTCGTAATGCGCCTTCGCGAAGGACTTTTCGGGGTCGAAGTGGAGCGGTGAGCCGTCTTCCTTCACCGTCTCGCCACCAAACATCGGTGAGACGCCTCGTCTTCCGGTAAAAGCCGAACCTTCGTTCCGGGTTGTAGCGTGGCCGTGCCAATTCATCCCTGAATGTTGTTTTGGCGGGCCTCTTGAATGCTCTTGGGCAATGTCTGTCCGGCCATGATGAAACGCATGCGCCTGACAGGGAAGCCTCACGATGCTAAGAAGGAACAGGGCGGGCTGGAGGCCAGCGCGCCCCGGCGTCAAGACGGCGCCCGGTGGAACCCAGAGAGGATGCGGCGGGCCGAATGAGCGAGCAGGACAGCGAAAATCCCGCAACCGGGGGCGAACCCCAATTGATTCTGCCGGGCAAACACACCGGCTTCATGACGCGGATCAGGAACTATTTTTTGACGGGTCTGGTCGTCGCCGCTCCCATCGGCCTGACGATCTGGCTCGTGCGCTGGTTTATCGATCTCATCGATACCTGGTTCACGCCGCTTATCCCCCGGCAGTATCAGCCGGACAATTATCTGCCATTCGACATTCCCGGACTTGGGCTTCTCATCGCCTTTGTCCTGCTGACGCTGCTCGGCGCGCTGACGGCCAATTTTTTCGGCCGTGCGGTGTTGAATTTTGGCGAACGTCTCGTTGCCCGCATGCCGGTCGTTCGAAGCATTTATGGTGCGCTGAAGCAGATATTCGAGACCGTCGTGTCTCAGTCGGCGGCGTCGTTTCGGGAGGTGGGCCTCATCGAATATCCCCGGAAGGGGCTTTACTGCATCGTCTTCGTTACGACGCAGACCAAGGGGGAAATCGTCGACAAGGCAGGCTCCGAACTTGTCAGTGTCTTTCTACCGACGACACCAAACCCGACTTCCGGTTTTCTGCTCTTTGTGCCGAAGGAAGATCTGAAAATCCTCGACATGTCGATCGAGGAGGGCGCCAAGCTCATTATTTCGGCAGGTCTTGTGGAACCACCGCGCAGGACACCGCAGGAAATTGTCGAAGCTGTGCATATCTCCAATCCCGGATCAGCCTGACCGAAGATAGCGGATCGCTTCATCGCGCTCGAATAGATAGAGCAGGATGCGCAAGGCACCTCCGCGCTCACTTTCCAACTCCGGATCGCGGTCGATAATCATGCGCGCGTCGTCATGTGCTGCAGCGAGGAGTTCTTTCTGTTCTTCAATGTCGGCTATACGAAATGCCGGAAGTCCACTCTGACGTGTGCCGAGCAGTTCGCCCGCACCGCGGAGGCGGAGATCTTCTTCGGCGATTCTGAAGCCATCTTCGGTTTCCCGCATGATCTTGATGCGCGCGGCCGCTGTTTCGCCCAACGGTGCTTGATAGAGGAGAAGACAACTCGACTTGTCCCCGCCTCGGCCAACGCGCCCACGAAGCTGATGTAGTTGTGCAAGGCCAAAGCGCTCCGCATGTTCGATAACCATCACTGTCGCGGCGGGGACGTTGACGCCTACTTCGATGACTGTCGTGGCAACGAGGATCCTGATTTCTCCTTTCTGGAAGCGCGCCATCACGGCGTCCTTGTCCGCTGCTTTCATGCGTCCGTGGACAAGCCCCACCGCCGCACCGAAGATGGAGCGGAGATGTTCGTAGCGTTGCTCGGCTGCAGCCGCATCGACTTCATCCGATTCCTCGACAAGCGGGCATACCCAATAGACCTGGGCGTCTTTTGCTAGAGCGCGCTCGAGGCTTGCAACCACTTCTTCCAGCCGATCGAGGGGCAAGGCGCGCGTGTCCACAGGCTTACGCCCTGGCGGCTTTTCATCAAGTTTCGATATGTCCATGTCGCCATAGGCGGTCAACGTGAGCGTGCGGGGAATAGGCGTTGCCGTCATTACCAGCACATCCGTTCCCGGACCGCCCTTTGAGGTCAACATCAGCCGCTGGTGGACGCCAAAGCGATGCTGTTCGTCGACCACAGCAAGTGCCAATGCATGGAAGACGACATCCTCCTGAAAGAGAGCATGGGTGCCGACAATGATTTTTGTCTCACCGCTCGATATGGTGGCCAGGATTTCTTCTCGGCGTCTGCCTTTTTCCCGGCCGGTCAACAATTCAATAGTGACACCGGCCGTTTCGCAGAGCGGTGCGAGTGTTGCGAAGTGTTGCCGTGCAAGGATCTCGGTTGGCGCCATCATGGCTGCCTGGAACCCCGCTTCGACGGCATTCAGCATGGCGAACAATGCGACCACCGTCTTGCCGCTGCCGACATCTCCCTGCAGGAGCCGGAGCATGCGATGCGGGCTTTTCATGTCGTCATCTATTTCGGCAAGCGAGCGTACTTGTGCACCGGTGAGGGCGAAGGGAAGGGCGTCCCCAATCTTTACACGGAGCTTGCCTGTCCCGACGACCGGGCGTCCCGGCAGTTTTTTCATGCGCAGCCGCACAAGCCCAAGGGCGAGTTGGTTGGCCAGCAGCTCGTCATAGGCGAGCCTTGCTCGCGCTGAAGCCGAAGGCTCTACGGCTTCTGCACTTTGTGGTTGATGGGCGCTGGTGAGCGAGGAGCTCCAGGATGTCCAGCCTTGCGCCTTGAGCCAAGGGCCATTCTGCCATTCCGGGAGGTCGGGAATGAGCGGCAAGGCACCTTTCATGGCCTTCTGGATCGACTTCAGCGGGAGACCAGCCGTCAGAGGGTATATGGGCTCCAGCAGTGGCAGATCCTGCAGTCCGTCTATGGGCACAATATGGTCAGGGTGGGTCATCTGCGGTCCGCCCTGATAAAATTCAACTCGGCCGGAAAGAATACGCCGTTCGCCTTCCGGCATGGTCTTTGCGATGTAGTCGGGCCGCGGGTTGAAGAAGACGATCTGCATCTCCCCCGTCTCGTCGAAAACATGGACCCGGTAGGGGAGCCGTTTTGTGCGCGGGGGAATATGCAGGCCCACCGTCGCCTCGATGGTGGCAATCTCTCCGTCGCGGACTTCTGCGATTTTTGGACGGTTGCGTCGGTCGATCAGCCCTGAGGGAAGGTGCCAGAGCAGGTCGATGATTTTGGGACCGGCAAGCTTCTCCACAAGCTTTTCAAGGCGCGGCCCTATGCCCGGCAGCGAACGCACCGGGGCAAACAGGGGAAAGAGGATTTCAGGCCGCATCGCCACGCCGATCACCTAGAGGAATCATGAGGCCATTCTAATGACATGTGGGCGCTCAGGGTCTATATCCCGATCATGCGCAAAGGAGAGAGAAATGGCTGGAATTAGCCCGATTGACCGGGGTGCGCGCCTCAGGCGGCTCCGGTTCCGCGCCTGGCACCGGGGCATCAAGGAGATGGACCTGATATTGGGCCATTTTGCGGATGAGGCGCTGGAAACCCTTTCGGAGGCTGAGGTCGACCAATTCGAGAGTTTGATCGAGGTTGAGGATACGACGCTTTACAACTGGGTCACCGGGCGCGAAAACGTGCCCTCTCAACACGATACGGCGCTTCTCGCCCGTATTCGAACATTTCAACACATGAAGGGGCCGCTCTGGCAGAGATAGCCGGGCGCAACTCGTTTGAAGAAGCTTGCGGAAATCGTATCGGCGCCGGGCCGTCTTGCGTTAGGCGAGGTGCCGGAGGGGTTTGATGCGCTTGTGCTTGCCGATATGGCTCGGCATGTCCATGCGGATTCGGGCTCTGCTGTTGTTCACGTTGCGCGGGATGACGCCCGCATGGCCGCCCTTGCCGAAGCGGTTTCGTTTTTCGCGCCGGATGTTGAGATCGAGACAATTCCTGCCTGGGACTGTCTGCCTTATGACCGCGTCTCCCCACATGCCGATGTAAGCGCCCGGCGCATGGCAGCGCTGTCACGTCTTGCCATGCGGGCTGAAGGTCAGGCTGAGAAGCCGCTGATTGTTGTGGCCACGGTCAATGCCATGCTGCAGCGGGTTCCTGCGCGCGAGATGGTGAAAACGTCTGCATGGTCCGCGCGGGTCGGTAACAGAATCGACCTCGACAACCTCACGGCCTATCTTGCTGCCAATGGCTACAACCGCACGGGAACGGTACGCGAACCGGGGGAGTTCGCCGTTCGCGGGGGCATTGTCGATATTTATCCTTCCGGCTTTGAAATGCCGGTCCGGCTCGACATGTTCGGCGACACGCTGGACGCAATCCGGACATTCGATGCGGCAACGCAACGAACTGTCGGGCAGCTCACAGGGCTTGAGCTTGTGCCGGCAAGCGAATTCCATCTAGATCAAGAATCTATCCGCAGATTTCGCGCGGCTTATGTCTCGCAGCTCGGTGCGGTGACCGATGGCGATCCGCTTTATGAGGCAGTAAGCGAAGGGCGCAAGCATGCGGGGATGGAGCATTGGCTGCCGCTCTTTCACGAAAAGCTCGAAACAATCTTCGACTATGTACCCGGTGGGATTTTTGCTCTCGACGCGCAGGCCGAGGAAGCACGAGAAGCTCGCATCGAATTGATCCGGGACTATTACGATGCACGGGCCGAGGCGCGCAAGACGGCGCGCGACGCGAAGCTTGCAGCCGATGCGCCGAGCTACAAACCTCTGCCGCCCGATGCTCTCTACCTTACGAATGAGGAGTGGGGAGCGCTGACGGGTACTAGGACTGTTCGAGCGTTCACGCCATTCAGCCTGCCGGAAGGCGCGGGGATAAACCTTGGCGGAAAGCACGGCCGCAGTTTCGCTCCCGAACGTTCTCAAGAAGGTGTCAACATCTTCGAGGTGCTTGGCGGCCATATTGCGGGCTTGCGCCGTGCGAACAAGCGCATCGTTCTGGCAAGCTGGAGTGAAGGGTCGCGCGATCGTCTTCAGCATGTTCTCGCGGACCATAGTATCGGAAATGTTCTCATTGCTGATAGCTGGGACGAAGTTAACGATGTTAACAAAAATACAGTTTCGCTAATTGTTCTCGGTCTGGAGGCCGGGTTCGAGACCGACGAACTTGCCGTCATCAGCGAACAGGATGTTCTTGGCGATCGGCTGATCCGTCAGCGCAGGAAGAAGCGAGCTGAAAACTTCCTGACGGAGGCCGCAAGTCTCAGCCCGGGCGATCTCGTCGTGCATGTCGATCATGGCATCGGACGCTTTGAAAGATTGCAGTCGATCGATGTCATGGGGGCACCGCATGATTGCCTGCTGCTCGTCTACCAGGGCAATGACAAGCTTTACCTGCCGGTTGAGAACATCGAACTTCTTTCGCGTTATGGTGCCGATGAAAGCGATGCGCAGCTCGACAGACTTGGTGGTACGGGCTGGCAGGCGCGCAAGGCTCGCCTGAAGGAACGCATCCGGGAGATGGCTGGCGAACTCATCCGCATCGCCGCGGCCCGTGAGTTGAAGACTGCGCCAAAAATGGAGCCGCAGCCTGGTTCCTATGACGAGTTCTGCGCCCGGTTCCCCTTTACCGAGACGGATGATCAGCTGCAGGCCATCGAATCCGTGCTGGAAGACCTCGCACGCGGTCGACCGATGGACAGGCTTGTCTGTGGCGATGTCGGCTTCGGAAAAACGGAAGTTGCCTTGCGCACGGCGTTTGTGGCGGCGATGGCCGGCTATCAGGTTGCAGTGATTGTGCCGACGACACTTCTTGCGCGGCAGCATTTCAAGACCTTCTCGGAGCGTTTCAATGGCCTTCCTGTCAAGGTCAGGCAATTGTCGCGTCTGGTCAGTTCCAAGGATATGGCAGAGACGCGGGAAGGTCTTGCGAGTGGCGATATCGACATCGTGATCGGTACGCATGCGCTGCTGGGTAAACAGATCAAGTTCCGCAATCTCGGTCTCGTGATCGTCGATGAAGAGCAACATTTCGGTGTCGTTCACAAGGAACAGCTGAAAAAATTCCGCGCGGAAGTGCACGTGTTGACGCTAACTGCAACGCCCATTCCGCGCACGCTGCAGCTTGCACTCTCGGGGGTGCGCGAGCTTTCGCTCATTGCGACGCCGCCGGTCGACCGGCTTGCGGTGCGAACCTATGTTTCGCCTTTCGATTCTGTGGTTATCCGTGAAGCGCTTCTTCGCGAACACTATCGCGGCGGACAGAGCTTCTATGTGGTGCCCCGTGTTGCCGACCTTGCCGATGCGGAGGAATTCCTTCGCCTGCATGTGCCGGAGGTAAAATTCATTTCCGCGCATGGACAGATGCCGGCGGGCGAGATCGAAGACAAGATGAACGCCTTTTATGACGGCAAGTTCGACGTTCTCGTTTCCACGACCATTGTTGAATCCGGGCTCGATATTCCGACCGCGAATACGCTTGTCGTTCACCGCGCGGACATGTTCGGCCTTTCTCAGCTCTATCAATTGCGGGGTCGGGTAGGGCGTTCCAAAGCTCGCGCCTACGCTTATCTTACGGTGCCTCAGCACCGCACGTTGACGCCGGGAGCAGAGCGTCGTCTCCGCGTCTTGCAATCGCTCGACTCGCTCGGCGCAGGCTTCTCGCTTGCCAGCCACGACCTTGATATTCGCGGGGCGGGCAATCTTCTCGGCGATGAGCAATCGGGGCATATCCGTGAGGTGGGCTACGAGCTGTATCAGGAGATGCTTGAAGAAGCCGTTGCTTCGATGCGTGGCACGGGGGACGAGGAAGACGGCCAATGGTCACCGCAGATCAATGTCGGAACGCCGGTCCTCATCCCTGAAAATTACGTGCCCGATCTCGACGCTCGCATGTCGCTATATCGCCGCCTGTCGGATGTTGAAACCCGGCCCGAGATTGATGGTTTTGCGGCCGAGCTCATCGACCGCTTTGGCAAACTGCCCCAGGAAGTCGAGTTCCTGCTCAAGATCGTCGAGATCAAGGGGCTCTGCCGAACGGCAAATGTCGAGAAGATCGAGGCAGGTCCGAAGGGCATCGTTCTCACGCTGCGAGAAAACACATTCCCCAACCCGGGCGCGCTCGTTGAACTCATCAACGACGAACGGGGCAATGCGAAGTTGCGCCCTGATCACAAGCTCGTCTTCAAGCGCAATTGGGAAACGCCGGAAGAACGGCTTGCCGGTACACATCGCCTGATGACCACGCTCGCGAAAATTGCGGTGCAAGATAAAGCGGCGTGACCCGTCAGTTAGCTGGCTTCGGGCGCCACAAGCCCCAGATGATCATCGCGACGCCAATCACCATCGCGATGGAAATCGTGATCAGCAGGAAGGTAATAATGCCTTCCTGTACGCTGTTGCCTGTCAGGCCCTTTGCCGCGATCGGCATCATCGAAGCGCCCGCGCCCCAGAAGCCACCAAGCAGCACACCGAGCCAGTTGGCGAATGCGGCATAGACAACCATCCAGAAAGCGACGGCGGAAGCGACGCGCGATAGAGAAAGGTGATGCCAGAAAAGTCCGAGCACCGCGAGGAAGGTACCGTTCATCAGGCCTTCGAGATGGGCGGAAATACCCATTCGGGGATTGACGAAAGTACCAGAGACAAAGCCGGTCAACAGGCCAAGCATGAATAAAATCATGCCGAGCAAAATCAGCCGCCGACCGGGCTCTGAAAGATTGGACAAATCAGTTCCCCCAAAGTAACCGCTAGTTTGCGGCATGCTCTTCGGCTTCTTTCGCCAGCAGCTTGTTGAACATCTTTACAAGTGTTTCAGGCTCCTGTGCCCCGACCATTACCCATTGCGAATTCACCACAAAACTCGGAACACCTTGAATACCCATCTGGCGGGCAAGCGCATCTTCCTGGCTGATCAGTTCCTTGTCCGCGTCCTTCATCAGGAGATCGGCAACGATGTCGGTGTCCATTCCGGCTTCGGCCGCAGCTTCGATCAAAACGTCATGAGAGCCGATGTCCTCGCCATCCTCGAAGTAACGGCGGAAGAGAATATCCACCATTTCGTTCTGGCATCCTGCCGTGCCGGCCCAGCGGATCAGGCGATGGCTGTCGAGCGTGTTCGGCGAGCGTTCGATCTTGTCAAAACGGAAATCGATGCCAACAGCTTCGCCGAACTCGCGAATTGTATTGCCGACTGACTTGGCGCGTTCCGAACCAAACTTTTTTTCCATGTAGGTTTTGCGATCGACCCCTCCCTCGGGGATCGAGGCGTCGAGCTGAAAAGGCCGCCAAACAAGCGTGATACCTTCTCCACCGTGCATAGCAAGAGCCTGATCCAGGCGCTTCTTGCCGATGTAGCACCAAGGGCAAACCGTGTCGGAAACGACGTCGAGTTGCATTGCGGTTCTCCTTCCCAAATATCGTTTCTGTAATTCTGGGGTGCCTGACCGCGCCAGGCAAGCCGGACATCCGCTTGACGGTGAGAGCTCTGCTTCTAGGATGCCGCAGTCAAAAAAATATGCGTAGATTCAGCAGGATAGGAATGGTGGATTTCAGATGGCCGACGCAACGGAAATCGAAATGCCGAGCTATGACCTTTCGGGCAAGGTCGCGCTTGTTACCGGAGCTACTAGCGGACTGGGCCGCCGTTTTTCTCTGATTCTCGCAAAAGCCGGGGCTAGTGTCGCCATTACGGGGCGGCGGGTAGAGCGCCTCGAAGCGCTAAAAAAGGAAATCGAGGCTCTGGGAGGCAGGTCCGCTGCCATTGCACTTGACGTCACCGATACGCAGAGCATTTCGGACTGTGTTGCCGAAGCCGAGCGCGCACTCGGCCCCCTCGATATTCTCGTCAACAATGCAGGCATGAACGTACAAGCACTACCGGCGGATGTTACGCCGGACGGATTCGACACGATGTTCGATACCAATGTGCGCGGCGCCTTCTTCATGGCGCAGGCGGCGGGCCGGTCGATGATTGCCCGGGGGCAGGGGGGACGGATAATCAACATCGCGTCTATTGGTGCTCATACCGTACTGCCGGGCCTCACCATTTACTGCATGACCAAGGCCGCTGTCGCGATGATGACGAAATCGCTTGGCAAGGAATGGGCTCGTCACCAGATCAACGTGAACGCGATGTGTCCTGGGTTCATAGAAACGGAACTCAACTCCGAGTGGTTTCAGTCCGAAGGCGGACAAAGACAGATCAAGACCTGGCCGCGCCGGCGTCTCGGTGTTGAGGAGGATCTGGACGGAACGCTGCTCCTCCTTGCTTCGGATCATGGCCGTTTTATCACCGGGTCTCTTTTCACTGTCGATGACGGGCAGTCGCTCTGACGCTTTGCCGCAGGCATCCCTAATCTCTTGTTAAATAAAATTACTCATAATTTTCCGATATAGGGCGTCCTTTGCAGTCATGAGGAGCCGTCATGGGAAAACTGTTAGGCGGATTCATTCTCGGGTTTTTGTCATGTGTCTGGACCTATGGCCTGGATCCGGGAGAGGCTGTCTTCGGTTTCAGCCGCAAGCTCGCCATTGCCCATGAGCAAATCGAACAGGAATATCGTGTAGACGCGCGTCACGGCCACAAGGGTCAATATGGCGCTCGCCCCGTTCCACACACATCGGTTAACCCGCACCCCGATGACGGGGTTGCCAATTCCCTTGGCTACTGGCTAAGTCGTAGCGGCGGGCCGTCTGTCATGTAGGCCTCGCAAGGGGAAGCATGATTGGTGAACTGACTATGGGCGGGTTGGGGGTAGGCACATGGGTCATGCTGACCTTGCCTGCCTGCGCCATTCTTCTCTCAGCTGTTTCCTGGATCAGGGCCTCGCGATGAGCGCGGTAACGGGAAGTATTATTGCCGTTTACCTCGTTACCATGCTCGGTCTCGGTGCGATCGCCTACCGCTACACTTCCAATCTCAAGGACTACATTCTCGGTGGCCGGCAACTAGGCGGTGCGGTTGCTGCGCTTTCCGCCGGTGCCTCCGATATGAGCGGCTGGCTGATGCTGGGGCTGCCCGGTGCAATCTACCTTTCCGGCCTGAACCAGATATGGATCGCTGTCGGCCTCGTTGCCGGTGCGCTGACTAACTGGCGCTTCGTTGCGCGCCGCCTTCGCCGCTATACAGAGATTGCTGGCGATGCGCTTACCATGCCCGATTACTTCGAGAACCGTTTTGCCGATACGAGCCGTATACTGCGTATCACCAGCGCCCTCGTGATTTTGCTCTTTTTTACAATCTACACCTCCGCCGGTCTCGTCTCCGGAGCCATCCTCTTCGAACAGGTCTTCTCGCTCGATTACCATTGGGCGCTCATCATCGGCGCAGCAAGTATTCTCTTCTACACAGCTATAGGTGGCTTTCTCGGCGTCTGCTGGACCGACACGGTACAGGGAGTCATGATGTTGCTCGCACTGCTCATCGTGCCCGCCATCGCCATCTCGTCGATGGGCGGTTGGGACGCCACCCTTGCCGTCACGGCGCCGGTTGCGCTACCGGGCACCTTCAATGCCTTCCACGACACGTCAGTTGCCGGGGCGCTCTCTCTCATGGCCTGGGGGCTGGGCTATTTCGGTCAGCCACATATTCTGGCGCGCTTCATGGCCATTCGCGATCCACGCGATATGCCCGAAGCGCAGATGATCGGGATCACATGGATGGTGCTTGCCCTTTATGGCGCTGTAGCGACCGGTATTGCGGGCATTGGCTATTTCGCCAACGCGCCCCTCGACAATCCTGAGACCGTCTTCCTTGCGCTATCGCAAGCGCTTTTCAGCCCCTGGCTCGCGAGTGTTCTGTTAGCGGCCGTACTTGCCGCGATCATGAGCACCGTCTCATCGCAGCTTCTCGTGTCATCGAGCGTCATTGCGGAAGACTTCTGGAAGCGTCTATTGCGTCCCAAGGCAGAAGCGAAAGAGCTATTGACGGTCGGACGGTTTTCGGTCGTCCTGATTTCACTCGTGGCCTTCGTTCTTGCGCTCGACCGGGACAGCACCGTCCTCTCGCTCGTGGCCTATGCCTGGGCCGGCTTTGGTGCAGCCTTCGGGCCGGTAGTTATCTTCTCTCTCTTCTGGTCCCGAATGACTCGCAACGGCGCGCTCGCCGGCATGCTCACCGGTGCCGTCACTGTTATTGTCTGGAAGCAACTCTCTGGCGGACTTTTCGAAGTGTATGAAATATTGCCGGGATTCATCCTAGCGAGTGCGGCGATTATGCTTGTCAGCCTGCTGGGCAGGACGCCGGACGAAGCCATCATCGAGACGCATCGACGCGTTGAAAAGGCCTGATCGACCGTCTCGATATGGCACAAGTCATTGAATTTGCTTGTTTTTTACCTTTTTCGGTCGCAGGCTGTTGTTTGTGATTCGGTGCAGCTTCAGGGGGCGAGGAGGCCCCGGGCGATCATGTCCAACTTTCTGGTCGGCGCGGTTTCCGGCTTTTTCATCTGTGTCTGGGCACTCGATGCGAACCCTGTCTCCGCGACGGTGGCGCTGATTGATCGCGTTCGTCAGGTGGAGGTGAGTTTTGCGGCCGAGGCGACGCCGGACACGAAGGCTGCTTCGCTGCAAGGAAACATCGATACGTCGTATGACGAGCGCTGAACTAACTTGAAGAAAGCGCGCGGCGCATCACTTTCCCGTTCGCCGTGCGCGGCAGGCTTTCCACGAAAATGACTTCGCGCGGGCATTTGTAAGCCGCGAGCTTTTCTTCTGCCCATTTCATGATGGATGCCGCATCGGGTTCACTCGCTTCGGTCGGTACGACGAAAGCCGCGATGATGCTCACATCACTCCGAACGCGAATTTCCGTTACAGCCACTTCCTGAATGTCGGGATGTACTGCGAGGGCGGCTTCCACTTCCTGCGGTGAGACCCGGTATCCCATTGCATTCATCAGATCGTCGGCACGGCCGTGGTACCACATGTATCCATCGGCATCGAAGCTGGCGAGATCGCCGCCGATAAACCATTCGCCCCGATAGACCTCGGCTTCCTCATCGGGCCTCCGCCAATAGCCGAGCATCAAGCCGGGATCGGAGCGATGTACGGCGAGCAAGCCTGTCTCCCCCGCACGGAGAGGTTCTTCGCCTCCCTCCACGGGCAGGACGGCTACACATCGGCCAGGTTGTGGCTTTCCGGGACTGCCTTCCCGGATTTCCATACCCGGGCCGGTTGAAATATAGGTCGAGCATTCGCTCATCCCGAGTGCTTCATAAAGCTCCTTGCCCGTTGCCTCGCGCCAATGTGCGAGAAGCGCAGGCGAAAGGGCTTCGCCCGCTGTCAGCCCATGGCGCAGCGCGGAAAGATCGTGTGCGGCGAGATCGCAATATTTGAGTATCTGGCGATAGAGTGTCGGCACAGCGGCAAAGAGCGTGGCTCCCGTCTTCTCCATCAGCTTCGGCCAGACCTGGACATCCTTGTCGCCATTGTAGAGGACGGTCGTTGCTCCATTTGCCCAAGGATCGGTGAGCCCTACACCCAATGTGTAGGTCCAGTTGAATGCACCGGCATGCAGCATGACATCGCTTTCTTCCATGCCATACCAGCCGCGATACATGGGCCTGCGTCCCCAGGCGCTGCGATGTGCATGGAGAACGCCCTTGGGCCGACCGCTTGTGCCGGAGGTGTAGACGAGGAAGGCCGGATCGTTGGCCGATGTCGTGGCGTAGCCATCGAGTGGCTCGTGTTGTCTGAGTCTCGACACCATATCGGCGTCGAATGTGCGTATGTGACTTGTGGCCATGCTCATGCCAGGAGCCAGCGCGACAGCACTTGAAGCCGAGTCCGACAGCAAGAAATCGGCTTCGGCCGGTGTAAGTTGCGAGGATGAGGGCAGGGGGACGATTCCCGCCGCCAAGGCTCCGAAGAACATCAAGGCGTAATCTGATGTATTCGGCATACGGATCATTATCCGTTCGCCGGGGCGGAATCCCTCAGCGAGCAATCCGGCTGCGACGCGGCGCACTGCTTCGTCCAGCTCGCCGTAGGTCCAGCATTCAGCCTGCGCCAGCGGCGCCTCGGCATCTGCGACCACGATCAATGCGGTTTTATCCGGCATGGAGGCGGCTCCGCGCGCCAGACAATAGCGAGCGATGTTAAAACTTTCAGGGCACTTTTCGCCGGAATATCCCCGGACGATGGAGGGAGCTGGTATGGCCATGTCCGGCTTTTTACGGGGCGTCTCTTTCGGGCGCAAGCGGGACGCTGCGTCAGATCATGTCGGAACCCAACTGCGTTTACGCGCCTGCCGCCAGCCTGTACAAATCTGTCAACGAACAGCAACGCCATACAATGGCTGACTTAACGGGAGCGAAGAGATGGGAAGCGGACCCCTTAGCGGTATCAAGGTCATCGAATTTGCGGGCATCGGTCCGGGGCCCTTTTGCGCCATGCTGCTTTCGGACATGGGCGCTGACATCATCCGGATCGACCGCAAGGGAGGGCGTGGCGGCTCCAAATACGACATTGGCTCACGTGGCCGGAGGTCGGTGGCGCTCGACCTCAAGAAGCCGGAATCGGTCGAAGCCTGTCTCAAACTCATCGAAAAGGCCGATATTCTTCAGGAAGGCTTTCGCCCCGGCGTTATGGAGCGGCTCGGCCTTGGACCGGATGTCTGCTTAAAGCGCAATCCGAAGCTTGTATATGGACGCATGACCGGCTGGGGGCAGACAGGCCCCCTCGCCAGCGCTGCGGGCCACGACATCAACTACATCTCGCTTACCGGCGCTCTTCACTCGATCGGGCGCCCGGGTGAAAAGCCCGTTCCGCCACTGAACCTCGTCGGCGATTTCGGTGGTGGGGCGCTCTACCTCGCCATGGGCATGCTCGCTGCTCTCGTTGAAGCGCAGCGTAGTGGTCAGGGACAGGTCGTCGATGCTGCAATGACGGATGGCGCGACCTCGCTCATGGCCATGTTCTATGGTTTCACGGCATCCGGCATGTGGCAGGAGCCGCATGGCACGAATATGCTCGATGGCGGTGCGCATTTCTACGACACCTACGAAACAAAGGATGGTCAGTGGATCTCCATCGGCTCCATTGAGCCGCAGTTCTACGCACTCCTTCGCGAGAAGGCTGGCCTTACCGACAGCTATTGGGATGCGCAGATGGACCGCGACAAGTGGCCCGAAATGAAGAAGAAAATCGAGGAGGTCTTCAAGACGAAGACGCGCGACGAGTGGTGCGAAATCATGGAAGGTACGGATATCTGTTTCGCGCCGGTGCTCTCCATCAAGGAGGCAATCAACCATCCGCATAACAAGGCGCGAGAGACCATCGTCGAGATCGATGGCGTCGCACAGCCAAATGTCGCGCCGCGCTTCTCGCGCACTGTCTCGAAAATCCAGGGCCCCGCACCCGAAGTTGGCCAGCATACGGAGAGTGCGCTCAAGGATTGGGGCTTCTCGGATGGTGATGTTGAAGGGCTGAAGAAGGCTGAAGCGATTTGATCGTACTTTCCGGTACGACCATTTCGGGCCTGAGATCAGAGCAGCGGGGGGCGATACGAAAGTCGTCCCCCTGACACCGCTCGGGCAGGAGCAAGTGAAAGCTGCCGGACAGGCGCTCAGCCATGTCCCGCTGGATCAGGCCATTTGTTCCGGCGTTCCACATACGCGACAAACGGCCGAAATGTTCTTGCCGCGCAAGAGGGCAAGGCACCCGCTCTGGATATGGTGGATGAGCTTGTCGAGATTCACGGGGGATCTTTCGGTCAGGCAATAGAGCCGAGCCGAACTTGCAGCGCGAGTGGCCCATCATTTCGATATGGTGGGTAATGCAGGGCCACCATGCTCAATGGCGGTGAGGTTTTTGCGAAGCGCTCCAGCGCGCGGTTCGGCCCCTTGAACAGCTCCAGCCTGCGTCTACGCCTCTGGCTTTTACCGGGTACTACTCGACCCACCATGTGCTGCTGCGATATCCGTAGAGAGAGATCTTCTCCGGTGTTTTGACCTTTTGCCAGAGCGCGACCCACTGGTCCGGTTGATGAAAAAGCGGAATCATGTATGCGCCGGACATGAGAACGCGGTCCATCGCACGCACAGCCGCGGTGAAATCCTCGCGTGTGCGGGCTTCAAGCATGGCCGCAATCATCGCATCCACAGCGGGATCCTTGACCCCCATATAGTTGCGTGTCCCCGGAACATCCGCTGCTTCCGATCCCCAATAGAAGCTCTGTTCGTTGCCCGGTGAAAGTGATGAGAACCAGCTATTGAAGATGGTGTCGTATTGGTAGGTATTGCGCCGCTCCTGGTATTGGCTCGGGTCGACATTGCGCACGATGGCCTCAACGCCGATGCGTTTCACCATGCGGGAATAGGTAAGGGCGAGGCGCTCTTCTGCCGGTGTGGCGACCAGGATTTCAAATTTGAGGGAGCGCCCCGTTTTTTTGTCGGTCATTACCCCGTGGCGGATTTCATATCCCCCTTCGCGCAGAAGTGCGACGGCGTGGGCTCGATTTTCACGGTCCTGCCCCGAAGGGTCACCCTTGGGGGCCTGCCAGCCATGCGCCATGATATCGGGCGTCACGGCGCCGGGAAAGGGTGCCAGTAGCTCACGCTCTCGCGAGCTCGCCGGACGGCCGTGCGAACCGAGCTCGGAATTATCGAAAAAGCTCTGTGTTCGAACATAAGTGCCGTAGTAGAGGTTCTTGTTCACCCAGGCGAAGTTGAAAACGAGGATCAACGCCTCGCGCACACGCCGGTCGGCGAAGATCGGCTTGCGTGTATTGAAGACGAGCGCATACATGCCCGAAGGCATCCCGCTTTTGAACGTTGCCTTGCGGACCCTTCCATCCCGCAAGGCAGGAAAATCGTATCCTGTGGTCCAGCGGCCAGGATCATCCTCCGGCCGGGCGTGATAGATCCCGCTTTTGAAAGCCTCGAAAGAAGCATTGGCGTCCCGGAAATATTCGTAGGTCAGCCGGTCGATATTGTGCTGCCCGACATTTACAGGAAGCGATGCCCCCCAATAATCGGGGTTCCGCCGATAAGTAATGCTCGATCCTGGTTCGACTTTCTCGACTACATAGGGGCCACTGCCGACAGGTGTTTCAAATCCCGCCGCGCTGAAGTCGCGCTTCTCATAAACATGCTTCGGGATGATCGGCATCAACCCCAGGATGAGCGGGATTTCGCGATCTCCCCCAGCCTCAAAAGAGAGGCGTATCTTGCGAGGGCCCAGCGCCTCGATCTTCGAAACTTTGGAATAGTAAGTCTTGTAATTGGGCCGTCCTTTATCCCTCAATGTTTCGAGGGAATAGATCACATCGTCGACCGTCACCGGCATACCGTCGGAAAATCGCGCTGATGGATTGAGCGTGAAGGTGATGGAGCTTCTGTCGTCGGGCAGCTCGACCTTTTCCGCCAGCAACCCGTAAAGCGTGAATGGCTCGTCATAGCCGCGTGCCAGCAAACTCTCGAAGACATGCTCGCGCAACCCGATAGCTGCGGTCCCGCGCACGATAAATGGGTTCAAGCTGTCGAAAGACCCCGTCGCTCCGAAGACGATGGAACCGCCTTTCGGCGCGTTCGGGTTCACATAGCTGAAATGCTTGAAATCAGGCGGATAGAGAGGATCGCCATGCATGGCAATCGCATGATCGGCGGCGTCTGCGGCGGAAATGCTGAAGTAGGCCAGGAGGGCCAACCCGATGACCCTCAAGGCCAGCCCAAGCACCTTCTCGCGAACCTGGCGGAAGAGGAAATTCATCCGAATTTTTGCCTCATGGATTTCGACCGATGTGGTTAAGACACGCAGAATTAAGCGGATCCGCCGATTCTTCAAAGTTTCCCTGTGCCTTCTTTATGCCGAAATGCGAGGGTAGCGCTCAATATCGGTCGTCGTTGCTGCCCTGTTCGGGGCCGTAAGGACAGAGACCGCTAGGAACGCTCTGATCCTGAAAGGATTTCAATATGCTACTTCGACGCTTGCTTTCCGGCGTCGCCGCTGCGGGGTTCGTTGCGGCCGCAGGGATGGCTCCGGCCAGTGCTCAGACCGCAGGGACGAACCCGGAGTCCGCCGACAAAATCGAGAACTTTGGTACCTGGAGTACCCGGTGTGAAAAAAATGAGACGGGTGCCAAACAGTGCCATGCCTTTGTCGATGTGCGGATCGGGGAAAAGAAAGAGCGCATCGCCTATCTCGGAATCGGGTACAGCCCGAAAGACGTGAATGAAGACGGTACTCAGGATCTCTTCATGTTTGCGATCACACCACTTGGTACATTTCTGCCCGCCGGCATCGGCTGGAGCGTTGATAATAAAGAAAAGTTCAGCCAGCAGTTCATGTATTGCCTGCCGGGCGGCTGCCAGACCGAAGTCCTTTTGACGAAGGAACGCCTGGACGCGATCAAAAATGGCGGCGAAATGAAAGTCACTTTCCGTATTGTAGGGAAGGGCGATGTCAATGTACCTGTGAAGCTGGACGGTGTGTCCAAGGCGATTGCCGCCGTGCCTGCACCGAAGCCCTGAGCTTCAGTCCGTCCTTGAAGGTGAGAACACACTCCGGAGCCATCCGAGAGTTGTGTTCTCCCGCAGGAGGTAACGCATCAGGTTATCCATATCGCGGTCGAGCTTTTCCGGATTCTGGAAGAGCTCGGAGCGCCGTCTGAATTTCCGCGTTCTGTCGAGTTCGCGCATGACGCGCGCAGGGTTTCCGGCGGCAATGCAATTTGCCGGGATATCCTGCGTGACGACGGAACCCGCACCGATGATGCTGTTCTCGCCAATCGTTACACCTTTGCCGACAATCACCCGCACACCAAGCCAGACATTCTCTCCAATTGTGACGGGGCTGTGCTTATTGAGTTCCGCCGTGCGGTCGTAGGTGTCGTGCCAGTCCGAATCCGAGATGTAGCAATTGCTGGCGATCATCGTGTCGCTACCGATCACGATTTCTTCGGATGCAACAATATGGGTGCCGGGGCTGATGAGAACGCAGTCACCGATGGAAATACGGCCCTCGCGTTCCGCCGAACGCCATGTTGCCAGCCGCACGAGACTGCCGTGCGAAGCATGAAGGTGGAGATGGGCGCCTGCCGTAATTCCCGCGCCCCATATCTTGACGTTGCGTGGGCTTGAGACATCGATACCCGGCCCCAACGCATCGAACGCAGGCGCGATAAAACGGGTCACATAGAACCTGTTCCAACCATCCACGATCCTTCGGATCAGATAGGTTCGCCTGTCTCGCCGCAATGTTCTGCCCCTCTACCGCCATGTGCTTTTAAAGCGCCTCGCGGGTGCATCTCCTAGCATGGTTCGGGAGAGAAATCAGTGCGCGGATTTACTGCGGACAGCATAAATGCCGTCCTTCAGCGGACCGAAAAGTTCCTGCACCTGCGGATGGCGGACGGGCTCGCCCGATTCGTCTGGCAGGAGATTCTGCTCGGAAACATAAGCGACATACTCAGTGTCCGAGTTTTCGGCAAGGAGATGATAATAGGGCTGATCCTTGCCCGGACGGACCTCCTCGGGAATAGATTGCCACCATTCCTCCGTATTATTGAAGGTAGGGTCAACATCGAAAATGACACCACGAAAAGGATAGAACCTGTGGCGGACCACCTGTCCGATCCTGAACTTTGCTTCCCGGTTAACCTGCATTTCCGGCTTTCGCTTTTCGAAACATCCGTAACTCTAACAGTTTGATGCTGCTGGATAAAACCCTATGTAGGACAGAGAGTTGCATGCTGCCATTGCCATCAGTGGGTAAATACTCAATATGGCATCTATCTGAATATTCCCATTCAAGGAGAAGTTGATGAGCCGTTCGGTGGCCCCTCTGTTCGAGCCTTTTACACTCAACGGGCTTGAGTTGCCCAATCGTGTCGTCATGGCGCCCATGACGCGTTCGCACTCCCCGGAAGGTATTCCAGGACCCGACGTGGCCGCCTATTACCGGCGCCGCGCCGAGGGAGAATGCGGCCTCATCATTACCGAGGGCACCACGGTGAACACTCCCGTCGCGACCAGCGACCCGAACGTACCCCAATTCTGGGGCGAGCAGGCCCTCAAAGGCTGGAAACACGTTGTGGATGAAGTCCATGATGCGGGCGGCAAGATCATGCCGCAGCTCTGGCACACCGGCATGACGCGCGATCCCGCGAAATCGACCAATCCGGAGCTGCCGAGCCAAGGTCCGTCCGGTCTTGCGGTGCCGGGCAAGAAGCGTTCGGAACCGATGACGAAGGAAGAGATCAAGCAGACCATTGAGGCCTTCGGTCAGGCTGCAGCCGATGCACGCGAAATCGGCTTCGATGGCGTCGAGGTTCATGGGGCACACGGCTATCTCGTCGACCAGTTCTTCTGGGCGGGCACCAATGAGCGCGAAGATGAATATGGCGGTGATCTCGTCGGCCGTACGCGCTTTGCCGTCGAGATCATCGAGTCGATCCGACGCCATGCCGGCAAAGACTATCCGCTCATTCTTCGCTTCTCGCAGTGGAAGCAGCAAGACTACTCGGCGAAGCTTGCGCAGACGCCGGAAGAGCTTGGTGCCTTCCTGAAGCCGCTCTCCGAAGCCGGCGTGGATGCCTTCCATTGCTCGCAGCGCCGTTTTTGGGAGCCCGAGTTCGAAGGTTCGGACCTCAACCTCGCAGGCTGGACGAAGAAGCTGACAGGTAAGCCAAGCATCACGGTTGGCAGTGTTAGCCTGTCGGGCGAATTTATCGCCTCGTTTGGCGGTGAAAGTTCCGAAGCAACGGGCATCGATGAGTTGCTGGACCGATTGGAGAAGGGTGAGTTCGATCTTGTCGGTGTTGGCCGTGCTCTGCTGGTCGACCCCGCCTGGACGCAGAAGGTCCACACGGGAGCATTCGACAAGCTCATGTCCTTCCGTGCAGAGGCACTGGCAACACTCTCCTAAAAGAACTCAGAAACCGTAGGCCTTGGCGAGGTCGGGATCCTTCTCAGCGACCTTCTTCGCCAGGTCTACGATCACCTTGGCCTGCTTCCAGGTGGCGTCGTCCTGCATCTTGCCGTCAATCATGGCAACACCGGTTCCATCCGGCATGGCATCAAGGATTTTCTTCGCGAAGATAACTTCGTCGGCATCCGGGCTGAAGACACGCTTTGCAACAGCCACCTGGTTCGGGTGCAGCGACCATGCCCCCACGCATCCCATCAGGAACGCATTGCGGAACTGCTGTTCGCAGGCATCAAGATCCTTGATGTCTCCGAAGGGGCCGTAGAAGGCACTGATCCCGTTAGCAACGCAAGCATCCACCATCTTCGCGAACGTGTAATGCCACAAATCCTGTTGAGCGGCGATGCGCGGGCCGCCGTCCTCCTTGGGGTCTTCAAGCACACGGTAGAAAGGATGGCCGCCGCCGACGCGCGTCGTTTTCATCTTGCGCGACGCCGCGAGGTCGGCGGGTCCAAGGCTCATGCCATGCATGCGCGGGCTCGCGCAGGCAATCTCCTCAACGTTTTTTACGCCCTGAGCCGTTTCCAGGATGGCATGAATGAGGAGCGGCTTCTTGATCCCGTGCTTCGCTTCGAGCTGTGCGAGAAGCTGATCGAGATAGTGAATGTCCCACGCGCCTTCCACCTTAGGCAGCATGATGACGTCGAGTTTTTCCCCAATCTCGGCGACCAGCTCCATCACATCGTCCAGCATCCATGGGCTGTTCAGCGGATTGATCCGCACCCAGAATCCCGTTGATCCGAAATCATGCGTCTTGCCGACCTCGATAACGCCTCTACGTGCAGCTTCCTTCGCGTCCGCAGGAATTGCGTCTTCAAGATTGCCGAGCAACACATCGACCTGCGGGATCATGTCGCCGACGCGCGAGCGGACCTTTTCATTGTGACCGGGGAAGAAATGGATCATCCGTTCGAGCTTCACCGGAAGCTCCCGGTAAGGCTCCGGAGCACCGATCGCGAGCGGTTTGTAAAAGTTCGATGGCAGTTTCATGGCAATCCGTCGGGGTAAGTGGGGATGCGGTTTCAGTCTAACGGTGGTGATAGCTGAAATCCATGAAGCATTTCAGCAATCCGCGACGTTGTCCTGCATGTGAAGAATCGCTTTCACAGGACCGGCCGCATAGAGGCACGCAAACCCCAGCATCGATGAAACGGTGATAGCGAGATAGGCGGTTTGATATCCCCCTGTCGATACATAAAGTAGACCAAGCAGAGCCGGGCCAGCGGCGTTCGCACAGGTCGTAATCATCTGAGCTACCGAGAGAATCCTGGCATACGCCTTCAAGCCGAATGCTTCCGCGAAGATCAATGGCTGCATCATCTGCATATTTCCGACCGTCGCACCGAACATCGAGGAGACGATAAAAAGAGCGACCATTCCTTCGGCGAACGCAAACGCAAAGAAGGAGATCCCTTGCAGCACATAGATTGCGTAGAGGTAGTGTTTTGACGAGATGCGCGAAAGAAAAGCCCCACCAATAAGGCGTCCGGCGATGCTTGATGCAGCCATGATCGATACAGCAAGAGCGGCGATATGATCGTCACCAGTGCGTGTCGCGACAAGACGGAATTGATGTGCGAGCGATCCGACCTGCGCCATCATGGAAAAAACAAAGGCGGCAGTGCAGAGAATGAAGAAGCGGCTCCGTATTGCATCATAGAAAGCGACGCCGTCCGGTGGCATGAGGCTTCCATCTGCTTTGCGTTGTGGCGTGTCGCCATCGGGAGAAAGCCCGATCGCTTCAGGACTTTTACGAAGCATGATGAGCGAAATGGGGACGACACCGAGGATAAGGACAAGCCCGAGCCAATAAGCGGCTTCGCCCAGTCCGTATCTTTCAATGAGTGTTGCCGACAGGGGAGTGAAGACGATACCGCCGAGCGATAGCCCCGTCGAAGCATAGGCAATCGCCTTGGAGCGCTGGCGCGTAAACCACCGAGCGACAATCGTCATACCCGGAATGACGGCAACCGCTGCATTCCCGATGCCGAAGAGGAAGTAGAAACAATATAGTTGCCACATTTCGGCGACGTGACCGGCGCTTGCCAGAACGGTCGCAGATATAAAAGCCCCACTAGTCACTATCCAGCGCGGGTCATAGCGGTCGAGTAGCCAGCCGACGACCAGACCAGAAAATCCCGATGAGATAAAAAAGAAAGCAGTCGCGTTGGATGTGGCGGAGACGGAGAAACCACCTTCAGCCACGAAGGCTTTCAGGAAGATCGAGAGGTTGTAGAAGATGAGACCGCACGACACGGTATGAATCACGAAAACCGTGCCGACGATGTACCAGCCGTAAAAGATCGGGCCGCGTGTCTGCGCACGCGGACTTTCTGGCGCTTGGCCAGGTTCCATTTTTCAGGCTCCGAACGATGAATATTTGTTGTGACCTAAATAGCGTTTTCGGTCACCAGGCCCAAGCAGAATCTAGCCATCTTCAACGAGTGCCTTCATTTCCGCGTCCATTGTTTTCCGGAAGCTATCTCGTTCGGTCACGCGATAGCCGCCTTTTGCATAAGCGAGCGCGTTTTCGTGGTAAAAGCGGGCATTCAGGGCATTTGCAATGCTGTTATTGCGCCTCTTGATCGCTTTGGACGACGACAATCGAATTTTCCGGGATCACCGTCCCTCCTGTCAGGATGGAGTGACCGGCTATAATGGAATTTCGGTCGACTTTAACCCCATCCATCAAGGTCGCGGTGATGCTGGATGAAGGCAGGGTTGTCGAGCACGACGCCAGAACCGAAGTTACGTATGGCTTTCACTTTCGATAAGGGCACGGGCAGGACCGGCCGCAACTGCGAGAAGAAATGCCAAGCCTGATGCCGCCGCCATAACGAGAAAAGCGACATCGTATCCGTCCAGCCATTCGTAAAAGAAGCCAAGAGCGGCCGGGCCGGTCGCCACGCCGAGTGTCATTAAGAGCTGATTGAAGGAATAGATGCGGCCATAGGCTTTGAGACCGAACGCCTCGGCAATCAGCAGAGGCTGCATCATCAGCAGATTCCCGACCGTTACACCAAAGATAACAGTGGTTGCCAGAAGCGCAGGCGTTCCTTCCGCGGAGGCATACAGCGTCAGAGCCACGCCTTGCACCAGCATGAGACCGAAGACGAAAAGTCGGGACGAGATATAGACAAGTCCCCATCCGCCAACCAGTCGCCCGACGATGCTTGCCATTGCCATTGTCGCGACAGCCAGCGCCGCCGTATCGTTGCTGCCGCTTCGCACTGCCACGAGACGAAACAGATGAGCAATGACGCCGACCTGAGCCATCATTGCAAAAATGAATGCGCCTGCGGTGAAGACGAAGAAGCGGCTGCGGATCGCCATCTCGAAGTCGATTCCATCCGCTGGAAGCGGTGCGCCGCTCTTATCGCGCATGATTGGATCGCCGTCTGGCCCCAATCCCATCGCATGAGGAGAGGAGCGAATAAAGAACCATGAAACAGGGATCACACCGAGCAGAAACATGACCGCGAGCCACGGACTTGCTCCACTAAGTCCCATATGTTCGATCATGTTGGCGGCCAGCGGTGTAAGCAAGATGCCGCCGAGCGACAGCCCCGTCGATGCGACGGAGAGTGCGATAGAGCGTTTGCGCACGAACCAGCGCGCCACAAGCGTCGTGCCGGGAATGAGTGCTGCGCCCGCATATCCCGCACCGAAAAGAACATAGAAGGCGTAGAGCTGCCATAACTCAGTTACATAGCCTGCTCCGAAGGTCGCAATCGCGCTCAGCATGGCGCCGATTGTAATGACCCAACGCGGGTCGTATTTCTCGATCAAGGAGGCAACGCCCAGCCCGGTAATTCCGGATGAAATGAAGAAACAAGCGGTCGCGCCTGAAGTCGCAGAGACGGAAAAACCACGCTCGGCGATGAATGCCTTCAGATAGACGGAAAGATTGTAGAAACCTAGGCCCGCAGTGACCGTCATGACTACGAGGACAGCGCCGACGACGAACCAGCCATAAAAAATTCCAGTGCCGGGTGCACCTTGTCCCGCCGCTTGGCTGCGTGCGTTCATCTCGTCTCCTTTTCCCGGTCTGCTGCCGGATTGCGTCTAGATAAACACGGAACAGCCGTGAGCCAAGATGAAAGGGCGTAAAAGTGGCGCCACCATGCGCATTCGGATAATCATGAGATATGCCGGCAATTGAGAAGTCCGGAACACAGGGAGACGAATATGAAATTGTATAATTCGGTTGGGCCAAACCCCCGCGTTGTGAAAATGTTCATGCAGGAAAAAGGCATCGAGTTGCCTTTGGTCGATGTCGATATCATGCAAGCAGAGAACCGGAAGGAGCCTTATCTCGCCAAGAATCCGGCAGGTCAGCTCCCTGCGCTTGAGCTGGATGACGGAAGCTGTCTCGCTGAAATTACAGCCATCTGCGAATATCTCGACGAAAAATTTCCAGGCGGATCGTTGATCGGAACGACGCCGGAAGAGCGGGCCGAGACGCGCATGTGGACGCGCCGGGTTGACCTGAATATTTGCGAGCCCCTGGCCAACGGTTTCCGTTTCTCGGAAGGGCTTCCTTTGTTCAAGGATCGGATGCGCTGCCTCCCGGACGCCGCAGATGGCCTCAAGGCTATTGCGCAAGACAACCTTTCCTGGCTTGACAAGATGATGGCGGGTAAGGAGTACCTCGCTGGCAAACGAATGACGCTGGCGGATATTCTGCTGTTTGGGTTTCTCGATTTTGGCGCGGCTGTGGGACAGCCACTCAATCCCGAACTGAAGAATGTCGGAGCCTGGTTCGAGCGTATGAATGCGCGCCCCTCCGCCGCCGCTTCTGCATAACGCTCACACAAGGCCGGGCCCGCCTTAATGCAATGCAAGCTGGTCCGGCCTTGTTCCTCCTGCTGGCGGGTTCAACCCAATCTGACAATTTCGCAAAAGAGATTACTCGTTGGGGGCTGACGCGGAAGGATGCATCATGAAAACTGTTGTCCGATTCTGTCTGGCTCTCGGTCTTGCCATTGATCGGCCCGACACTTGTGAATTCGGGTGAAGCTCGTGCCCTAGGGGTGCCGAATGTATCGCCTCCGAAAAGAGTGGGAATCCGCAAGCGACCGCTTCCTGGTGGGGAAGGCGTTCAACAGAAGAAAAGAAATATGTCAGCGAGCTTCCGTATACTGAGCGCTATATCTCGATGAGTTGCATTTTCCTATGGGATACTAATCTTCGCGGATGCACCAATAAGGGAGTCTTCTTGAAGTCTTCCGTACCGCCTTTTCCTGCTTCATCCTGGTAGTCAAAAGGAAGCGACATGAAATGCCTGGTGCAGTTCTGTATGTTATTCGGATTGGGGCTCTGTTTTGCGGGCGTGTTCTCCGGGGATGCCACTGCGCAGAGCGCGAATGGCATTCCCGATTGCATCAATAGCGACACGAATGGAACGCGCCTCGCCGACGGGAGTGCATGGTGGAATCGACGCACACCGGAGCAACAGAAATATATTCGCGAGCTCCCCTGCAAGGAACGCTATATTCCCATGGTGTGCGTCTTTCTGTGGGATCCTGACCTTCGCGGTTGCACCAACAAGGGCGTCGCAGAGTATCGGGCGGACAAAGCGTGTAGCGCAGAAGGTTACGAGCTCCTTTCGGCGGAACATGCCGAGTGCAAGGAGCGTTTCAAGAAAACCTTTGTGCCGCCGTTTCCCAATCCGACTTCATGAACTCCAGGAAATCAGATTCCCGGGAACACCGGCAAGATGGAAGGGCAATGAACGAAGTAGTAGATAATCCAGCGCTGGATCCCGACTGGGAATCTCCCGCTGCTCTTACACTCGGCAAGAGAGTTATTGAGAAAGATGCCGGGCGTGGCTACATCCGCGCCTCCTTTGAAGCAGATGATTCCTTTCTGAATAGAGATGGTCGTATCTTTGGCGGCTTCCTGTCCGCTATGCTGGACGGTCTGTGCGGGCATGCAGTGCGTCTCACGCATGATGAGCCCGGTACGCCGCAAGTTACACTTGAACTCAAAACGAGTTTCGTTGGCCGCGCCGACAAAGGAACGTTGACAGGCGAGGGGTGGGTCCGTCATCGAGGCAGATCGATTGCTTTCGTCGAGGGCGAGCTTCGCAACGAAAATGGCGATCTGGTCGCGAAAGCTAGTGCAACGTTCAAGATTGGTCGCTAGAAGACTTCCTCTCTTGGCAATTCCTGGTTGAGAAGCGATTTCTCACGATATAACCAAGAAGCTGGATGGGTGGCCGAGTGGTTTAAGGCACCGGTCTTGAAAACCGGCGTGGGTTCACGCTCACCGTGGGTTCGAATCCCACCCCATCCGCCACTACGTCATCGCCGTCATTTATGCGGCCTGCCATTCGTGCGGGAGCGCCATTCTTCTTTTGGCATGATCTACGGTGAGCGAAGAGTGAGGGGAATGCAGGCGGCCCCACGAGCGATTTTTACAGATTCAAATGTCAAAGGCGCCTCCTCTTCATCCGTCACATGAAGTCGGTGTGCTTTTTGGCGCCAGAGAAGAGCCTCTGGCCTGAATCCATATGGTTAACGTGAAATCCCTTTTGCAAGTCCCTACAGGGCTTGCCAAAATGAGACAAAAGACGGCGAGAATGCCGCGAACGTTGTTATGGGGGGAGTTTCGTTGTGCCGGTTGATTTAACGTCGCCGTGGATTCCGCTGGGCATCATCATGCTGCTCGGCATTTTTATGGTTTTTCAGTTCATCCAGGAACGTAAGGTTTCACGAGCTCTGACGCTTGCGGAAGCTGCCGCTCCCGCTCCACAGTCTGCACCAGAACAGGTCGCGTCGGCATCCGTTCCGGCAGAAGCGGAAGTGTCGCCTTCGGTTCCTGCGCCCGAAGCGCAGAGGGTTACGCCGCCACCGGAAACGCCTGATGAAAAGAAGATAAAGCTCCGTTGGCGGACGGCCTGGATATGGCTACCTTTCTTTGTCGGTTTTTTCGGGCAGGCCTATCTCAGCTTCATCAAGCCAATGCTTGATAGCGCTGGATAGGTTTCACGCGAGATCTATCCGGGGCAGGGGCTCGCCGGATGCCAACCCCAAAATCCCATCTATGATTGTTTGGGGGGCAGAAATGCCTCCATGGCGGAGTAGCATGTCCGCCTTGCCGATCATTTCGTTCCGATCAAGCGGTGCTTCGGGATCGCCCTTGGCGTTTGTTCTCTCAGCTTCGGTTTCATCACCGTCAGCCATCCTCACTCTTACGTGGCCACCCCAGGAACGCGGGTAAGCCGAAGCCCACGGATCAGCTACTTCAACCTTTACCCGTAACGCAAGGTCAGCGCAGCGTTCCCTCGCTTCCGGTCCAAAGGCTTCGAAGTTTACTTCGGGAAAAAGAAGCGCGGCCGCAACTGTGTGCTGTAGCGAGAATTTAGCCTCGTAGTCGGTTGCAGCACGCGGCCGGTTGCAAACGTCGAGGGCCGCGCGATATGTCGCAACTTCCACTTCGCGGATATTCGCCGGGTCTTTTCCGTCAGCGACTAAGCGGGTACGCAACTCCTCCGCCGCGTCGATAGCCGGATGTGTATGGCGGCACGAAGGCCAGGGCTTGATTGATGTCCGGGTAAGCTGCCAGGGTGCGTCGGGCTCATGGATCACTGCCTCCGGATCGGCGTCGGGGCAGGCGGCACGGAAGAATCCTTTTTCACCCTCAAGAATCTTGGGTGGGCCGGTGAATCCGTATGCAGCAAGTTCCGCTGATCTGATGCCTGCTTCGGCCGCGTGGCCAGCGTGCAGATGCTTTGTCATCGCGCCTGTCTCCAGAAACTCCCAGAGGCCTGAAGACTGGCTACCTGCGTTGCCAAGCGCGTGAACCGCTTGAGTGTCGTCCAGATCAAGCAGCGAGGCGGCCGCCATCGCAGAGCCAAAGGGGCCACAGGTCGCAGTATTGTGCCAGATACGGTAGTGTTCCGGGCCTACGGCCATGCCGACGCGCGTTGCCGCCTCGAATCCCTGAAGGATGGCTATCAGGACTTGCCGCCCGCCTGTATTCCGGTTTTTTGCCAAGGACCAGACGGCGGGAATGACGACACAACCGGGGTGAACGACAGATTCCCTGTGCAGGTCATCTGTTTCCAGAATGTGGCAGAGAGCGGCCATGAGGAAGGCCTCCCGCCCCGGATCTGGGGCGGCATTGGAGGAACTTCTCCACCAATCGAACAAGACCTTACCCGGTCCTGAGTTCCGACCGGCAAGGCTGTTTGCGACAGCGTCCAGCGTGAAGAGAGCGGCAGCGTCGAGATCGCTCTGCGTCACGGTTTTTGCCCGAATGAGCGCAACCAGAGTTTCGGTGAGGGACGGAGTGGAGAGGGAATGGGGGGCGTTCACGACGGTCCAATTCAAGAAGCAAACGGATTGTTCAAGCATACATGATGGGATCAATTCGGCAGCGCCGCAAATGGTGCTTTCCGAACCGCTCCTTGCCGCTGCGGCTTTGGCTGATTATAAGGTTTTCATTGTGTTCGCGGGGTGATTCGCTGCAGAGCGGCGCAGCCAAAGTCCTCGAACGGGGTTTTCCTATGCCTATTCGATCTACAGAAACGGTTCGCCGCGGCTCAGCGATGCCGCGCGCCCTGATTTTTGCCATCCTCATTCCGCTCGCGCTGGCACTTGCCGCTTGCGGCACAACGCAGCCCAAAAGCTCCACGCCGATCAAGCAGGGCGGCGGAATCTACAAGGTCGGCACCCCCTATCAGATCAACGGCATTTGGTACTACCCGGCTGAAAACGAGAAATACGACTCGACGGGCATCGCCTCGTGGTACGGACCGCAGTTCCACGGCAAGCTGACGGCCAATGGCGAAGTGTTCGACGAGAACCAGCTGAGCGCAGCGCATCCAACATTGCCCATGCCGGTTCTGGCGCGCGTCACCAATCTTGAAAACGGGAAATCGCTTATCGTTCGTGTGAACGATCGCGGACCGTTCGTGGCAGGCCGCGAAATCGACATGTCGAAGAAGGCGGCCGAGCTCCTCGGCTTCATGCAGAAGGGGACCGCCAAGGTTCGTGTTCAGTATGTTGGGCGCGCCCCGCTCGAAGGCGGCATTGGAAACGGACAGGGTGTTGCCGAAACCTTTGTCGCGCCGCCCGTCGTAACGCCCAAAGAAGAACGGAAGGTAACCGGAGTCGCTCCGGTGACGGCAGTTACCGCCGTTTCAACAACGGCTTTGCCGGCACCTCCGGGTGTGAGCAGTGCGCCGCAGGCGACAATGCAGCCCATTCCCGATAAGCCAGTCACGCGCAGTTCCGAAGCTGTCGACCTGGTTCCGGTCACAGGCCAGGGCAATATCTATGTTCAGGCCGGGGCATTTCAGAATCTGCAGAATGCGGAAGCGGTGAAACAGGAACTCACGGGAGTCGGACGCGTGGAGATACAGACCACGATGGTCGATGGCCTGCCTTACTACAGGGTACGTGTCGGTCCGTTGACCGATGTGCCCGCTGCAGATAGCTCACTGCAAAATGTTATCGCCCATGGCCATAAAGGTGCCCGAATTGTCGTCGACTGAGGCATGAGCCTGCGTAATCGACGAAATCCAGAAGTGAGATCAATGAAGCATCTAGCTCGTTTTGCCGTTTTCCTTGTTGCTCTGTGTGGCGTCTTCACCGTCGCTCCGCGTGAGGCTGAAGCTTTCGACACACAAGCCGAATACGCCGTTCTTATGGATTACGAATCCGGGACGGTTCTCTGGGGCAAAAAACCTGACGAGCAAATGCATCCGGCAAGCATGAGCAAGCTCATGACGCTGGAGATGCTGTTTCATGCGCTGGAAAATGGCAGCGTGACGATGGATGATGAGTTCAAGGTAAGTGAGCATGCATGGCGCACCGGCGGCGCCGCATCGGGCTCATCGACCATGTTCGCAGAACTCAACTCGACTATTCCGGTTCACGCTGTTCTGCGCGGCATCATCGTCCAGTCAGGCAACGATGCATGTATTGCGACAGCGGAAGCGCTTTCCGGTTCGGAAGCCGCTTTTGCCGAAGCGATGACGGAGCGCGGCAAGGAACTCGGGCTTCAAAACTCCCAGTTTGCAAATTCGACAGGCTGGCCCAATCCGGACCATCTGATGACGTCGCGTGATCTGGCAATGCTCGCGCGTCACCTCATTGCCGACTATCCGCAATACTATCCGATCTTCAAGGAAACGGATTTCACCTGGAACGGCGTCAAGCAGGGCAATCGCAATCCCGCGCTCTATCTCGATCCGTCAGTCGACGGGCTAAAGACGGGACACACCGAGGTGTCGGGCTATGGCCTTGTCGCGTCAGCCGAGCGAAAGGGACAGCGGCTCATTCTCGTGCTCAACGGTTTGCCAAGTGAAAAGGCGAGAGCGGATGAAAGTGTGCGCCTGCTCGACTGGGGTTTCCGTTCCTTCAAGCATTACGAGCTTTTCGCTGCCGGTGCGCCGGTAGAGAATGCGCCGGTCTGGCAGGGTACTTATGACGAGGTGCCGCTCGTCAGCAAGAGCGATGTCGATTTGATCATGACGCCCGAGCAGCGCAAGGGCATGAAAGTGACGGTGGTGTACGATACGCCGGTCCTGGCACCGGTCGACGCGGGCCAGCGGATCGGAACGCTGCGTGTTGAGGCGCCCGAAATGCCGGTTCGCGAGTTTCCGCTGGTGGCAGGCGGCACTGTTGAACGGCAAGGCATCTTCGGCCGCGCCCTGGGTTCGCTGAAACATATGATCTTGGGCAGTTGAGCCGGTGACGCGCGAGCGTTTCATCACACTCGAAGGCGGCGAGGGCGCAGGTAAGTCCACGCAAGCGCGCAGACTCGCGGACAAGCTTGAAGAGAAGGGGCACAGTGTCGTCGTCACCCGGGAACCGGGCGGATCGCCGGGCGCGGAAATAATCCGTAAGCTGATCGTTTCCGGCGATGAAGGGCGGTGGACACCAAAAGCCGAGGCTTTGCTAGTCTTTGCCGCACGCGAGGATCATCTCATGCGGACGATACGTCCAGCACTCGATCGCGGCGCGTGGGTGATCTGCGACAGGTTCATCGATTCCACACGCGCCTACCAAGGGGCCGCCCAAGGACTCGACCTCCAAGTCATTGATACGCTTGGTAAAATGGTGATCGGTGCGGACATGCCGGGGCTGACGCTGATGCTTGATCTGCCCGTGGAGACAGGACTGGCAAGGGCCGGAAAGCGTGCAGGCGAAGGGGCCTTGGAGGACCGCTATGAGAAGATGGAAATTCAGTTCCATCAGACACTTAGACAGGCTTTTCTCGATATTGCCGCGGCGGAGCCCAAGCGTTGCGCGGTCATCGATGCGGCGAAAAATGAGGATGAGGTGGCGGCCTCAATATGGGCCGAGGTGGGGACAAGACTGGCCATTTGAGGCCCGACTGTTACCGAAACGTCATGAAAACGTCATAAAGCCCCAAGTTATCCATGGTTAAAGCTGTTTGCCGATCTACCCGGCTTCGACTATAGAAGTCCGGGCAAATTCTCCCAGACAGAAAAACACCCGGCAGTCGCGTCGGCCACAGGAACAAGGATCTTCGATGAAACGACGATACCAGACCCCATTTGGCGCGTCGCTTTTTCTCGTTGCCGGCCTCGTTTTTTCCTTTTTTCTTATCCCCGCTTTTCCGGCCCTTGCATCCGCAGGACAGGATCTGGTCGTCGCACGAGGCATCGTGCCGATGATGCGACCCGAACAGAGGCCCGCTGCCTATCCGAACCGGCCGCTCCATTTCGCCGACCCGCTCGACGTGACGAAGGCACGGATGTCGTCCGGTTTTGGATGGCGCACACATCCCGTGCTGAAGGACAGGCGCTTCCACAAGGGTGTCGATTATGCGGCGCCGAAGGGCACACCTGTCTATGCGACCGAAGACGGCATTATCGGCAAGGCCGAGTGGCGCGGCAATTACGGCAAGCTCGTTACCGTCCGCCATTCCGAGAATGTCGAAACCTATTATGCGCATCTCTCGGGCTTCGCGCCCGGCATTCGCCCCGGCACGGGCGTCCGCAAGGGCGAGGTTATCGGTTATGTGGGACGGACGGGCCTTGCGACCGGCAACCATCTCTACTACGAGGTTGCCGTCAATGATGAACGCATCAATCCGTTGGCTGATGATCTCAATGCGCAGGTCAACGTGCTCGCCGGCGCTGTCCGCCGCCCCGGCGACAAGCAACTCGCGCAGGGACAGAACGAAGGCCTGAGTGCCGCGCGCTAGACACTGCCGGTCTTCTCAAGATTCAAGAAAAGCAATCGCCGGTCAGGCGTTCGCGCAGGCATGTGCGAGAAAGCGGCGTGCTGCCGAACCCTCCGGCATGTCCCGACGGAAAAGGAATTTCGTTTCCTTTACGAGCTCGGCATCTTCCAGCGGCAGGGCGACAAGTGTGCCCGCTGCCACCTCATCCGTCACCGACGCGGCCATGACCAGCGATATGCCGAGCCCGGCGCGAACGGCGCGCTTGACGGCTTCCGTATTGCCGAAGCCGTCAATGGTGGTTAGTTGCGAGACTAGCGCACCGAGCTGCCGGCGGAGGAGTGTCCCGGTTCCGGTGCCGCGCTCACCGCCAAGCATCCTCTCTCCAACCAGTTCACAGGCACTTACGCTTTCTCGCGAGGCCCAGGGATGGGAGGGGGCGACGATGAGCACGAGTCTTTCACGCACCCAGTCATGGGCTTCGAAATCCGGTGAAGGCTGCCAGCACTCGACAAGGGCGAGGTCGGCGGCACCCTGGCTCAAGCGCTCAAAGACGGAAGGATTGTCACCGATCCAGAGATCGACTTCAGCGCCTTCCCGGCTGCGGAAACGCGAGAGCGGCGCCTGAAGAAGATAGGTGCCGATATTGCTGGATGCGGCAAGACGCAAGGGACCGCCTGCCACAACCGCATAGGCGCGTTCCGCCGTCGATACGAGCGCCTTTGCCAGCGGCAGAAAGGCCGCGCCCTCCGGTGTCGGCTGCACGGAACCGCGCCTGCGCACGATGAGCGCGGCACCAAGTTCCGCTTCGAGCTGGCCAACATGATCGAGAATGGTGGAGGGCGCGATGCCGACGATGCGGGAGGCGGCCCGAAAACCACCCGCATCGATCACGGCCAGAAATGTTCGAGCGTGCTGGAGGTTAAGCATCTTCGATAACTTCCCGGGGAACAGGCGCATTGACCGCGTGGGCCGGGGGACGCCCAGCGATCGCATCGACGATGCTTCGGGCAGCGGAAAGCTCAATGTCGCGGCGGACATGAGTAACGGCGGAACCGATATGCGGCGTGAGAACGGTGCGCGCCTTGTCTGCGAGAAGGCGCGGATCAATATCTTTCGGACGATCATCGCGCGCCCAGTCTTCGCATTCGAAAACATCGGCGGCGTAACCGGCGATATGGCCCGTCGAAAGCGCGTCGGCAATGGCGGCCTCATCGACCAGTGACCCGCGCGCGGGGTTCACGATGCGCACACCCGGCTTCATGCGTGCAATCGCGGAGCGGTCGATAATGTGCTGCGTTTCCGAGGTCAGGGGCAAGGCAAGGACGAGCCAGTCTGCTTCCGCCATGACACGATCCGTCTCCGCGAACTGGATGTGCGGGAAAGCCGCGTCCGAGCGGCATTCGGCGTCGGCGGCAAGAACCCGGCAACGAAAGGGATGAAGCCGTTCGGCAATAGCCTGACCGACCAGACCAAATCCCAGAATGCCCACGGTTGCCCCATCGAGTCCCGCGCCATAAA